>Ga0126342_10016316_pt1 | contig 12955 bp, 10 predicted proteins | sample Cyp1metagenome_FD_92528 | JGI IMG/M metagenome (GOLD analysis project Ga0126342, IMG submission 92528) | Coral microbial communities from Lord Howe Island, Old Settlement Bay, Australia - Cyphastrea 1 metagenome | ecosystem: Host-associated > Invertebrates > Cnidaria > Coral ... | reverse complement strand
TATGCCAGATAGAATGCCAGAAGATTTGCCAGATAGAATGCCACAAGAAAATGCCAGAAGATATGCCAGATAGAATGCCAGAAGATATGTCAGATAGAATGCCAGAAGATTTGCCAGTAAGAACATCTATAAATGTCATGGTGGGGATCACACGAAGTAAAGTAATTTAAGTATATAGGATTATATTGGTACTTTGGTCCTGATTAGGGAAGGCAGTCTCTTCGGCAGCAAATCGTGCTTGACCTTGGTTGAATATAATTTCAATGAAAGGCGCTTATCAGGGAGCTTCTTCGCCAAGCGCATCTTAACGGATTTGTGTATTGGGGTGGCGCTACAGATTGGACATGATTCTGAGTGAAGAAATTTGATTCTTAATATTAACTATTATTATTAGGAACCTCTTCAGGGAGCACGTTGATTAACGTTCGTATGTTTATATGGTTGATTAACTTTGCATGTTTTTGGTCCAAGTGCTGCTTTCAGATTCCAGGTCCGGGTGTGCGCGGGCCTCTCCTGTATAGCAAATATCGCACTTGTATTCATTAATTGCATACATTTGTATTTCAAGGGAATTTTAACTATGGGGAGCACTGGGATATGAAGAAATAAATTGTTCAATTATGACCTAACAGTGATGTCCCCAAATCAAAGTCAGCTACCCCATAATCGACTCCAAAAGTTTGCTTGCAGTTGAGGTCTGGCGGGGATCACTCTGATCCTGGGCTTGCTGTTCGGGTCCGGCGCGGAACACTGCGATCTACCGGCGGGGAACACTTTGATCCTGGGCTTGCCGTTCGGGTCCGGCAGGAACGCTGCGATCTAGCGCTTGCAGTTGAGGTCCGGTGGGGTACATTCTGATCCTGGGTTATTGTTCGGGTCCGGCAGGAAAAAGTGCGATCTAGCGCGTGCAGTTGAGGTCCGGCAGGGAACACTCTGATTCTGGGCTTGCTGTTAGGGTCGGGGAACACTGCGATCTAGCGCTTGCAGTTGAGGTCCGGCGGAGGAGCAGGCGGAGGAGGAGGACGGAGGACGCGGAGGAGAGCTGGCATAAAATCTAACAACCTTAACCTGGGAAACTAGCTGCTAGGCAGCGATGGTAATGCAAATTTGCTGTGTTTACTGCACATTGTATTTTGCAATCTCCCTGCGCCTTGTTATTTTGTTTTATTTGCCTTTCCATTTTGGCCTTCAAAGTTTGGCATTTTCGGGAAGGCACTTCACGAAGGCGCAGGGAGATTTCAGCTGTGCAGCCGTTTTCTCTTGGCTGTTGAGCCGGCTCAATAGATGCAATCATGTCAATTAATTGATGCAAGCTCATTTTGTGTACAATGTACCGAAAATAAGGAATGTTGGGAGCCCTGGGAACTAAAAAGCTATCACCACCTTTCCAATCCATCTGAAATGGTCAGTTTTACATAGGAGCCACCACTCTTCGAATGACCCTCAACATCCGAAACTAGCTGAAAAAAAATGTTTGAAAAGGATGGCGTGGATGAGGGCGCCCCAAATACTTCAAATACATCCTTCGGATGAGAAACGCGCAGTATTAAGAAAATACCTGGAGGCACCCGTTTTGACCCAAAAAGACACTTTTTAGACGCTTGGACGCTCCCCTTCAATGCCAACGTTGAGAAAAGAGTTTGCAGCTCGAAATGTTGGAAAGGAAGCCGGCACAAGATGTCATAAGATTTGTCCAGGTTCCAACCGATGCACCCTAAGCAAAATTAAGGTGAAACTTTTGGACCTATAATAAATAAATATTTATATATATATAGAGAGAGAGAGACAGAAAGATGGACCATGGATTATAAATCATAGAACTATCTCTGGCTCACCAGTCCGATGCTGTGGAGAAGACGGGGCACCAGCTGGTGCGTCAACCCGAGCCACATTCACACCATGACAAGCAACCATCACAGCTATTGTGTGATTCTCCACTAACCCATCAGGGGGTCAGCATTGAAAATCTGAGAAAGGTTAAACAGATGCTGCATATTCAATTTCTTTATTTCGAGCAATCCCCACCATGGCATTTCAAGGCATCTATGCTGGCATATATTTTGACATATCACATATTGTGACATGTTACCTAACAGTCTATCTAATATCTATTCTGGCATTCTATTTGGCATCTATTCTGGCATTCTATCTGACATCTATTCTGATATTCTATATCTGGCATTCTCTCTGGCATTCTCTTCAGTGGCGGAAGTGGACAAGAAGGGGACGAGAGAGAAGTCGTGGGAAGGGGAGAAGTTCCGTGCTCTAGTACAAACCCTCATCTACAAGTCCCATTGCAAGACTCACAGAATTGTTTTCTCTGAAGCATTGCCGTTGAGGTCTGGCAGGGACCACTCTGATCCGGGGCTTGCTGTTCGGGTCCGGCAGGAATGCTGCGATCTAGCGCTTGCAATTTGAGGTCCGGCGGAGAAGGAGAAGGAGCAGAAGAAGGAGGAGGCGTCCAGCTGACATAAAATCTAACAACCCTGACGTGACAGGTGGGGAACAATGAATCAAGCATGTTGAAAAAAAACTGCATCACCATCTTAGGTTGTTCTTTAATCGAAAAAAAATAACAAAGGATCTCTGATTTTTACATAGGGTGAGTGGAAGTGCGCAATCTTGGATGAAACCCTGCAAATAATGGGATAAAGCGCCTATCAACTGGTGCAGGATTTCTTCCATCCACAGTATGGAACTCGGAGCAATGTCCCTATGCTAGTGAAGAACCCCTACCATCCCCTACCTACATTTTTTCGAGAAACATCCCCATCTCTACAGGTCGGTTTTTTTCCCTGGGAGCCAAGTACCAAATAGGACCACGGGTTTGCAGATTTTTTCCATACATCTCTTTGAACCTGGGAAAAAACATGGCTTCCTTGACGTGTTTTGGTGCTGAAAATGGCGGTGGTGTCTTGCCTTGGGAATCTTCAAGCGAGAAACGGATGATGGTTTGCCCACCTGTACCACCCCGGAGGGTCCTGCCCTGGCCTGTTCTGCGCCCCCACGAGCAGTGTTTCAAAGTTATTTTCTTGTTGTTGGCACATATTTACCAAAGATAAACTATAAGAATTTTGACACCCTTCCCAGGCCTTCCCGTGTGCATCATGTTGCTGCTGAGATCCACTTTTTTCCCGCACAAAAGCAACATCGATCGAGCCGAGGCTTGTCCATCGCGAACGCCTATCAAGGGAATCTGAGGGCCGCACTTGCGGCAGAGGATCAGTTGATGGAGCACACCTTGGTTTTGCAGGACCTGAACGACGTCCTGAAATCGCGGGCGCTGGAGGGGGGTTGATTTGTTGTCGTCGTCGTCGTCGTTGTTGTTGTTGTTCTTAATCTAATGTGGCTTATACAAGGCCTACTATGGCTTACATTGTTTCTGGTTCTGACATTGCTTGAATATCTAAGAATCTTAAATTGAATGGTTGAACGAGGGAGACCATGTATCATTGTAGATGGTTGAACCATCAGGACTGCATGATGGCTTCTTGGATGATGGAGAGTTATGGTTCTTGCAAAATTACAGGTAGCCAGATGCTGCAAATGATAGACAATCATATAGTTTCGCAAATAGTGTTCATGATATCATGTTTAATGAGATTTGTGTACATGCCCATGTGTACATCTAGCAAACTGCGCAGTAGAGTGACCAACCACGGAGGTGGGGCTATAATTGACGATCAACTGACCCTCGGGTGGTTGATACAATCAGGAATGCACATCGAACTTCACAAGATGGCGCCTACTAAGGCCTACTAAGACCACTAATTGCTATTTTTTGATATTTCACTTCAGGCACTTAATGAAAATATTAGTACTTATCCGAACTTATCAGAAAACTTATTTGAACTTATGTTAACTTATTTTTGAAACATCCAAAGGCTTAGAACGTATAATGTGAAGGATTTAATATTTTTGTACATTTTTCAAAAACAATTGAATATATATAAGAAATGAAATTGCGAAAAAAAAACGTTTAAAACTTAGATAGTGTTTCTTTGTTTAGGATAATGTTTTTTGTCGTCTGGCAAGTTTTCTGAGTAGTAGTAGAAATTATCCGTTTCAGGATACTATACTGTTCAGGAACCATCCTTTTCAGGAAGTATCCTTTTCAGGAAATACCTTTTCCAAGAAATGTTCTTTTCAGAAAATGGTTCTTTAGGGTTTTTCTTCAAGCAGCATGCCAAGAAGAGATGATAGCTATAGAGATGATAACTTTGGATCAGAACATATATTGTGTTATAGTTGTTTGTAATGGTTCTTAACTGAAATAAATTTATTTATTGTATTATATATTTGGAAGTAAACAATTAAAATGATAAAGATCAACAAGGAATTAAACTTTAAAGAATGCTTAACAAAAAAAGAAAATTTGAAAAAAACAAATCAGAAAATCCAGAAAATTCAGAAAACCTAGAAAATTCAGAAACACCAGAAAATCCAGAAAACCCAGAAAATTCAGAAAATTGAGAAAAAACAGAAAATTCAGAAAATCCAGAATCTTAATTTAAATTAAAGAAAACCAGTTCATAAAATTCAGAACCCTTCAAATTTTAGAAAATTCAGAAAACCTAACATTCAGAAAATTTAGAAAACACAGAAAATGCAGAAAATGCAGTAAATTAGTAAATTCAGAATTTTAAGTTAAAAGGAAAACAATTCACCAAATTAAAAAATTCGGAAAATTCAGCAAACCCAGAAAATTCAGAAAATTCAGAATTCTAATTTAAGGGAAACAATTTAAGAAAAACAGAAAACCCAGAAAGTTCAGAAAACCCAGAAAATTCATCAAATTTCGAAAACCAAGAAAATGCAGAAAACGCAGAAAATTCAAAAACAAATCAGAAAATTCAAAAAAATACAAAACCCAGAAAATTCAGAAAATCCAGCCAGGTAAGCCAAAAAAGTCAGAAAGAACATCCATCAAACCCAGAAAACTCCAAAAACAAATATAGAACAATCAGAAGCTTAGAAAAAACAGAAAAAAACAAAAAGAACAGAAAATTCAGAAGACCCAGAAAATTCAGAAAAAGCAGAAAATACAGAAAATACAAAAAATGCAGAACATGTGGAACATTAAATAAAAACAAAAGAAAACAACTAAGAAATCAAATTGTTTCAAGTAAAGACATCTTCCAAAGAAATCTGAAATGAGAAAAACAAATGGCATTCATCTTGAGGAACTTTCGTGGACCTAAACTATCCTTTGCAGAAATTACCCACTGCGGGAACTATCATGTTCTTGAACGATCTTGTTCTTGAACTATCCTTTGCACGAGCTATCCTTTGCAGGAACTGTTCCTTGCAAGCAATCATTTTTTCATTTCTCATCGTTTGGATCCTGTAAGTTTTGAGCACCTTGTGCTTGCCCCCTTGTGTGAGCCAAAAAGTCACCATATCATTGCAGTACGCATGAGAAAAATGAAAAATGCATTGAACTTATTTTCCAAAAAAAAATCAGATATTGTCAGATATTTTAGAATAATATTCAACTATATTTGGTTATATCTTCAATATCATGTAGTAAGTTCAAATAAAAAAATGGAACTTAACACAGAATAAATGTTTAAAGAAGATAAACAAGATATTAGTAGGATAATAGTAACTTATAAGATTCTTAGTAACCTCGTTAAGCGCCTGAAGCGAGCATATCTAAAATTAGAGGTCTCAGTAGAGATGGCTATGCCTGGAACCTTGCTGTTTAGATGGGCTGGGCGAAAAAATGCCTTGATCCCAGGGCCCCAAAGAGCTCCCTTTGGCTTGCAAAGGTTCATTATACCAGCAGTGTCGCACAAGGCCGTGGCGGAAGTTTCAAAGATAGGACACTGTGCATGGATGGCAGAGCGAATCCACTGATGGACCGAAAGGTGGTTGGAGTTGTGTTTTTTGGAGTGGTTGCAATGGTTGCAGTGGCCACCTCACCCATAACTGCTGGATGTAGTGTGGTGTAGCGCAGCTGTAGTTGTAGTTGTAGTTGTAGTTGTAGCGTAGTGGAGTTGTAGCGGTAGTGTAGTGTAATTAGTGTAGCGCAGTTGCAGTTGTAGTTTTGGTGTGGTGTAATGCGTGTAGTGCAATGTAATGTAGTGTAGTGTAGTGTGCTGTAGCGTTGCGTTCTGTAGTGTAGTCTAGTGTAGTGTAGTCTAGTGTAGTAGTAGTTGTTGTTGTATTTCTAGTTGTAGTTGTAGTGTAGTGTAATTAGTGTAGCGTAGTGTGTGTAATGTAGCGTGGTCGCAGTTGTAATTGTAGTTGTAGTTGTCGTTTGAAAACGACAAGTTTGAAAACGAAGCTATTCTGCGAGACTTCGTCAATTTTTGAACTTGACAACATCAGAAGTGCAGCAATTCTTTGAGATGTCCTCAATTTTTGAACGTAACAAAGACGTCCGCAATTTTTCAAGTTGACAACATCAAAAAACAAAGCAATTCTGCGAGGCTTCCTTCAATAATGGAAAGTTGAGTGCAGAGCTGACGGCCTCGTATCAATGCGTTTTGCGATTTTTCCACTCCTTCTGCGTTAAGTGCTGCGCAAACTGAAGATCTCATGCTCCAAAATGGAACCTGTCTCAGGAAATGAGCGCCCGGACCTATTAACATCTCTGACGAACATGTCTCTTGTACTGCGCCTGCCACGGAAAATGCATCTTCGCAGATTCGATCTTCTTCATATGCCCCACGCTTGTCAACGCTTTTGAAACTGCTACAAAACCGTCACCTTTTGCTGATTTTTGACAAGGTGCACAATCCCTTGCGCCTGCCATGCGAAACGACATCTCAATGTCCAAAGGTGGTCCGAACATGTGGTGCTTTTAACATTTTGACTTGGAAACGCGCTTCGCGCCACAGCAGCGTCCACTTTTTCGACATCTCAAATTCCACAAATGCTCCGACGCTGAAGTGCTCTGTACATTTTGACTTGGAAATGTGCTTCGCGCCACAATTGCGTGCACTGCTTCGACATCTCAACTTCCAAGCGTGCTCCGAACGTGAGGTGTTTTTAGCTTTTTTACTTGCAAATGTGCTTCGCGCCACAACAGCGTGCAATTTTTCATCTCTCATCTGGCCAGATTGCTCCGAACCCGCCGCTTTAGCGAGCCTACTTTTGGACCCTCCGCAGCCACAAATCATTGGAAAAAACACAGTGAATCACGACTTTTTTACCTGTTCGCGCACCTGCATCTTCTCTCTTCTGACTCTTTCTCTTCTCTGATCTTCTCTCTTCTGCTCTTCTCCTTTCTGACTCTTCCCATCTCTGCTTTTCCATTTGTCCATATTGTCGGAAGGTTGACTTCTAAACTATTCGACAAGTTGCAAAGATATTGGCATGTATTTGGATTAGCGACCTTGCTGGAATGAGGGTTAGTAGGGGGATGTCCCAAAATGACGTTATTACCTACGAGAACGCACATATGAATTCCAACGTGCGAAAAAAACATGGCAGAAACATGTCCATGTGTGCTATGGTCAAGACATGCGTTGGTTTCCCTTGCTGGCAAAAATGTATGTACTGCACCATCCATATGAGGCCATAATGTGCGGGGACTTTCCCTTGCACAGCCTTGCATAGATCTTATGGATCAGTACCTTTTATTTAGGTAAATCTGATCCCGTGGCCTCCAGGAACATTTCATGAAGGAAGCCTTGGCCATGGATCCGACATGGCCCGGAGAGCGGGTGGATTTGGCTCTGCGACAAATCACGCGGGCGAGACAGGTGGGGCACTGGAACTCTGCGAAAGATGATGTCAAAGATGTTTTCATTGTGAACCATACTGTTGGGATGGTGGTTCCCCAGTATAAATCATTATTTAGGGTGTTGAGGAGCACCCCGGATATGGATCCATGATTTGGAAAGTCTTAAAGCCCTAGGGAATTTACACTCGAGATGAATTTTGAACATAGAGATTGAACAATTTTTGCTTTGAGCCGAAAATCCGCCAGAAGAAAAACGGTGCGGAAGACAGACATCAGCAGCATCAGCAGATATTTGGGAGATCACCATCCAAGCTTAGTTTTCTCTGCGTCCATGTTTGACTTCAGGGCTCGAAACAATAATATATATATATTTAAGAATTTTCAATAACCGCTGACCATTTTTTGTCATCATGCAGTTACAAGAGAACAGAACTGAAATCGACAATGGGTTAAACTTTAGTTTCATTGTGCCACAGGCCAGATGCTGGTCATTTCAAGTTCGAAAACATACAGCAATATACACGTTGGGTTTTGCATGGTCTTCATGAAGATGCCAATTTCGACCAGTTCCCAGATTGTTTTGATCATGATTTCTCAGGACTCTTCACCACATCAAAACTCAAAAGTCTTCCTTTCAAGGTCAGATCAATGGGGGTATTAGTCTCAAAATGTGTAACCCCAATCCTTCTCATGGTTCAACGTTTAGTTGTAGTTGTATACCATACCTCAAATTACATCCCAATCTACGCCGGTCGTGGTTGAATTCCACAGCCCGTTCTTGTTTCTCAAAATTGGCTTGATACAGTCGCCCCAGTCATCCCATGACTGTTCAAACTCATGCATTGTATACATAGTTATTTTGTCTTAATTTACCTTTGTTATCCCGACCCCAACCCCGTTTTACTTATATATATATATACATACACATAAAAATGAATGTACAAAATATTTGTTCAATGCCCATGTGGTTGGTGGATGTCACGGTTGATGGCCTCGCCACGACGTCACGACGCAAACGATGGGTTTTAGAATTGGGAATGGTCCCCGGACATTGCCACTTCAATCAGTTGAATTATTGGAACGTATCCTAGCTATAATCACTATTAAACTCATCTAAGCGTAGATACATTAATATATATATATATATATATACTCATCTATTTCATCTAACCATGGGTTATTGTTACTAACCATAGATTTACCTCCGTGAGAAAAACAATAAATACATGTATCCCCATAAGCCATATAGATACCCATCTGATCTTACTCAGACGGACCCCGTGGTTTGCCGGGGTTTTACTACCATCGGAGGTTGACCACCAACCAACTTTGGTACTTGGCCGATGAGGCCCCTAATGGCTCACCCACCCCCATGGAACAAGTCACCATACCGCTAAGAGGGTTTCATTTTTACATTCAAAGATATTACGCAAAGATCATTTTTTTTAAAACAGAGCCCTTTTCAGTTTTCATTTCAGTTCACGGGGAAACCATAGGGTCTTGCCGTAAGGATGGCAAGCATGATTGCTTTACCAGCATGGATTCATACTTTTCTCATCCGCATTTACAACCCATGGGGAATTCACATGTAACCCCAAAAAACAAGACAAACCACAGACAAACCAGATTTATCCGACATTAGATGGGTCACTATTGTCGGGACAAATCTGTTTATGTTTTTTTAACAGAGATATAGTTTGGGGATGCTTTAAAGTTGCTTTATCAACATTAATCATCATGAATTCACGAATCCATATTCTTGGTAAAAATTCCCAATCCGTTAATTCACAGGTCTTGAACGAGGCTTTGCTCTACACCCTGGGCCTCACCGACTCGCAGGAACGATTGCAAGCAGTGACAGAAGCGTTTCAAGCCGGTCATGTTTCTCGAAGCGATGGTGGGGATGTTTGCGGAACATGTGTGAATTTCACTAACCAAAAAAACATGAGAATTACGCACCACAGAGTAACAGGTATTATATTTGGCTTTGGGAGTTACATGATGCAAATTGTGCGTTTACACTCAAACATGAGGATTTCAGTGTCAACAAATATATGTTGACATTAGCAAAACCATGCGAAACCATTTGGCAATGAAGCATGGTGTCGTGCCTCTAAATGTGGATTTGTAACCCTTACCTGAACAGATGGTGTATGAGTAGGGTGAGACAATGATTACTTGTAGAGATGGGAGTTTATTGCCGAGGTTAGTAAAGACCTGGGTCCCCAGAATTGCCCAGAATTCCAATGTTTGCTGATGAAGCGTTTTTCATAAACCCCCTATAGCTGATGACCTTTCATGTTTTGATGACATTGTCTCCCACCTGTCAGGTGACGGTTGTTAGATCTTATGTCAGAGGTCCCTCCTCCTCCTTCCTTCTCCTCCGCCGGGCCTCAACTGCAAGCGCTAGATCGCAGGGTTCCCCGCCGGACCCGAACAGCAAGCTCAAGATCAGAGTGACCCCCGCCGGACCCGAACGGCAAGCTCAGGATCAGAGTGATCCCCCTCGGACATCAACTGCAAGCGCTGGATCGCAGTGTTCCGTGCCGGAACTGAACAGCAACCTCTGGGGCAGAGCGATCCCCGCTGGACCTCAACTGCAAGCAAGCTCCATTGAGCAGACTCTAGATCGCAGTGTTCCCCCCCGGACCCTAACAGCAAGCTCTGGCTGTGGATCAAAGCGATCCCTGCCGGACCTCAACCACAAAGAATCTCCGAAGATATGCCAGATATAGAATGCCGGAAAGAATGTCAGAAGATATGCAATAAGATAGAATGCCGCAATAGCATGCCAGAATAGCATGCCAGGACGTATGCAAAAACATTTGGTCATTTGGCAGAAAATGCCAGATAGAATGCGAGAAAATGTCAGTATAGATGCCAGAAAGGATGCCAGATAGGATGACGGAATAGATGCCAGAATAGAATGTCAGATAGAATGCCAGAATAGAATGTCAGAAGATTATACCATATATATATATTATATATATATGTTTCCAGATGATATGTCAGAAACTAGGACAAGTAAGTGTCAGGGTGGGGATCACTCGAAGTAAAGTAATTTCTTTTTTGGTGACATGAGGATTTTTCAGAACACCACCATCCCTACCTACGAGCCCAGCGGGGCCACTGTGGCAAGGTTCATTTGAGGGACGGCGGAGATCGCGTTCCAAAGATTTTGCTGCCGGAGCGTCAGGACTGCAAACAGACCAAAGCGGTTGGCGAATGGCGGGAAAATGGTCGAGGTTGACGGTTAACCAACAATAGGATTTGTATTAATTAAAGTGAACATAGCGAACAGATTGACAACAACATATGACAAATCTTGAATTTTACTGTAAGTTCATGCAAGTGTGCCCTCCACCCTTGCCATTTCGGTATGCGTTTTTATTTTTTTTAATATTCACCCGGCCCCTCCAACTACCTTCAAAGCTTGGTTTCTAGGTCGTGCCCTTTCACCCAGGTGCGTGTGGGCCTGGAGAATTTGCAATGAATGGACGTAGTATGAGCAATGGCAATGGTATATACCCATATTTTCCCGATGTTTTGAATACATACCAATAGTTTATGGTTGATGCGTACTTTGAGGGTTTCGGCATGTTAGAGATTTTTTTGGATTGCATCAGAAGCATGAGTGATTGTAATATATTGCAATTACATTCGTGCCTTGCACGCCTTGCGCGCAGGACATCCTTGATCAGTGGCTTAGAGTAGATAGTGCCTGGATAGAGTTTCTCAACTGCGGTTTGGTGAAGCCAACTGGGGATCAAAGTTGGGCACCCTGGAAATTGGATGATTGGGATGTTTATTTGTTTAAAAAGTTTGACACACAACCGTATAGTAGGTATTTGGTATTTAAATGTAAGCATTGAAGATGGAAAGGAAACATTACTGGTTCCAGGTGTTCTAGTAGCGGTCGAATCAAAATGGATGTTTTTCCACCAATAATTGGCAATACAGCAATATGTCTCAATTTTCTTTGGGCACTTTGAGGGAATGTATCACTCGTATTTAGGGATACAGTATCTAAATATAGATACTAGACACTCACTTACTAATTCAATTCACTATAGACTGTAAATCAATCAAAAACATATTTGTTGTGCAGCTTTGGTGTGGGACCATTGGGGCAGGGGGCCTGAGTCTGTGTTTCTTTTGGGCCTCTCAAGTGAAGCATCGAAGATGGGGATGCCCAACAGAATTGTATAGCTACCTCCTTTGGCTACATTGATTTTATCGTTCAATCCATGTCTGGTTGAAATTACCCTATATATGGTGGTATTCTTGTTGAGTTTAGAATAGTCCAGGGCCCCAGGGCCTCTCGTTATCGTTGTTCTGTTCGCTTTCCATGCAATCAGTTCATATCAGTTCCATGACTCAGGGAGTGTACGCAAGCGGAGGAATGCTGGAAGTTCACCTTCCAACCCGGCAACTGCCCTGAGGGTCCAGGGATTGAATTTTTTCAATCCTGAGGTCGTTTCAATCGGGATTGAAACGGCTTCGTTATTGATTTTTTCAATAATATTATTGAAAAAAAATATTGGTTTCAATCATATTGAAAAATATTGAAAAAATCAATAATTGAAAACAATCAATAATTATTGAAAAAATCAATAATTATCGAAACATATAAGAAGAATTATTGAAAAAATCGAATTCTTAAATTTGTTTTTTTGAGATATATCTTCGAGATACTTGTAGCCATGAGGGTTGAGGGGGATGTGCACCCAGTTCATTTTATTCAGGCTGTCTGAACATCTACGTATGGCAATTGCATGGTTGCTGCAGCTGTATATTGGCTCACTTTGTGTTTCTTTTTTTATTTTCAAAATTCTGAGGCTTGAAGAAAAGCCATGAGCTCAAGGAGCCCAAGCAGGAAGAAAAGGAGCTCCAGCCAGCAAGAAAGCTCAAAAAGCCTTGAACAAAAAATAGAGAGGCCCAGGAGCTCAAGCAGAGACAAAGCAGCAAGGCAGTGTGAAGGCAGCCCCCTTCACAGAATCCATTTTGTGAAGGCAGCCCCCTTCACAGAATCCATTTTGTGAAGGCAGCCCCTTCACAGAATCCATTTTGTGAAGGCAGCCCCCTTCACAGAATCCATTTTGTGAAGGCAGCTCTCTTCACAGAATCCATTTTGTGAAGGCAGCCCCCTTCACAGAATCCATTTTGTGAAGGCAGCTCCCTTCACAGAATCCACTTTGTGAAGGCAGCTCCCTTCACAGAATCCATTTTGTGAAGGCAGCCCCCTTCACAGAATTCATTTTG
>Ga0126342_10016315_pt1 | contig 12955 bp, 9 predicted proteins | sample Cyp1metagenome_FD_92528 | JGI IMG/M metagenome (GOLD analysis project Ga0126342, IMG submission 92528) | Coral microbial communities from Lord Howe Island, Old Settlement Bay, Australia - Cyphastrea 1 metagenome | ecosystem: Host-associated > Invertebrates > Cnidaria > Coral ... | reverse complement strand
TGCCAGAATGTTTGCCAGATAGAATGCCAGAAGATTTGCCAGATAGAATGCCAGATAGGATGTCAGAAGATATGCCAGAAGATATGCCAAATAGAATGCCAGAAGATATGCCAGGTAGAATGCCAGATGATATGCCAGATAGAATGCCAGATCGAATGCCAGAAGATATGTCAGACAGAATGCCAGAAGATTTGCCAGTAACAAAACGTATAAATGTCATGGCGGGGATGACTCGAAGTAAAGTAATTATGCCATGCATTTATGTATATACTATATATATACATACACACAGACTGATATCTACAAAAAATATAAATAAATAGATAGATAGATAGATGGGATGGGGTGGGATGGGATGGGATGGGATGGGATGGGATTGGATGGGATGGGATGATGGGATCGGATCGGATCGGATAGATAAGATATACACGATAGATCACATAGATAAGATAGGAAACATATATAGATATAGATAGATACATAGATAGATACATAGATGATGTACATTTATATCCGTATAAATGCATATACCATCATATACCGACATATATACACACCGCAAAGGGAGCCATGGCCCCTTTTTTCGATGCCCAAGCGTCCAAGAGAGCCCTTCGTTGGCTAAACTGAGGCCTATCACCACCTCATGACTCGATGGTTGCTGTCGACCCTTGTACGGACAAAGAGCCGAACAAAAAGAACAAACACTAGTCCACTAAAATATAGGCGTACATACAGTACATTCATAGACGTATATAATGGTATATATGTGCACCGTTGTACACCTATAGAATCTTATATGAACTTATATGAGTGAACGCAGCCCTACCTACACACAGAGCAAACAATACATGGGATGCATCCAAAGCTGTCACTGAGATCATGAAGGAACCGCGGATAGAAATCCTACAAAAACACAAATTCATATTCAAGCACACATAGATAGTCCTTACACCAACTTCGTATACACGTGGGAGTAATTAGTCTTTCCCCCACCAGGAACATGATGGTATTGGTACAGAACTGATGGCCACGCAAGTCCGCCAAGAACAGCCAGCAGCCAATGCCCAACTTGGGTTGAGCTGTGGCCAAAAGGCTCTTAGTGACTGCACTAAACTGCAGCCAACGAGGCCACGTCTGGTTTCATTGAAGCAACAAGTCCTCAGCAATTGCGCGGAATAAAATGATGGTTTAGCAGTGAAAAATGGTGGTTTGACCATGTTTAACTTAATCGTCTGTGATTGGGATTTGACCAGCCAAAAAGGGACAAATCCCAAAGAAAATTATAATTATGGATTTCATCAAGAACAACATGAATATGTATATGTGAATATGGGTTTGCCGGGGTGCTGCATGGTGGAAACATTTCTTGACATTTGTTGGCTTCTGGGTTTCTATCTATTTTGGGACAGACTCGTATGGGTACAGTATGGCTCAAACATGAGGCACCAATGGGCCCGCATAATTGCCATTTTGATCCGTTTTGGGTGTTAATAAATCGTTGGCCATTTTACTTGACTGGCTAATGATTGAGAGCAGTTGAGCAGGTGGCGTAAATGACCATGTTCTGGCTTCCATATCGCCTTCTGGGCCAGTGTAATCATCTAAGCATTCCTACATGCTCACTATATGTTAATAATTGATAATAATTGTTGCTATTTGTTGCTATATCCTGATATGGCCTCAACTATTGCAGGCTCATGCATTGATTGTTGTTGAGTACCTACATGTGTCTTCGTCAGCTAGTCAGGATGCCAATTTCTTGTTGCTGTCCTGCTTGCTAGAGTCGATTTCAAAGTCTGCTCAGGAATCGTATAGATATAAAGGTTTTCTTTTGTCGGTCCATATGCGTAATTTGCTGTTACTTGACTAGTTTGTTTTTTGCTTGTCATCCTGCTTCTTGGCATCTGAGACGCACGTCTCAATACTTCCAATCTTCCCATGTTTTCTTGCTTTAAACCTCATTAGCTTCTGTCAAAATCCCAATTTTGGTATATTAAGATAGTTTTCCCCAAAAGGACACATAACTCTTGGATGATCACTTGGGGCCCCTACGAGCCCTGGTGCTTATCATTGTGGATCAAATAGGATGGACAATTAAACAATACATATTATATCATCATATTGAATAATAACAATTGAATAATATCCAATAATATCGTTGAAAAATATTATCTATATCACTGAATAATAACAATTCACTGAACTAATGGCCGAAACAAGGCCATTTTAATGCATCCAGATATGTCAAAGCAGCCATTGACCCCATAGACTCATCCCCCGCCCCGAAAAAACGTCAAGGCCGCGTTGAAAGTCTGCGCGCGTCTTCTGGGTGGTGTAGCCTGCCAGCTGTGATGATGTTGGGCACGTGGAAACCATGAAACCATGGTTGCAAGCCTACTACAGCCCCTTCATGCCCCTTCCCGAGCTCATAGGATAGATTTAAATACTCTAGCAACCGAAAGCGTGTCTTTTGGGGAAAATCATGTTAGCATTGTAGATACGCAAACACTGGCCACCCATGTTTGTGCTGCGTTGCGTTGACTTCCAGCGTGCACCCTTTGAATTTAGTGGTCAGCACCATAAGGTTTCCAAGAATTAGTGTCCTTTTGGGAAGTAGAGAGACAGGTTTGGCATACCATTTATCAATAAATAATGATCTACAATGTACCCGTTAGTTCTCCAATGGGGGTTCACCTTTCTTTTCATTAAGCAACCAGCAGGAAAAAATTGTTGGCTCAATCCAAGGGTCCGTGCACAGCCACGTTGACTGTCCTTGCCCAGGTGGCGGCCACCGTGGTAATCAAACGTGGCTGAGAACTCCCCTACAGATAGAGCTTTCAATGGGAAAACCATCCATAAATGGTAGACTTGCCAGCTAGCCATGTTTGAGAACCGGAGGATAGCTCAACATAGCAGTTTTAGTGGGATTCTAATCTCAGACAAATCCAGATCACCAAACAAACCTCAGACAAATCCATATCTCAGATCATCTGATGACAAACAAATTAATATGCACCAACAAATCCATATCTCAGATCCGCTGGAATTTTCAGGGACGGCCCTAGACTGCTGAATACACAATCCACCATAAATCATTGTTAGTTCAATAGATCTTCAGTTTTAGCCGGTGAATCACTGATTTCATAAATCACAAGTTCTTCTGGTTACAGTAAATCATCAGTGTTGTTGGTGAAATCCTAGGTTTGATTCCATGTTTCTCCCATTATTCTGGTGATTGGATTAATTTTTGATGTCTTTTCCTAGGGATATCAGGAAACTTGTGTCGAATGACATGTTGCTGCTGACTTGATATCTATTGTTATTATCATAATTTGTCTTATAGTGTATCGTAGTGGCTCAATATGCTTTCATGATTATTTCCACAGTCTGCAGATTGATTTCCCCTTAAAAGAAACACGAGTTTATTGATTCAGTCTCCGTTCTGCAGGTTAAATGCACCTATTTGGCTGCAACAAAAAAACAAAGTTGCTGGCAAACATTTTGCTGAATAACAAACAGCCGAACACTTTAACAGAACATAACCATGAACGAATATCAACCCCCATAAGTCCCATAGATACAATGAAAAACTAGTCGTCGTCGTAAAATGAGTCAAATCACCATTCTACTTGTTAACTCCCTGTAAACCTACCTAAAAAAGGAAATCAATGGGGTATCCCATTTAAACCATACTAACCATACATTCGCATAATCCTTATGATTTCCCCCGGAAATCAAACAGAATATCAAATGTCTCTTCAATCCTATAATCATAGAATTGGATGATGGGAAAATCGAAACCGGAAAGCCCCATAATCCATGGGAAAATCGATGGTTTCCGGTTAAGATTTTCCCTTAAACCAATCCATTGCTATGCTTAGCCCCACGCTTTCCATTCCCAGCGTCTGATGCCCATAGCGCTGTAAGGCCTCTGCCAGCCGCGCAGCCCAGCCTTGATCCGCATGCGCGCGCCAGCCGAATGCCACGGAGCTGCCACAAATGGCCACACGCCAAGCTGCCACATGTGTAGGGACCGTAGGGAAGGCATGGGGAAATCAGTGGATAATGGCATCTCCACACAAATATATGGATTAATTAACTATAATTACCCCATTGATATCAGTGCATAACCACCAAATAAGATATTAGTGGGATATTAATGAAGGATTATAATAGGATTTGGTGATGATCTGAAGATATTTTAATGGGAAATATAACCAACCCAAATTCAGACATAACCATCTTAAAACATAACCATATTTAATTTTATATAATTAATCCCTTAGCCATCAAACATATGGATATAACCGACCAAAAAAAACAAATGACCAACAACAATTCAAGTTTAAGCAGCATTAACCAAAAAACATGTGGATTTAAACAGCATAAATCGCGAGGTAACCATCAACAATCAAAAGTGGAGATTCAACCATCAAACAGAGATGATCCAACAATGGAACTTGAATTTATTTGGATGTTAATAGGATGTTAATAGGGATATAATTGGGTTTATAATAGGGATATAATTATGTTAATCTGTTAATAGGGATATACTTGGGTTTATAAGCAGCGAAACTGATTTTATATAACATATTTGAAGCAGTGAATGCCAATGAGTTTTGTGGTATCATTGTTAAACAGCGGAGAAAACCAATGATCAATGATCAAAACAACAAAAATGGGATTCAAGCAAGCGGGAACATGTTCATTTTCAAATGATTGCTTTTTTCAACACATTAAATTACATGGCTTACCCTAAATACCACAAAAAAAAACTCAGCAGGACACCAAATGTTACTCCAAACTGACCAATAAGAAACAATTACCACCACTTTCCCAACCATCTCGCCCAGATTTACCCCGTTTTGAAGTGGTTAAGGCCACTTCTCACTTCCCATTCATGTCCCATTAATTGGATACATCAACACCGTTATAGCCACTTGTTGCACCCAATCCATGCCCCACCGCGTGGGGCTGGAAGCGCGGGGCCCCTGGGACCCCTCCGCGCAGGCGGGGGCGGTGCGCCAAATTCGCCTGCAGCCACGTGATACAAAGGTGATTTTCAACATGGTTTACCCTCTGGTAATTTAACATAGCTATTGAACATGTCCATTTATAGTGAGTTTCCCCATTAAAAATTGTGATTTTCCATGGGGATGTTAGTTTACCAGAGGGTAACCATCAATGAAGGGGACTCAACCCACCAAAATGGTGGGGATCAGAGGAATTATAAAGGTGATACAAGGTGCTGCCCCAGAATCTGCGAGAAGCCAAGTTGAGTACCCGACACCCCCCTTGAATCCCCCTGATAGGATGAGGTGGATCAACATTTTGGGACCAGTGATGATTTGCCACGAAAAAAATGATGACCTGAAGGTGGGGTGTGTACTTATGATCATTTTAAGGAGAACATGATGATCCAGCATGGGATTTGAGCACATTTGAGCACCCTATTTTGAGACACACGTTATAAATGTTACACCAAACATCGCTGTGCTGCTCCAGTGTTGACGCATACGCGAAAGGGAGGAGGCGAAAAGAAAAAGAACATGATTCCCCTGAAAAACTTGATGGGAGACCAAAATCAATGGGCTGGCCAAAGAGAAACCTATAGTAGTATAGAAAACCACTAGCATACCAGTCAAGTATAGAGGTATCCCCTTATATATATACAGTAAAACTTGATGATAAAACAATCAGAGCATGACCCAATGCTCAATCCCTCAGGATCCAATCCCATTCAGTTCCAGTATGATCGGGGGTTCCAATCACATTCGGAACCCATGGATGGGATTCATTGGATTCCCAGAAAAAACCAAAGATTTCTGGTGTCTCTGTGTGTAGCCGTTTTTTTCCTCCAAGGTTCACTTCAGCTCTGCATTACTATTGACATCTGCACTTGTGGAATCCAAACAACTACTGTTTTGGATAATCAAACTGCAAAATTGTAGATCCAATCAGCCAACATGAGGCTTATTTTGGAGTCCAACGTGCACGTATACATATGTGTATATATATATATATATATATAGTAAACAAAAACATGCACCGGCACCATGGGTAGATATATAGGTGCAAATACATACATACATACATACACACACACATATATATATATATATACGTGCATATATATATATATATATATATATATATATGTGTGTGTGTTTGTGCAGTATACACACCCGTATTTATAGCATTGCATTTCATTGCGTTCCACTACATTACAGTGCATAATTACATCACACAATCCAACAAATACAAAATCCAGCAAACAAATGCAAACACACAAGCACACGCACATTGTGTCTACATACGGTGTTTACAACCCGTATCAGTTATGTACATGTAAATGCATGTATGTATACCTATATATATATATATCAACCTATCTATTATAATTACACATACCTACGTGCCCCCACCTTTTTGCAGCTTAATTGGTTGGGTTTAAGGGATCTTTTTTTACGGTTGAAACGTTAAACCATTGCTTGTTCGCCCGCATTGAATACATACACGGGTCTGTGGTTCGCTTTTGCAACCAGTTCTGGGATCAATTTCATGTAGTCTTACCATCCCTATTAACCATGATTAAACCACATTAAATACACCATGAAAAAATCATACATCACCCCCACACCACCCAAGGATTCATCCCAGAAGTGGGCACCATCGTGAAGTGTGTAGTTCACCTCTGGCACCACCAGGAGATTCCGATTGAACTTCATCGCTTCCCAGTACACGCGCCCGTCCTGACGTAAAAGAGGAATGATAGGAATGGCTGACGGGACGTAAACCTTGAACCGAAATTAACTTTCACTGTAATTATTGGGGATGGTTTGTTATTTGTTTTTCCATATCACGGGGCACCCGGATCACCGGAGCTGTCCGGTTTTCAGGAAACCGGATAGTAGTTTTAGCTCCACCGCTGGCCTCAAGGAATTTGATGTACCTGTACCTGATTTGCAGCCCACCAACACGCCCGAGTATAGCGTAAAAGTCGTGGGATGGGAATGGACAGCACGCGAAACCCTGGGGAATGCACTCGCCAAAATGACCAAACAGGGGATGTATGGCCACGCTGTGGTACAATGTGGGATATATATATATATATATATAATTTTCACTGTATATTATATTTATTTACTTATTTATCTATTTATTTATTTATCAGCAGGGTGGGCCCAAAAAAAAACATTCTCCCTAGTAAATCAAAAAACTACAAGAAACTATTGTCTAGGCATTATCTATGTATATATATCTCTCTCTCTCTCTCGCTCTATTCTCTATTCATCTCTCTATTCATTTTGGGGGTTCCTCATTGTGGCCATTTAGCATCACGGCATGACCCATCTCCCATCGAACACTCCAAGCTACTCAAAGTACCGATATCCCATTGAACTCCTGAGGAACCCAGGCTGTTCGACGGAGTGGCTACTCTAGTGTGTTTGACATGTTTCAACAATTTTTGTCGATTTCATACCTTACTTGCGAAGAAAGTATCAGGTGATGCAACTTGATACGACAATGCAAAACTTATTTTGTCAGCCTTACATGAAAAACTGAGCCCTTTGGATCAATTCATGACGTAACATGCCACAAAAACATACAGCATATCTGGAAGAACAACAAAATCATGAGGAATTGGCCCATATCGTGGAATTGCCTCTAGAACCAACCACTCTTTGGTCGAAAGAGACAAGCAGTGCCATTTACCAACTATTAACTGTTATTGAGCCCGATGATAAGCAGGCGTTTGCCTCCTCAAAAACAATGCAAAGCAAAGATTCGGTTAAACTTGGTCCTTGGTCACTGCCAAGGGAACAAATTTCACGAATTTCCTGAGCTTCATGAAAAAGAAAAAAATCCTCCATCAACATTGCCAAACAGGACCAATTAATCTACCAGCTTCCCATTAATCCGTTGACTGTAACTCACCAGTTCTGCCGGTGATACCCTCTGGTTGTGACTAACCGTTTGCCATGGAAAGATCCACCATGCTATTAATAGGTAAACCATCTATTTCTATGGGCCATTTGTACCATGGCTATGTTAAATAACAAGAGGGTATGTCATAAATTATCATACTATAGGTGTTAGTCATTTTTTCCAATGGGCATACACAAACGATGGATGATTTTTTTGCAGCATCAAACCATCCATTTTAGGGGCCAATATATCAATATGGGCTGATAATTATCCGATCATCTTGCTGGTTATATCCATCCAGGTACATATTATATTGCCAATAAAGATGCTTGGTCGGTTTTAGCCCCTGCTTGAAGGGTAAATCCACCACTGTCCATTGAGTGACTATCCAATTTGTGAGTAGCTACCCTGAATTCTTTGGCTAATGAGTGTATTTATATATACAATTGTACTAAAGACTACCCGACCCAAAATTGGTATTCCCTCATTTTCCATGGTTCATTCCCCATCTTTTGCTGCTTCAACGCGACATGAGCAGTGTTCAAAACCCTGTTGGTTGATGATCATACGGGATTACATGAGTATACCATAGCATACCGTATACCACATTGGGGAACATCACGATCCACGAACGGGAAATCCCATGAATACAAGCAGTTTTTCAAGGGATTTGATATACAGTAACTCCCAGCCATCCCAGCAGCTCATCAGCGATCCAAGGCACATGTTGATGCTGGCAGTCCAGTTCTGAAAGCCGGTATCCTCGCGACTCACCACTGGACGCAGTTGCACTGCCTGCCGTCCAGTTCCACGGGAAACCGGCCGCGCCAAGGTGCACATGAAAGGGCAAGAAATTGGCAATCTTTGGGAAGAAATGACAGGAAAACTGGGAAACCTGTTTTGCCAGAAATATCCACTGTTGGTCAATAGAGGGGATACTTTCCCAATAATTAGCCAATTCTCTATACAAAATTCCCAGTTTGATGGTGGAAAAATACAGCCCGAGGGCAAGACTTCACCAACATCGGCAATATATGTCCACCCAAACAGCGAGAACAGTCATGCACATATTTGGGAGTTTCCCCATTATCACTGTACCCCATTGAGATCTCATGAACAAATCCCAGTACTACGAATACGAATACTTCACCATAATAATCATCAACAGCAGTTTACCCCATTTTTAAATACCCAATAACTGTAACTGTACAAATATCAACACACAATTTACCTGTACCAAATACTATCACTAATCCCATGTATTCTCCTAGGGTAAACTAACATTAGATGCGGATTCGAAGAACATGTTAGTCGATCATTTTCCGCATGGGATTCCCCATGGGTTGTCCACATCCATCTTGGTTCACCCTATGGGTATATGATCAGAAAACACCATAGGTTTAATCCCTACAGCTAATGATTTTTTGTTTTTTCCCTTGTCCCAATCCGGATGAATCATCATCAAAGATCCCTACTGTTGGTTATATGGTTGAATTTGGTGATATCCCATTGTTCATTAGTTATCATATTAATGATCCCAATATTCTTGCTTATTATCCCAATGTTTGGTGATATAACCAACAAATGATAATCATCCCATGAAAGCTACCACATACATACCCTCTGGTAAACTAACATAGCTATTGAAAATTACCATAGAAATAGTTGATTTACCCAATAATAATGGTGATTTTCTATAGCTACGTTAGTTTACCAGAGGGTATTACTGTAACTGGTCTCCCAGCTAACGTCGCCTTCAGGACATCCCAGCCGCCCAGCACATCAGCACCGCCGCAGAGTGCCAGGCGCTGCTGGGACGAGAGATGCCCGGTCACGAAGAAGCTGTACATCTGCGAGCCGTGAAAGTTGCTGGGTGAATGAGACGGTTAATGATGCTTAATGATGGTTACTAAAATAACTATGGTTAGTAACCATCATTAACCATCATTTATCAACCATTGAAAAAAAATACCGGTGATATCATGATATTTAATGAGATTTAATGGAATTTAATGGAAAAACCATGGGAAAACCATTGGAAAACCATAGGAAAATGGAGATTTACCCTCTGGTAAACGTTTACAAAAAATGATGGAAAATCACCATTTTCAATGGGTAAATCAACTATTTCTATGGTCATTTTCAATAGCTATGTTAAATTACCAGAGGGTAATGAGATTTAATGGGATTTAATGGGATTCAATGGAATTTAATGGCATATCCTACTGATGTACAGTGAGGAATTTATTCAATGGGCTATATACGGGCTATAAATGGCATAAAATAGGGATCTTGCAAGGTTAATGAAATATAAATGGAGGATAGAATAGATTTATCCAGTCAGGAAGATGATCTGTATATGTAGAAAGGATATGTTGTATAATCAATATAGCCAATGGAAAATGAGGAGCTATTCATTTTCTAGCCGCGGATTATATCGATTATTTGGATAATGGAACATCATAGTCCTATTTGTACGTTACCAGCGTTTCAATGGTTTGGTTTAAGGGGCAATCTACAGGAAACCATCGTTCTTAGCTGCAAATACAAGGGTTTCCTGTAAAGTTTCCATTCATCCAACTCAGAGAATGTTGTGGGGAAAGACTGTACTGGGATAGACCAGTATAGAATGAAAAACATATATGTATATACATGATTTTCATGTGTTCAAAACGGCAAGTGAACTATGTAGCATAATTAATTAACTAATTTGAAATTGAGATTAACGGATGAAAAAAGGAATGACCATTAAACATACTAGAAAACTATGAACATGGCGAGTAAACTATGAAAGTGGCATGACTAAAAACAAGGAAAACAATTGCTTGAATTTTCCATGGATGGTGACACCTCGGTTCCAGAGGGTCTAGGGTCTGATTGTTTTCTTCAAGGTATTGCAGAATCGCAGGGTGTAAATAGTTTGGCCGTATACCAAACATCTAAATAATTGTATCATCATAATATGTCATTCTTTGTATACACAATGTACACCATATATGGTAATATGATATGCACTGTCATATATCATCAAAAAAACATATATCATCATATATCCTTGTCCAGTATGAGATGAAGATTGCTGTAACCCATCATCCCAACCGGTCCCACATTGGTTGGACTGAAAATTGACAGCGATGCTAGGAACAGGTCTCTGGGAGCCGTGTAGGATCTCAAAATCAACAGCTCCGGGTGGTACGGGGTCCCCGGGGTCCTGCCTTTCGTATACATCAACGTTCAGCGGCAGCCAAGAGGAATAATGGCCGAATCGATAAATCCCATAGCCGCTATAGCCATACCCATAGGATCCATGTATGCTATATATGGTAACATTTACCATCAATATACCCCCAATGTTCGCATATATACCATACATGGATCCTATGGGATAGGGCCTATGCCGTAGGGTAATCCAACATTCACCCAACATTCACCCATGTTTCTTCTGAGATCGCAAGAACTGCCATTGTTTGCGGTGCGACCTTTTCGCAGTGCTTGAGCAAATAGGACGGCCACGGGGACAAGGGCTGGGCCAGAACCCTTTCAATATGGATGGATGGATGGGTGGGTGGGTGGATGGGGTATACCAAAATAATGCCAACTCTGGATTAAACCCAAAAAACACTACTTTGGCCGCACCTCTAAAAGCAAATTATCACCATACTCATAAGGCATAGCGCTAAGAATTGAGACTTATCATTAGGGCATGTTCCAGCGCAATCAAGGATGGAAGGATCAATGACCAAATCAGAGCATCTGAGCATCCGTGGTCTTGTTCTCATTTGACTTGGACGACACAAGTATGCCTCGAAAGTTCCAAAAATAAAGTCGTTTGGGATTTGAAGTGCCAGTATATATGTATACGTAACGTAGCTCTATATGTATATATGTATACGTAGCTATATATATATATATATATATATGTCATTATCATTGTGTATGTGCACATGTATATTATCTATATCTGAGTGTGTGCATGTATCTGAGTGTGTGTGCGTGTGCGAAGAAATTGGCAAACATTGACGAATTGACGAACACTCACAGACGCATATAGATGTGTATATATATAACGTTGTAAACCCATCCAAATATGCATAGATACAGTATATCCAGCGTAAGCGCTAGAAAACCCAGTTAGAAAACAACTTAGCTATGTATGGTGCGCTATTGTATCCCTATTATATTCCTATAATTCCCTGCTATATCCCTATTATTATATCCCATTCACCATTCTAGCTGGTCGTTACTACTGTTTTTCATTGTTAAATCACCATTTTCACTGTACCTTTCCCACACTTTTCCTATAATTACAAATGTTGCATCAAAATCCCATACCCTCTGTTAAACTAACATAGCTATTGAAAATTGTCATTTATAATTAGTTGATTTACCCCCCAAAAAAACAAGGTGATTTTCTATAGTTATGTTAGTTTACCCGAGGGTAACACTCCATGTTTGATGCTTCAAACAACCAGTGGATCCTTTCAGTCGACGTCCTCACCACTTCAGCTGGGCCTGATCCCGCTGCCGTCGCACAATCTCCAGCTGCTTCAAAAGCCCATTGCCCTGAGCTGAGTTCTGACCAAGGCAAGCCAAACCCATCATGGTGTGCGCATGTGTCTATATAATCAAAACTACATACAATATAACAACATATATACATATGTATATATATATATACACATATAATTATATATATATGCATATCACCATCATTTTAATATATAATTACATATGTAAAGAATCACATGTTTCATTGCACATTTTCCTGCAGAATTGGGCGTTTGGTGGGGCCCTCTGTCGGTTGGCAAGTTGGTGCCAGCGGGGGGAAAACCGCGCCAGCGTTTTAACCGTTTTTGAAAACACACATATTTTATCCCTAGCATGCACATCTTACTTTACGTCACTGGGTTGGGGGGTGGGGCATGTTAACGTTCATGTTAACTTGCGTCACATGCACATCTTACGTTACGTCACTGGGTTGGAGGGGTGGGGGATGTTAACATTCATGTTAACTTGCGTCACATGC
>Ga0126342_10016314_pt1 | contig 12955 bp, 6 predicted proteins | sample Cyp1metagenome_FD_92528 | JGI IMG/M metagenome (GOLD analysis project Ga0126342, IMG submission 92528) | Coral microbial communities from Lord Howe Island, Old Settlement Bay, Australia - Cyphastrea 1 metagenome | ecosystem: Host-associated > Invertebrates > Cnidaria > Coral ... | reverse complement strand
TGTAACAAGTTTACCATTGGACAGGGACTCCAATTTCATCTACCTTGTGGTCAAGGCCTTTCAGATCAGGTGGTCTGGTGGAATAGTTTTGGGATAGGCCCGTTACCAGTTCAACAATATATAATATATAATATATTATATATTATATATTATATATTATATATTATATATTATATATTATATATAATATATTATATATCATATTATATTATTATATATCATATTATATTATATATCATATCATAATATATATATATATATATCATATTATATTATATATCATATAATAATATATATATATATATCATATTATATATCATATCATATTATATATCATATCATATTATATATCATATTATATTATATATCATATTATATTATATATAATATAATATAATATATTATATTATATTATATTATATTATATACATCTATATACATGGAATTCTCATGGGAACTGCCCATCTACCAACGATGAAATTTCGCATGCCACCAGTTTTTGACCGTCCCTGGTGATCAGCTTCTAACGGTGAAAGGATTTCACAAAGCATCCATTTCGCATGGGTAACAAAGGTTTATTCATATGTAATGTCAACCCCGGCTATTATGGGATTCAAGTCATAACCATCTCCAAGTCACCACAAATTAAATAGATACAAATCCCCAATATTGAAGATGAATGGATAAACATTACTTGGATATGGGTTAATGTCAACCCCGGATTCAAACGCCATGGTTGATTAATTAGGGGGGTACTACTCCAATAGTCATAATCTAATACTTGAATGGTACCCTCCCAATTAAACAGCCCAGGGGTTTATTCATATGTATATTATGTAATCTGGTTGGTGGTTTCAATCATTTTTTATTTTTCCATAATATACTGTATGGTAATAATAATCCCAACTGACTCATATTTTTCAGAGGGGTTGAAACCACCAACCAGATATGATGTAATTGTTTAATGACAATGTAAATGGTGAAACAAATAGGTAGTCATGATCATAGTGATGATAGGAATAAGACACATGTCGATTATCTTCTGGGTCGGTATCCCAATAAATTGACCGCACAACCCATTTGTTTCTTCATCATTTTCTAATGTTTTTTCTTGGTTTTTGGGCATTTTCTGACCATTTTTCCAACTATTTGCGCCAACCCTTCAATGTGGGCCCCCCAGTTATAAGTTGGTTTATAAACCCCATTAACTATAGTTATAAGTACCATAAACCATAGTTATTGGAGTTATAAACCAACTTAGCTAACGAACTGGGGGGCCCCACATTGTTCTGATCATTTGTTTCCGCAATCACATCATCGCCAACAGTTTTTCGAAGATCTCCCGGGTAACTTTTGCGACGGTGGACGGTGACAAAAACACGGTGATAGGTACAGAGTGGTGCCCCATTGCTTAAGACTTGTAACTAATACAACTGTTGAATTTGTGGGAGATACCCTCTGGTTATTTAACATAGCCATGGAAAATGGCCCATTTATATATAGATGGTTTACCTACTAAAAATGGTGATTTTCCATGGCTATGTTAAATAAACAGAGGGTACATTGAACTAGTTACTGGGGTGAACCTAAATCAACAGTTACATCACTGCGCACCACGAGTTGTATCAGCTGGTTCAATGCGGACGAGAAGTTGTGTGGATTGGGCTCACTACTATCTGGTCTAATCTATTCTTAGCTACAAAATAGGTACCTTCTGGCCAACCAGTATAATGGGATGGGATATAATCATTATTCTGGATAAATCATAACGACCTCACTGCGACCGAACCCTGGAAATCATGGTTAGTAAGGGGAATCATCCCCAAATGGCCTTATTTCAGGTTAGTGAATTATTATAATTTACCCAGATTATTATGAGAATACACTCATGAAGAAATGGGGAAATTTTCAATGGCATACATAGAAATTCTGGAAATCCATAAAGCAAACGCGTCTCTGTTCAGTCAGAAAACTACCCTTCGGGGCGTAGCTTCAGAGACAAGATGCCAGCTCAGGTGGTAACGCCCCAATGAAATTAAGGTTTTGATCTGGGGTTCAGGCTTTACCCGCCGGCAAATTAACTACAAGGTGGTGCCCCCCAAGGTTGACTTATAACTTGGGTTTATGGGACATATAGCTATACTTAATGGGGTTTATAAGCCAACTTACAACTCTGCGGGGGGGCACCACCCTGTATGGAAGACCCACCAATTGATACCAATTGTAGATCATCTTCATTGTGTTTTCCCATGGCTCTTCCATATCTATGTTCTGATAATTACACATGACTGGTTGGTAGTTTGGAACATTTTTTTATTTGTTCATATATAATATTCTATTGGGAATAGTAATCCCGACTGACTTTCATATTTTTCAGAGGGGTAGGTCAACCACCAACCAGGTGAGAATGGAAGATTCCCCATTGAGTTCAATGATTTACAACCATTTTCTAATAGCCATGGCATTGAGCAAGTTACTTCCTGGATTCCCCAAGGGCCAGTGGCAGAAGCTCAGGTGCAGTATAGTCCGCGCTTCAGACTTTTTATGGCGGCCCCTTGGATTTTCAGGGTCGAACTTTTGGGATTAATGGTTATATATACATATATGTTATAATATATAATAAATCATTATAATATGTATATATGTACATATACATATTAATGGCTATATATAACATATATATATATATATATAATAATGGTTATATATATATATATAACTTTTGATTAATATATTTATGGGATGTAATACATATGTTTCAAAAAATATAAAACCATTAGACATGGTGGTCCCAAGCCGTGGCGAAACTGTGGCTCCTGAGACGACGCGACGACCACTTTTCTCGGGTCATCACATCATCATTTCATTCTGAATAGCCATGATTCAGCCATGAGTTTCCACAATAAAAATATTCATGGATATTCCATTTCATTCTGATTCATGATGTTTTTTTTTGGATTTTAAGCCATGAATTTCCACCATGAATAGCTACACTGAGGTGGTGACTTCCCTTTTGACATAGTCCAAGTTATTGGTGTAAGAAAGAGTCCCATGGCTGATGGGATCCAATGCTGGCTTTCTGGGAGCCCATGGACGGATCCTTACCAACCGGGAAGGTTTACAACGGCATGATTTTATGTTTGTACCCATCTGTGAATCTTCTGTCCGATGGGTATCAGACAACCATAGTAACCCGCTACATACAATATATATATATATATATATATACACACAGACATACATGCATATATGGATTATTCAGTAGCTGGTATTTTTTTTTGGGAAAGCAGCTTGGTAGAGCCTTACATTTTCCTGGTATTTTTGAAACACTTTGGGAGGCATCCTATAAGTTGCCCTATGCCCAATATATACACCCAATTAATGTGGAATATACCATTAGTATCCATTAGTTACAAATGCTATGAATTTCAATCAACATGCACATATATGTATAAATATATATGCATATACATATACATAGACATGTAGTTCACCGTGCTTTTTGATTTTTACCCAGGTAATTGCCGGCATGTCAGCGGCTTGGTGTGTGAACTACTTCCTCCATGTGCATCCCTTGCTCGAGGCGGGTTTCAATGACTCAACTATCCTGAAATGGATATATGATAATATATATATATATACATATTAATAAAATATGATAAAATATAATAGACATAGCATCAATATATGGCCAGTAAATACATGCCATCCTTTCTCAGCAGTGCTAAACCAGGATTTCCAAACTGTGTATGGAAATATGCTTTTTCTGCATCCTCAATAGATAGTTTTCTGGTCGATATACTATCGGTGGGGACGCCCCCTTTGTGAAATGTCGGTTTAGATTCACCCCATGAGTACTATATACCCTCTGGTAAATAAACATAGACCCTGAAAATAGCAAATTTTTAATGGAAACTAGTCTTCCAACCCCGAAAAATGCCAGGGTCTATGTTAATTTACCAGAGGGTAGCTCGTTGTTGTTTTCTTCTCCATCAACCCAAACAAGTGAAGCAGAAATCAGCTCAAAAAATCCCATGAACTCCCCCATTTTTCCTATGGGAAACTCAGTTGTCTGTGATCATTGGGGCATTGCGAAAGTCACAACGCTTCAGCCGAAGACTGAACTCTTGGAGTTTTTTTCGTGATTTTTAGTGGTTTCTTGTGGTTTAGTGGGATATGCCCCCCACTTTCTATGGAAAAAACTTCGGTACAACATCTCCATACAATAGGATTCTTTATTAAACAACCCATTGATTTCGTCTATTTCGAGCCCCGTAGGGGCGTTAAGGTTGATCTCCACCGTTACGGAACACGGACAATCGGAGAATCTGACTGGAGAGCCGCATAAAATAAGAGCAGCTGAGCAAATGTGCTTGGCATTGATGTCTCAGCTATTTTTGATTGTTGAAATGGTTCTACATGCCCTATTTTCTTGATGGTTGCATCTCAACTTTTTTGTTGGATCACATCCTACATTTGTGGTGATTCCTAATTTTTGGTGGCCAACTGTTTCTGAACGAAGTTGTCCGATTTTAGATGTTCTCAAGGACCTGTTAGTCATAATCCGGAGGACGACAAAGACCCTCCAGATTGCAGATATGCTGTGAACCAGCTCAAGTGACCGCGGGCTAAGAAGCAGCCATAGATTGGGGGTGTTCACATCGAAGTTGAAGCTGGATGGATAAAGAGCACTGTGAGCCATCCCTGAATGTGGCTCAACATCTTCTCAAACTTTTTGGAATCAGGAATTTGCAAGTTCATGGCTTCGATTTTACCCCAAAATAGATGCCACCAATTTACAGGTGGTGTTCCATGCAACATCCAAAGGGACATTCTGCCTCTGCATATTGTGGTGGGGCCAACAGATCGCAGGGGTATGGTAAACTGATGGTGGATGAATTCCACCATAGCGATCCAACAAAAAACACATGAGGCATTATATATCATTATATGTTTCTTTACGATCCGATATGCTTAAGTTGCTGGGGTTGCAGTGGTCTAAATTAATGATGCCACCGTTGGATGGTGAAATGCTATCGTAGCTTTTTTTTGTACCCACCGTGGGATGCTGGTGATTTTTTTCGCAGCGTCGAAGGTACAACGCTCGGGTTCTCTTCTTCTATTTCATGTGGTTTGTGATTGCTAGAGCATCGCTCTTCATGCACCTTGGCCGTATGGAAGTTGTGGTATAGCCTTGGGGAATCATGGCTTCCATGGAAAGCCTTTGGAAATTTTCGCGAATGGCGCGTGAAGTGAAATAGCTGCCGTGGTGCGATTTTTCTTGGTCTTATGCTCCCCTTTTCTGTGGATTCGTATGACCGGTTGGTGGTTTGGAACATTTTTATTTTTCCATCATATATGGGATAATCCTTCCCATTGACTTTCATATTGTTCAAGATGGTTAAAACATGTTAAAACATGTTAAAACCACCAACCAGATGAAGATTCTAAGCGGAAACCACCAAAATCCCATGGTGTCTTATCATTTTCTGCAGCTCCCGGCAGGTCTTATGACACCCCGCTGGTCGTTTCCTGCGACACCATGGGTTGATAGTCACCGATTTCAAATGGAGGTTTCCATACATGGTGGTACCCCCATAGCTGGATGGTTTATAGTGGAAAATATCCTATCAAAATGGATTTCGGGGTAGCCCTAAATGGTGGAAACCACCATTTGTCGACTAGACTTCCATATCTGTTGCTCATATTTCTTATTGGATTTACGTCGCTGTGCATTCGAGGACTTCTGACTCTCCATGAATGGTTGCATAGCCCCAAATTGATGACCACATATCCCGTTGAGGCAACGAACCAACTCTTGCTGATTAATGCTGCTTGTTTGACCATACCCCCTTTACCCATACCCCTTTTTTCTGCATGTGCCATATGCGGCCGGACCACTACATGGAAACGGCGCATAATTGGACGGTTGAATACTAAACATATGCAAACCATCGGTTTGTTGTGGATTGGCATCTCAATTACAAGGTCACCATGACTATATCCCCTCTATTTTTTTTGGCCACTCCTTCCGATTTTGTTTTTCTTTGAATCCCAGATGTGCCCTTGACTATGGATTTCTTTGCTCCTCCAGACCTGGCGCCGACTTCTGAAAATTGCGACGGTGATCAGTTTCGGATTCGGATGGGTATCCCATGAAACATCATGAAATTAACAGTCATTACAGTACCAGTTGCCGTTCGTGGGCTGAACCATTGTATTGCTGGTTAGTTATATATATATATATCCCATTCAAAAAATATTCCCATGATATCCCCCCAAGAAATCGTCCACAATATATCCACGTCACTATATCCCCATAAACTGGTTGGTTACCCTCCTGTAACTAACATATATGTGGAAAACCCACCGTTTGTAGATCATAAAAACCGAACCGGAAACGTTTGGGGAAAATCCACATCTATGTAAGCGTTTACCCTAGGGTATTCCATTATATCCTCATTAAAATAATCTCCATTTGTCAGGTATCATATGAAAATTGGTTATATGATGTTGTGTGTATCGTAGGATCAACCATGCATAGATTCATACATCCCCACCAAAAAAATCCCCATCAACTGATTATATCCCCATTATATCCCCATTATATATGTATCCCCAATTGTTATAATATAAATATTGGTTGTATGTTGTAGGATCAACTATTCATAGATCCCAACTATCTATTCCCCGTCCAACTGAGACCTTGCGTTCTCGCACGCGTGGGCCGACGCCTCGGAGTGTGGATGTGGTGATGCGCAGCATGATTAGCCTCTAAACATAGAAAAAGCGATGGAAAAGCCACATTTTGAATGGATAAATCAACGAACTCAATGGCTATTTTCAATAGCTATGATGAAAAAATACCGGTATTCATGTGGAATTTGGATCATTTCTTGGGGATTTCAAGCATTTGAAATGATGAAACATGGGTAATTCCCCAATGGCGATAGCTTGGGGTTACTACATAACTCCAATTTCACTATGGTTTATGGTACGCAAATAACTATATAGTTAATGGGTTTTATAAAGCAACAAACATCACTGGGGGGCCCCACATTGATTGGCAATCTTGATGTCTTCGTGGTGTCTCTGTGGTGTTTTGGTGTCTCGATGTCCCAGTGATGTCTCTCGGTGTCATGTCGTGTCTCAGCTTCGCTACGAGGTCTTCGCGGTGCCTGTTTTCTGGGTTGGTCCCAGCATGCCTCAAGTAATTGCAACGGTTCCAACCTGTTGTCATGCTGACAATCATGATTGCTGATGATGAGTCTGTCAATTTTGCTTCGGTGGTGGTTGGTGTCTTGGTGGCACTTTGGTGGTGTGTCCATAGTGTCTTGACGGTGTCCGGTGATGTTTTGGGTGTTTCCGTGGTGTCTTGGCAGTGTTCCGGTGGTGTCTTGGTGGTATTGAAGGAATGGTATTTTCTTAACTAAGCTGGCCCACCTGTCAACACAAAAATTGGCGTCAAAGGAAACGCGAAACTTTGCGAAAATGGGGTTGTATGCTGGGTTAATTTCACCAAGAATGGGACTTTTGTGATGGGAATATCGTGCTCATTATACTATGGGATAATCTCCAATGGGGATACTCATGTATACTCATTAGACATTATGCTGGATGCGAAAATGGATTTTTTTCATCACCTGCATCCAGCATAATGTCTAATGTCGGATGGGACTAGCCTCCCTCGCAGGACTACAGGATGGCCCCCAGTTATGTTTGTTGGTTTATGTTTATAACCCCATCTAAATATATCTAAATACAGTTATAAGTTATACGTATCATACACTATTGTTATTATAGTTATAAACCAACTTAGCTAACGAATTGGGGCCCCATCTTGTATGAATTTGGTTTTTAGGCTGGTGAAGCATCCAGATTTAAAGTGGACATCAGGCCAAATTGAGGTTTCCGAAAGTGGGGGTACCTCAAACATCATCCGAAATGGATTACCCGGCCTGGTAAACTAACAGTTTGCGAATTTGAACATGGCCCATAGAAAGAGATGGTTTACCTATTAATAACATGGTGATTTTCTTGTTCGCCATGTAACAAATTACCAGAGGGTATGATCAATGATGATCCGTGGACATAAGTCGTGATTTCTATGCCCTCCAAAAAAAAGTACATTGGTGAATCACCCAATTTGTCACTACAGACACCAACAAAAAGGCATCGCAATTCTTGCAATAACCAACTTACCTACAATGTGGGGCCCCCCAGTTATAAGTTGGTTTATAAACCCCATTAACTATAGTTATTTGCATACCATAAACCATAGTGAAATTGGAGTTATGTGGCCCCCAACTGAACGCTATCGTAAACGGGGGCCCCACATTGATAGGGTAAATCAATTACATTTCTGGTAAACCATCATCCAAAAATGAGGTAATCCCTATTAATTAATTACATTACCTTACATTACCACAGACATCCATTTTTGGTGAAATCCCAACCCCCTAAACCCTCATTTTTGGTCCAATCGCATCACGGAAAATCTGATCGCTCAGCTATCGTCCAATCCCGGACGCATGGCTTTTGTCGCACGTGCCGGACCTGGGATGACCTGGGGGGACCTGGGGGCGGATCCTAAATCCCCGGGTTATCCTGGGCCAATTCGACCCTGGACGTTGTCGAAGCCTGGAAGAATGGTGTTTTCGGGGAACTAACCCAACATAGCCGAAGTGTTCAGGGTGAAATGTGTTCATTTAGCCATCTCCCAATTGTTTTCTATAAGCAAAGTTGGTAAGCATCCGATTTTTTTTACACCAAAAGAAATGGAACAGAGAATCTCCAACAGATACTTCTTCAGGCAATATTCAGAATCCCCGGGGACATTTACCAACCCCTGATACATGGCTTACCCATTAAATACAAAGTGGGGTTTTCGCCACTACGTGCCTAGTCGGCTGAGTTTAATGCCCCCCAAAATTCTTTGGAAAAATAACGATTACCCGGCCTGGTAAACTCACATAGCTATTGAAAATGGACCATAGAAATAGATGGTTTACCGAACTAGAAAATTGTGATTTTCCATGGCTATGTTAACTAACCAGATGGTAATCAGTGAATTTAGAGGTTCCATGTCGCCTATTTTCGTTGAAATCGGTCTTCATACCTTCGTGAATGGATGTGCCATTGGAAAAAAAAAAAGATCTCCAAGGATTTTTGAAAAAAAATAATCTGTAGAACTGTAGAACTGTAGAACCACCCAGTTTTTCAATTCTTTTGTTGTCTTTCTTTTGTGTTGTTTCTTTTTTTTTCCGGGATGCGACGATTCTTCCCAGCAATTTCCAGGGTTCCAACTTTTTCATTTGGCCGATGCGAAAGGGATGCACCAATCTTTCACCAAATGGGGGTTTCTTAAAATGGCGGATCCCCAAGTCACCATGGGTTCTAATACTCACATGGTCATCCATGACTTGGATTATTTTGGGTACCATCATTTTAGAACACCGCAAAAAAATAGTTCTTTTTAACATTGGGGGGAATGGATTACTTTGGAACATAATCACCAAAAGTGGCTATCATACCTTGAACATAATGTAAATATAACAAAAACATATAACCCCCTAGGCTGTCGATCATTGGGGAAGGGGCGGGGTACCATTCTAGCAGCGAATCATCACTTTTTTTGGGCTACCCCCCAAGTGAATCCAGGGTTGACATTAGGGATGCTTCTCCCAAAAAGTCAGGGTCTTTCACTATTCATATCTCTTACGCATTTTTTGTTGGGCCATGTCAATTCTACGGTTTTGACCATAATTTTCCCCATTTCCACGATGTCCTTCCCATGGGTAAACCCCAACTTTGGGCCATAGGTACTGCGTGCACTTGCTGATTCGAGATGGACCTATCTACATCTTCACAGTGCCCTAGCTCAGTGTTGATCACTTTGTTGACGGGAACCTGCACGCAAGGTTTTTTTGGACGAATCCGTGGGCGAATTCGAGTGACCTCGTTGTGAGGTCACCGTTTTCTTGGTGATTTATGCAGTAGAAGAATCATTTCAAAGAATCTTAGTATGCTATAGTCATAGATAGTCATAGTTTCTGCGTATTTCTGACGGCAATGATTTGTTCAGATTGAATCCAGGATGCTTTTAGGTGCATTTATTGGTTTGGAAGGACAGCAAGTGATTTATTGGATTTTTTCATTTGGCGTTTTTTATTCTCCCAGCTGCTGGGACATCCCAGATCCGAGGTGGGCTCGGTGTTGTTCTGGTTCAACATTTTGCGTTCGCCCAACTGTGAAAGCAGGACGTTGACCAACGTTGCGTTGGTTGCGTTGCGTTGCGCTATTTTTGTGGTTTTGGGATGGCCATCGATCCGTCATGGGGATTTTGACATACCCAGCCTTTTTGGAGTCCACCATGTGATCCCGACTTTTTGATGTTTGGATGATTGGACAGTCATTGTGTTTGCAATAAGATTTTGATACATTTTGAGACATTTTGATAGATTGAATGTATGTTTTTGATATACCGGTGGTCTTTGGTGGAACTTGCCAGGTTTGTTGGTAAACATGACACTCTGATACTTGAGAAAATCCATGAGTGGTTGATGAAAGAATTTAGCCTATGCATCAAAACAGGTGAAGACACTTGCCAGGTTTGTTGGTAAAACATTCCACTCTTTCCATCAACTGGTTTATCATGGTTCCAGATTGAAATGGCGAAAACTTGGAGGTAGATCCTCCACTTTCAGACAATCTCAGATTCTTTGAATTTGTTTGCATCCGATTCAATCCCCATGACATATCCCCAGTATTGTCATAGTGGACAGTGGTTATATTAGTTACATTATATACATTAAGATTACATCACCCATTCTTGGGCCCTTCCGCCAGGACTCCTGAACTGTGCCCCGGGTTTCCAGAAAAGTTGCCGTGAACGGTTTTCCGAGAGCGAACCCCCGAGCCGACCTTTCGGAAGAGAGTTTTCCGACCTTTTCGCCACCGAAAATCTGGTGAAACATCGTACCCTCTGGTAAATTAACATAGACCCTGGCAGATATGGGTTGGTTCATATTCGTGTCCATTAAAACTAGGCTATTTTCAGGGTCCAACTGTTAATTTACCAGAGGGTAAATCCCGATCCAGACTCCACGATGGATTCCCAGCAGTCCGACTTTTCTCAGGGCCTTGCCGATTCGTCGGCCCAGGTACAACCAGCTGAAGATTTACGCGGTTTGTTCCTGCCTGCCCAACACCTCAGAATCCTGGACAATGAGGTATATACCCTCTGGTAATTTAACATAGCTATTGAAAATGGCCATTTATAGTGGATTTTCCCATTAAAAATGGTGATTTTCCATAGCTATGTTAAATTACCAGAGGGTAAATGGCATATACATGGCATCGGATATCGTATCCCCAGGAAAAAACATGCACAAGTGGCACTACCCAAAAAAGAGGCAGAAGTTGAGATAATCCCTGCACGGTAATATTGAACGTCCCCCCCCTCACAAATAATAAAACCTAGGGTGTAGGGGCAGTTTTTATTATTAGGGGGTATTTAATATTCGGGGAGAAGCTGGCTCCTAATATTAAAATTATCACCTTATAAAAGAACTAAAATTTACGATTTCAAAATCAATTAAATTCCCTGAAGTCATAAATCCAAATAAAATACTGCCAAAAATTGGATTTCGAAGCTTTCCCCTAATATTAAAATTGAAACCTTAATAAGCAAACTAAAATTTACGATTTAAAAATCGATTAAATTCCCTTTAAAATATAATTACAATATTGCCAAAAATTGGATTTCGAAGCTTTCCCCTAATATTAAAATAAAAACCTTAATAAAAAAGACTGACATGTTCAAGTTTAACAAACGGACCCCAATAATAAACACCCTGGGGTTAACTAGTTTTTCTTATTAGGGGGGAAACCCACAAATGGTAGCTTTATTTTTAAATTGTTTTCTAAAGAGGATCAATTAAAAGTCAAATTGACCGGGTAGTTTTTCTTAATTTAGGGGAGGTTTAGTAATAGGGAGAAGGGATTACTTAAGACGTGCAGCAGTTTTTGTTGGTCCTGGGGTCTCAAGTCTCACTAAAAATACCTAGGTCAGGGTAGCTCGCAAGTTTGGGGGCACTGATGGGGAGTCATCAGCCATTTCTTTCCGAAATCTTTCGGGGCACAGCCATTTTAGTGGATTCAGTTCACCACAGATCCTTTCAGCCAGGTGGGCCAAAGGGACCATTTCGGAGGGCCAAATCTTCAGACTGGGGATTGGAAAAATCCAGAAATCAAGTGGGATGTTATCACCACAAATGATAACCAATGGTTAAGTCGTTTTGGTATGTTGTATTGGTCTGGGGCAAAAATCTGTTTGCAAAACTGCCAGTTCTTCTCTCAAGTTTCAAGTTGAGGCTAGCCTTCGCGTGCATTGTGGAAGTCTATTGGCACAACAAGCTCTGAACTCAGCGACTTCGTGTGGCTGTTTGAGTAACGCCAGTTGATGAGTTATTGAATGGTCACTGAAAAATGAGTTAAGCATCATTTTTCCAGGGGGTTTACAGTAACATGCTATTTTTGGTTGTGACATAATGGGGTACACATCACCTTTTTGTTTCCGCGAATGATACCTAGCCATAGCTCGAAAACTTTCGACCATCAGCATGATGGATTGGTGGCCTTTCTAGATCAAGAGCTGCTACTAGTATGAGGATTTCATGGGATTTCACAGTTTTTTTTAAATGAAATTTTGATGGGATGATTAATCTGGATAAATTCTACTGACCTCCCGGTCGTTTTCCGTCACTGGAATGATGATGAATGTATAGGGGAATCATCCCCAAATCAATGGCACATCGCTTTCATCAAGGGTTCAATAAACGGCCGTCATTTCCTTTTCAATCTGAAGTGGTTGACATTCTTCAGAAGTCAGTGAGCTGCGGGCAAACTGATGGACTTTCGGCAACTCCGAGTGTCGACTGTGTTCGGAGACAGG
>Ga0126342_10016313_pt1 | contig 12957 bp, 7 predicted proteins | sample Cyp1metagenome_FD_92528 | JGI IMG/M metagenome (GOLD analysis project Ga0126342, IMG submission 92528) | Coral microbial communities from Lord Howe Island, Old Settlement Bay, Australia - Cyphastrea 1 metagenome | ecosystem: Host-associated > Invertebrates > Cnidaria > Coral ... | reverse complement strand
TCTTGATATTCCCAGTTATAGCTATCATATTCTCCATCTAATATTCCCATCAATTGATATTCCCATCTACCATATTCCCATGGATTAATAGTAGATGGAGTACCATCTATACCAATCATATTCATTGATATTCCCAGTTACACCAATAAATAATCAGATATCTCCATATGCATATTCTCCATCTATAGAATCTATATACATTTATACCAATAAATTTTCTAATGCATATTCCCAATCATATTCCCATATATATTTCCCAATCATATTCCCAATCATATTCCCATCAATTGTTGCTTTCCGATGAGATTCCTGGGATCGGTCTGAGGCTCTGACCAAGCTCCATTGAAAGTTTTTTTCCTGGGTAACGGATATGGACTTGGTAACGGCACCACCCCTCCCAGTGAAATGTGAACGTTGGTTTATAAACTAACAGGGATCATAGTAACTATAGATCATAGTAACTATAGATCATAGTAACTATAGATCATAGTAACTATAGATCATGGTTTATGTTGTATCCTAGTTATGGATCATAGTAACTATATAGATACAACTACCACCCAACAGTTCTTGGAGTCTCAAACCAACTTAGACTTAGCTAACATAGCTGAGAGTAACGGTGTATAAATCCTGGCTATTGGAGTTACAAAACCAACTTCGCTAACATAGATGTGGAATATCAAACATGAATGTAGTAAATTTTCCTGGGTTTTCCGCAACTATTTAGTTGTTCCCAAATAGGGAAACTGGTAAAATATTGGCTTTACAACATGATATACTGACTTGAATTGTGCTTGATACTGGGTTGTGCTGGGCTCTTTGACCATTGAGTTTGCGTCAAATACATCTGGTCAGATATGCAAATGCTCGAAAAGCCTTTCCAATGCAGGTGTTCCAAAACAATGTTTGGTTTGTAAAATCACAACCGGAACTGCACAAAAGGAAAGGTGCAATATGATATTCAGTTTATAGAGGAACGTTGCGGGATTCCAATGCTACCCAAACTATCATCCACAATCGAACAGCCCAGGGCTGTACTGTATCAGTCTTTATTCATCCACGACGTGTCAAGTCGGCAGAAATCTCCCAGTCCTAAACCTATCTGGAACCTCAGAGAAACACCTTCCAGGATGTTGGCGGCTTTGGCTGTCAACCTGTGTGTTTTTTGCTCTACTCCTCAAATGGCAAAATGGTCGGGGGGTCAACAGCATTTCATTTTGCCAAACAAATTACACAATGCTTCTCTTATTCTTATTATAATTTAACAATATTATTGTCATTATTATCATCATTATTACTATATGTATTTTACATATATATATATATACATATTGTATGTTTATATATATATATATACATATTGTATGTTTATATATATATATACATATGCATATTGACAATCTAGGGTCATCACTAAGAATATGGGGGTGATCTATTTGGCATCCTCGTTGATCAACGGGCCGCGTCGAGTATCAGAGCCCAAGGGGACTGAAGTCCACACCACGTCCTGGCGTGGGGTCACCTATGGTGGAAAACCATAGGAAAATTGTGATCTAACCAAGAAGGATGGGGAATTCATGAGATTCATAGCTGGTTTATGTTAGCGTTCAGTTGGTTTATAACTCCAATTTCACTATATAGTTTATGCTACGCAAATAACTACATATATAGTATTCATGGGGTTTATAAACCAATTTATAACGTTTGAGGGCACCACATTGCAGAGTAAATTATAATAGTTCACTTCACTACTCTGAGTTCAGGCCATTTGGGGATGATTTCCCCTTACTATAACCATATTCCAATGAGGTCGCTGTGGGGTCGATACCATTTGCCCAGAATTACGTCTTGACAAAATGTTGAAAAGTGGTAAGAATTCACCAAGACAACTTGATGTATAACTCTTAACATTCTGTTTTGCCGTGTTGGCAAAGTTTACGATACCATGTTGTTAGTAAGTAACAATGTCCTTTTGGTAAAAATAGAGGGGCCGGTTTGGTACACCATCTATCATCATTTACCTGTTGTTAAAGGGGTAAACAAACCCCTCTATTAATCGACCAACCAATGGGAAAAGGACATCTATGGAGTTGTTAGTTCACCCAAGACTCTAAGATGGGTAATTTGAACCACTGAAATGTGGTGTCCTGGCTTGGTGTTACAGTGGTTACAGTGCAGAAATCCATGGCTTGGGGTTTAAAGCCGTGTCGTGCTACCTGTGCTCGAAGTTCACCGAAGTTTTTCCTCAGGCCATGCCTTCAGGTTGGATCCATTTGCCCTTGTAGCCGATCTGATCCTGCATGGGCATGGGCCTTCATGAACTCGGCGAAGAAGAAGAGGTTTTCGCAGAGGCCCAGGAGAACGGCAGCCGCTGCCACGCCACATGCGCTAACCAGCGCGGCGCGAATCCCACATCGCCTGAGCGCCTCAGGCGACATCCAAGTCTCAACCGCCTCAGGCGACATCGATGCGGCATCGAAGAAAGCCACATGGAGGCAGGTGCGGTAGGTCGTTCTATCCGGAGCGCTTGCCTCTGCAGCTGCTGTCGCTTGGTTTTCGCCGGCGTTCCCTGTGTGATCTCCTTTCCTCTTCGGGTCACTTGGCAGATCTTCGAGTTGCGTGGAGGCTGCAGTTATGGCCCGAAATACCAGTTATAAGTACTAAGAAAACACCATGTATAAAATGTATAATCCAACAGAAATCACCAGTTATAACTTTCATAAATGGCCATGTCATTGTGCCTGAATCTGCTTGAACTGACAGCAACCACTGGCTACACTGGCCACACAGCTTAACCGGGAAAGTCGGAGTTTGCACACACGAAGGACTCTTCAATTGCTGCAGTTATGGCCATGACTATGAGTTACAACTGGTTATTTCAGTGGGATTATACATTTTATAAATGGGGTTATAAGTACTTATAACTGGTACAGGGCCATAACTGTGCAGGTTGGATCAAACTTCAGAAACACTGAAGGAACCGTTCCATTTAAATGGGAGGTTTGTAGCTGGGAAAATCCTCGAACTATTGAGGATTTTCCAGCCATGTTTGATGACACCGGAGGGTAGGTTTTGGAAAAAACAACCAGCCATGTGTGAAAGAACCGATCAGTTGAATCTCATAAGGATCCTTTTGGACAATTATATAAGTGCGATATAGTGCGATATATTGTTTCCATGTATTCCACTAGTACCGTTGTGATATGCAGCGCTATGAATTGGTTATCGGTTCAGTAAATGGGAATATATATATATATTCAGTGAATAACCCAATAGCATCCAAGCTATGTTATATGCATAGTTTATTGGGATAAGCCTAAAAAAAGAACGATACATTGTTCTGCCAATCATTTCAGATACCTTCGACCCCAAAATCATCATCTCCAGGACCAACTCAGTGATTTCGCCGCTCAGCAGGGTTTTTTTTACAGTTATGGCCCTTTTTCAGTTATAAGTGCTTATAACCCCGTTTCAAAACATGTAAATATATATATATATATATGTATATAATTATATAAATGTGTATTTATATTATATATATATATATATACACATATAATTATATTTGTACATTTATATAATATATATATATAAATACATGTATATATATATATATATATAAATAATCCCATAGAAAAAAGCAGTTTCAACAGCCACAGCCATGGCCAGAACTCGAAGCGAAATGGATCTCCTTGGACTTCAGAAGAGAAGTCAACAGCAGATGCGGAGCTGTCATGGTGGAGGCATCGGACACCTTGGCGCCGGTTGGGCGAGCGAGCGAGCTATCGTTGTTGCCAGCGAATACACAAATAAAAGAGCAGGTGTAACAGAAATTATACATATGATCTTAAGATATCTTAAGAAATTCTATAACCATTTGGAGATTTCAAGAATTTGTGCAAAAATTCAATGTAATATAATGTATAATAATAATTGATATCAAGAAATCCAGACTGCTCATCAAAAGGGGTTGCGAAGGGATAAATGTTCAGCTGAAAAGTCAACGTTTCTCCATTTACTAACAATGTGGGGCCCCCCAGTGATGGAACGACGGTTTATAAACCCCATGAATACTATAGTTATAGGTACTATAAACCATAGTTGTTGGAATTATAAACCAACGATATCCTATTCCCATGCTGCTCTTTGTGGACGGCCGCAAAAAAAAAACATGGCCCTATGGTCCGTTCAATGCTGAGCATCGGAACAATTTACAATATTTCTCAAAGCGGCAAGAATCCAATTTTGGGAATTTTCCAATAATCCAAAAGTGGTATGACAATGACAAATATTGTAATGACAAACATGTAATAATCCATTTATCAACTATTCCAATGACAATATTTCTCATTTATCCGCTGTAATGCCACTATTCCAATGTCATTTTTCCCCTATGGAATGCATAATGGAATTCGATAAAAGGAAGAAATTGAATAAATCCGTCTTTCCCAGTTTCTGTCCCATATGTACATTAAAAAAACATCAGGCTGACATCTTAAAGCATGTATCCCTTATATTCCCAATATTCTAATATGTCATATATGTATGTGAAATATATAATGGTAAACGGATAATATGGTAATATAATGTTATATATCCATATCATCCAGATACGATATTATACAATGTGGGGCCACCCGGTGATGTTAGATGGTTTATAATCCCATGGCATGAATACTATAGTTATAGGTACCATAAACCATAGTGAAATTGGAGTTATTTGCACCAACTGAACGCAATTTCGTCAACGGGGGCCCCACTTTGTATGTAGTCCACATATATTTTATACAGTTATGGCCCTTTACCAGTTATAAGTACTTATAACCCCATTTATAACATGTATAATCCCACTTGTAACCAGTTAAAACTAATAAATGGCCATAACTGTATCCACTCCTGGCTGTAAATATCCCATGCCCTGGGGCGGCTGCCATTCGTTCGGCTTCCACCTCAGCTGGGACGGTGATAGGAAAATGGAGGTTTGACCACGCAAAAATGAGGTATTTTTCATGGGATTTATAGGCTGATTTATAGTAAGATTTATAGCTGATTTAATGGGATTTAAAGCTGATTTATGATAGCTAAGTTGGTTTTTCACTTGGTTGACTAGCGTTTATGGAAGATACTATACGGACATTTCGTCAAGAGGGTTTATTTTCCACAAGCTTGTAACTGGGGGCCCACAAGGTAGAAGAAATTCACCAAACTATTGTTTTGACACTGATCAAATCATTGATTTTTGTCTGGCGAATCCTGTTGAACAGGCATTTCATCATATTTCCAGAAATATTTCGATTTATGGACTTTTCACACTGATCAAACGATTCTTACTGTTGCTAAACGTAGGGAATGAGGGCATGATCCATAATCACTAGTAATGTCATCATCCCAGCAACCCCCAGCAACCCATCCATTAACCCTAAGTTTAGCACCAGTAAGTATTTGACACTGATCCAAGCAAAATCATGGCTGTCCAACAATGGGAATATGACCAGCCGGATCAGCGGAGGCCATGCATCATGCGAAAAAAAGGCGTGGCGTAGCTCCGCAAATGAGCGAAACAAAATTCATATTCATAGAGTTATGGCCCGAAATACCAGTTATAAAATGTATAATCCCACTGAAATAACCAGTTATAACTAATAAATGGCCATAACTGTATCTTATCATATCATTTCATGTTATTGGTTATGAGCTACATATCATCAGCTAGTAAACATGTTAACTAAAAACATATAATCAACCGTAGATATGCTAAACAATCAACCATAGATATGCTAATCAGCTGCTAATACACGATATTGCCAGTTTGTTACCTCATCATACAATATGTGTGTATGTGTGTCTCTGTCAATAGTTATGAGCCACAGCAAACCGATGTTTAGAAACAAACATACATGTTACATATATAAACAGGATAACAGGACACATCTTATACTGACATCAATGGCAGTTACAATAAATCCTAAGCCAGGAATTAAATTCAGAATGTTCAGCACTAATGTTCTTCCTAACCAACATTTGGCTTGAGGTCGATACGAGTTCACTCTAATCTGCCGCGCTACGTGGCAATGTTCACAGAAATGAATGAGGTGAAGGAAGTGACGCAGAGACTCAAATGCTAAAATGTAAGTAACCCCATCCGCGTAACACAATTTATTTCGTAAATCAGTGAATGATTGGAAAATGCAGTTATGGCCCGAAATACCAGTTATAAGTACCAAGAAAACCCCATTTAAAACATGTTTTTTATCCCACTGAAATAACCAGTTATAACTAATAGCCATGGCCATAACTGTGGTGAAACATGTTCAATCATGGTTAATGGCTGAAATACGATGCTCTACCCGTTCACCAAACATTCCGGGACTTGGATATCTCTGTTCTTCAAGCAGCCATAAGGCCCATGAGAAGTTGGTGAGTCTTGGAGCCACGTTGATGGTTCAATATGTTTTCTTCTTGTGGATACCTAAAAGGTCGATATCATGGATACCTTATAGTAAGTTATAGTTGATATCATGGCTAACCTTAGGTTTTTCTCAGAAATCCGTTGCTGCTGCCAGCTTGGGGTTCTTTAAACAACTCAATGTTTGATTGAACAGGAAACGTTTTCTCGATAAATCTGAAGGTTTCCTGAAATGGGGGTACCCCTAAATCATAAATCATTCATTGTAATAGGATTTTCCGTCATGAACCAACCATTTTGGGGATCCACCATTTATGCCAACCCCCATCTTCCGGTTTTCCAATGCATTCCATGGTGCTACGAGGTAGTGCCCCATAGTTAGCATTGGATCATATATATATATATCTAAATATGTGTGTACATATATAATTAAATATATATATATATACACACATATTACATTACATTACATGACATTACGTTACATTACATTATATTATATTGTATTATATTAAATCATGTCATGTTATATTACATTATATTATATTATATTATACTATATTTTATCTTAAATTATATAATATATTATTTTATACTATATATATTATTATATTATATATTATATTATATTATATTTTATTATATATTATATTAAATTATATTATATTATATTATATATATATCATATATTATATTATATTAAATCACAATATATTATATTACATTACATTATATTACATTATGTTGTAAACATATATTAAATCAAATTATATTATATTAAATGTTATATGTTACATGTATTATATATACACGGTATATGTTCCACTATAGATCCATGTTTTTGGCCAACGGCCGCACCCTCCACGCTTCCCCATTGGCGACTGGGCGGCAACGAGATTTTCCCTCGATGCCTCGGCCGTTTGGCGCCAGAATTCGCTGGAGATTTTACGGTATAGATGGCCCATTGAAAGGTGTGATATATATATATATGCATACAGTTATGGCCGTTTATTAGTTATAACTGGTTATAAGTGGGATTATACATGTTATAAATGGGGTTATAAGTACTTATAACTGGTAAAGGGCCATAACTGTAGGGGATTTGCCGATTCAAACAACAACAACAACAAGAACAAGAAGAAACAAACAAACAAACAAAAAACACGAATAGTAAGAAGAAGAACAGCAACAAATGTGATTGTCCAGTTCGCAAGCTGTTACATTACCAAAGGCTACAACTTGAAACAAGTAACATGGAAACCCTAAAGTATCAGTATTTACTGAGGACCAAAGAGGATTAAAGACAACATATCGGGATTTACGCCTTTAATGTCAAAACAACAAAACAATGGATTTAACCAACAAAAAATAGGTTTACATTGTTTGAATCAAGATTGATGAGATTAGTTTCCCTATTCAATTTCGTTCTTATATAAAAAACAATAGGATTGAAACTTAAACCGGAAAAATACCAATCAAATATTGGACATCATTTTTCATCGTGGGAAATAATAGGAATGTACCCAGGCAATGTCCCTGGAATTGGAACTAGCGCTGTGGGGATTCCGATACTTCGTCTGTTTTCATTTCCCCAAAAAAACAAGAAAAATGTAACACACTCCCCTCAAAACCATTGTTATATCATGTATATCATTGTATAAACATTGCTATATCTTCTTATATAAACATGTATAAACATGATATATCATCTTATATCATTGTTGATGGCCAAAAGCCTTCTAAGAATTTCTAAGACTCAAAGAGATGGTTGAATCCCTGCGAAATCAAGCAGAGTTCTTCAAACTGCTTTAAAATGAGTCTGAATGATGGTCATGAACTTGCTGGAAATCTTGATTAAAAAATGGAAATCTGAACATCTCCTGGTTGGTGGCTTCAACCCCTCTGTAAAAAATAGTCAGTTGGGATGATTATTCCCAATATATTATGGAAAAATGTTCCAAACCACCAATCAGTAAACATCTGTAACTTCTAATTTCCATTTCGTCAAGATGGTCATCTCTGTTCATGGCTTCCAATTCTTCACTTCGAAGGCTGTCAACTGACATGAACCATGGCCCATCCCACCATCTCGGGTAACTCTAGTTTCTAAGTATCTACTTACAATATCTATGTTCGATCAACTTCTCAGTATATAATCCGTATATAATCAGGATATAATCAGGATATAATCAGTATATATCCCCTTATAATCCCAATTATAATCAGGATATTATCAGTATATATTAAAGTATATACATATATAAACAGTATAGTCCCAATATACTAACAAATGGTTTCATCCCACAGGTCAACCTCAACGCTTCTGGCAGTCTGGGTCCATGTTCAATCTATGAGACTCATAGAGTTCTAATAATCAAATCCTAGATTCTTAGATATTAATGATATTAGTCCTAGATCTATTAATCACTATAATTCCATATGATATTAAACATGAATGATCATTAATCATCATGAATCATTGTCATTATTAACCAATCATACTTGGTCATTACTAACCCCTAGTGTCCCATGACCAACCAAATCATTGGGGGTTCCAAGTAGTGGACCTTCGCAGCCTCCCAGCCCAGTTTGCGGCAAGAGGCAAGTGCTGCGAGAGGCGTGTCCAGCCCCTGCAAGCGATGGAAAACTTGATCGCGGTTTTTTTCCGCGCGTTTCTCTGGGAAATCCAACACAAAGCATTTCAATGGGAAAAAAAACAACATAAATCCTCTATAGAATGGCATTTCAGTGGACAAAATCATCCATAAATATGAACAAAAATTGCATTCCAATGGGAAGATCAACAGAAATTCACTATAAGTACCTATCAATGGGCATTTCAATGGGAACAGCATCTAAAAAATGTTATTTTCCATTGCCATGTCTGAATTCCAGAAAATAGTTTTTCTCTCAAGCCTAGTGTAGCAAATTGTGTTCCTGACTCACTGTCTGCAGGGGAACTTGAGACCACAATGATCCCTACAGCGTGGGGCGCTTCAGATATAAGTTGGTTTACAAACCCATTCAACCATTGTTCTTGGTAAATTATAATATTTCACTAACCTGAATTAAGGCCATTTGGGGATGATTCCCCTTACTGACCATGATTCCGGTGAGGTCGCAGTGAGGTCGTTGTAATTTAGCCAGATTGATATATTCAGAGTAAATCCTAGTCATTGGATTTGTTCACCAACTTACCCTGGACTTGCCCTTAGCTAATTATCTTTGAGCCACCTGCAGGACAATTGAATAGCTTGGACAAAATTGAGTCTTGACCATAACTTGCTGAAACTGATTTGAGAGAGAAACAAAGAGAACACTACAGGAACTCAAAGGAATAAAATAAATGGAATCCGGCAATCTTGCATTTGTAACAGTCCATGGAATAGATAAGGACCGTGCCATCTGGTTACTGTAAGTTTACGCGACCCTGTTGAATGTAAAAATAGCGGGCAAATGGACGATTCTTCCCCCGAATACGGTATTGTAGCTTTAGACCCATCCCAATATCAAAACATCATCATAGTCACCAAAAATAAAACAAACACTTGCTACTAAAATACAGATGAATTTCTGTTCTATCCTTAGTCTCTTAGTTACTACTTTTCATTGTTAGAGTGGTGATGTTTATTACTTTACTAGAATAGTGCTATAAAACAATATGTTTTCCGGAAGGTTGCGATTTTCACTGCTTGGAACAACAACCATCTCCAGCCTCAAGCTCAGCATCGGACTCTGGAGGCGCCTAGACGGAAAACTCAAAATCAAACCAAACCACAGTTATGGCCATGGCTATTAGTTATAACTGGTTATTTCTATGGGATTATACATTTTATAAGTGGTGTTTTCTTAGTACTTATAACTGGTAAAGGTCCATAACTGCATTGAATCGATAAATCAACGAATCGATAAATCAATGCATCAATGAACGGATCGATGAATGAATGATTCGATGAACGAATCGATGAATGAATGAATGAATGAATGAATGAATGAATGGATGAATGAATGAATGAATGAATAAATGAATGAATGAATCAATGAATCAATGAATCAATCAATCAATGAATCAATGAATCAATGAATCAACCAATGAGTACATGAATCAATCAATGAAACAATCTATCAATCAATCAAAACAATCAACTCAATCATTCAAATAATCAAGTCAATCGGGATGGGATAAATGATGAGAGCATGACAAAGGAACGAAGCTGCTCTGGTGATCCTGCGCCCCCTGGGACAAATCTTTAAACGTACAATGTGGGGCCCCCAAACATTATGTTTATTGGTGTATAAACACCATGAAAACTATGGTTATAAGTATCATAAAACACAGTTATGGAAGTTATAAACCAACTTAGCTATCGTTTGGGGGCCCCACTTTGTATGAATGAATATGTTTCATCTTTAATTTGAGGCTAGTATCTGTTGCTTGGGAAATTTAAGGCTTTGTAAGTTTGTATTGGTCTAGTATTGGTGATTCAGTGATGTCAGATTGGCACTCAAAATGATGGGATGATCTTTTTTGCTTTTGGAGCACTGAGACGCACAATGATGGCTGTTGGATGAGACCTTCAAACAACCAGATTTCACGCTTAATCAGTGATACCCACTACAGAAAACAATAGCTAGGCAAGGTGTCCCAGTCATGACAAAATCGAAAAATCACTATATACACCACCAAGAATTAAACAGAAAATGCAGATGTAATTGGGCTGTGATCAAGCAAAGGTGTGTTCTTCCCTGTAGCTCTAAAACATGCGTATGTAATGTATGTATATGCCTATAATTACATGGATTCCGGTAGTTCGTTGAAAGGGTAAAACATGCAAACATGCATTCACAGTCTTGGCGATATAAGATCATTTGGTTATTATACGTCATTGATTCATAATATATATATATATATATGGCCAAATTATATTAATTAACCAAGCTGAAAATCATTGAAATGTTGGGACTGATGTCCTTCTACTTGCTAGCCATCATTCCGGTGACGCCGCAATGAAGCCATTCCAATTTATCCAGATGTAATCGCCATTTTCGTGGATCAAGTCCCATTAAATCCCATTACATCACGGTAAATCCTATTAAACACCCATCAAACTCCCAGTAATTCCAATTCAATCCCATGTTTGCCATGAAATTCCAGATAACCTCTGGTAATTTAACATAGCCCATTTAGTTCCTTGGTTTACCTACTAAAGATGGTGATTTTCCAGTTCGCTACGCTATAAATTACCAGGGGGTATGATTTTCCATTTGAATAGCCTTGTTGTCATCCATTTGAGGAGTTTTTTTCATCATAAACCTTCCAGCTATTGGGGATCCCCCATTTACTGGACACCACCAGCCACTGGACTGGTCACACCTCAATAATGTGCTCGTCCACCTGTGACAAGACCTGGCCAGTGACATTTCAGGGGAGAATTCGCAGTAACGATTACTACAAGCCATAGTTATGGACATGTATTAGTTAGAAGTGGATGTTTCCATGGGATTATACATTTTTATAAATGGGTCTATAAGACTTTATAAGTACTTATAACTGGTGCTTTGCTAGGTTGGTTACAGTAATAACTCCAACCATGGAGATGGCTTATAGATATATTACTATGGTAGATACTGGATCTATTTTATAGTAACATTTAGTAACTATATAGTATATTAGATAAACCCTATAGCAATGACTAGTAACTATATATCTATAGTTACGCTGGTTTATATAGATCCACTAGTGATTACTTGGAGAATCATCCGCCTGATTGGTTAGTGAAGCGTTGATGTGGTTATAACCTACATGTGGTATGACTCTAGGAATTGGGGACCTACTATTCAGGGAAATACTAACCAGTTACAAAGTAGGAGGATCCTCCAAAAAGTAAAGTACGTACGTACAAGGTCGTGTACCACACTTCTTGCAAGGCATGCCCTAGCTTAACTGGTAGGTATATGGCAATTACAACAGTAGTTTTATTGGGGTTAAAATTATAATCCCATTCTCGGTTCATATTTTAATTAAAAGACCCCATGAAACCATGGTGGAATGTAGGGGATTTACACTTATTTGGGATAATATCATTGGGATAGTTCATATTTGGGCAATGGGACTACTAATTACCAAGTAAGGCACAAAGTGGTACCCAACCAATGCTCATTTGAACTATAGACCCAATTATCTGAAGTTAGAATCACCATATGGCCTACAGCGAATGAAGTGCTATTGGTAGATCACCACAGTTAAGGCCCGAAATACCCGTTATAAGTCAGTTATAACTTACCCCATTTGTGGAAATAGTATAACCCGATAGAAATAGCCATTTAGAACTAGTAGCCATAGCCATTTCATTGTATAGTATCCCATTATTATCCCATCAACTATAGTTATCGAAGGAAGTTTAGAAGTCAAACTTCCGACAATATGCACAGATGAAAAGCAGAGCAGGGAAGAGGCAGAGAGAAGAGAAAGATTAGAATTAGAAGAAAGAAGAGTAGAAGAGAAAGAGTAAGAAGAAAGAAGATGCAGATGCGTGAAAAGGTAGGAAAGT
>Ga0126342_10016312_pt1 | contig 12957 bp, 16 predicted proteins | sample Cyp1metagenome_FD_92528 | JGI IMG/M metagenome (GOLD analysis project Ga0126342, IMG submission 92528) | Coral microbial communities from Lord Howe Island, Old Settlement Bay, Australia - Cyphastrea 1 metagenome | ecosystem: Host-associated > Invertebrates > Cnidaria > Coral ... | reverse complement strand
GAAACCTTGTGTTTTTCCGTGCAAAGTGGCTGCAGCCGGCGATGAAAGGTACCTCGTGTGTGCGGCGGGTGCGGCTGCGGTCGTTTCATGCGCGAATTGTTCCTCCTATGTGTTTTGCAACGAGTGGTTGTGTCTGTGTGCATAGTTCTATTCGGTTTTTGAATCTCTGGTTGCAGTTGCATTGGAATGGCTGCTTGATTGTCGTCATCTGATGTGGCCACGTGCATAGATAGGTGCAGGTTTGCCACGGGATGCTGCGAAACGCATTGTAATGGCTGCATGAATGTTGCATGGGCTACCTAGACCTACATATCCTCAAGAAAAACCCACGATGAAGCTGTACCCCCAAGAAAACCCCCTACCCCCAAGAAAACCCCGCTACCTTCAAGAAAACCCCCTAGTTCCAAAGATACAAGAAGTTGACAAGGCAGTGACATAGTTCTGCAGCCACACATGTCCACTGCATGAGCAACAGCAAACTTTTCCTCTCCATCGGTCACACGATCCGTGAAACCTGCGCACCGGTCTGATCTCATTGGCAGCCTCAGTATAGGAGGCATGCAACACAAGACAGCTCACCTGAAGAACGCGCAGACACGCAAAACAAATGAGGCCCAGACCAGAATGAATTTCGTGAAACTACATGTTTCAACAACGTGACATGACACCACATGCTTTAGCAACATGTCATGGAACAACATTTTCAACAACGCGTCATGCAACCACACGTTTCCACAAAATGAAACAAAACAACTTTCAACAACATGTCATGCAACATATCTGTTTCAACAACATGTCATGGAACCACATGTATGTTTCAACAGCATGACATGGAACCACATGTATGTTTCAACAACATGTCATGGAACCACATGTATGTTTCAACAACATGACATGGAACCACATGTATGTTTCAACAACATTTCATGGAACCACATGTATGTTTCAACAACATGACATGGAACCACATGTCTGTTCAACAACACGACATGAAACCATATGTATGTTTCAACAACATGTCATGTCATGAAACCATGTAAACTGAGGTCCCAACGAATGGAAAACTGAGGCCACGACGAAGGGAATAACTGAGGCCCAAACCAAACGCATCATGGCTTCTTGCAAGGCTGCTTTGAGTCCTGCCAAAAAAAGGCAGCCAAAAAAAAAGTGATCTAAACAAATTAAGCAGTCCTGCACAGTAACGAAAAAGTGTCGAAGCATGCGTTCTTCTTCTGTGTGTTTTCTTCGCCAAGTACATGATCTGGCCAATCCAATTTTCGTCCATCCAGAGACAATCCACAACCGGATTCCTTTCGTTGTATAACGCACTGACCATGTGTGCGACCAAATGCAGTTTCGGTCTGCAATGAAAGAGAACAAAGGGGCACACCCGGATGTATTGCCTGTTCAAGGAAACAAAAGTTCTCAAGAAATAATTGCCCACAACCTGTCCCTGACGAATTTCTTCTGGTTGCAGAAAGAGGCCCTGAGCACGAGCAGAATGCAACAGGCCTATCAAATTGTTACAAGCCCACACAGTACATTTCACTTCATTGGCAATTTGCGGCACGTCATTGGTCTCAAACAGAGACGCCAGGTATTCCAAGATCACACCAGCTTGCCAGGCTTTCCCTGTCAAGTGTACAGGTTTACCTGTCTTCAAGGACAAACGTGCTTTGGTCAATTTCCAAGTTTTGGGAAAACGTTTGTCAGAGTGCTGCCGGGCCCATTCTTTGATTTTGACAGAGGCATCATGCATCCTTTGCTCTGCCTGGCAAAGCACATGGTTGAATCTGCAAACATGATATATAAGTTCAAAGGCCAAACACATTGACATTTAGTATTGTGTCCAGCCTTGTTGCCAGAGAAGAATTTGCAACGGACGAGAAGCACCAACACGCTCCCAACGAGGTCACGAATGACCCCAAGGTGTAGCATATGCATGATATCTAAACCAATTATCGGCCAATGAGTCAAGCTCTTGATAGCAGGTTCGGAATGCCACGGGTCTCCATCGCAAACAGGTGTGTTTCTCCACAAGGCTTGCAGACTCATATCCACGTAAGGGCACCTCAAGCTCTTAGTTGCTGGACAACACCAGCAAATTCTGTCCGTGCCTGGGTGATGGCGCAAGGACAGTGACTGGACCAGGAATTTCCAATCGCCTTTGAACACAACGCAGGTCCCGTGCAGTCCAGCTGCCCCAGCAGTCTCAAGTGTTTGGATGGACTGCACAATGACTTGCAACAAACTTTGTAAAGTCAGATTCACTTTGTCAGCGCTCTTCCAATACATGTCAGTTGGCACCATCGCAATGAGGAAGCGACTGTAGCGACTGTTCTGATAAAAGGGCGAAAACTCACACATCCAATTTAAACAAAGGTATTCAGTCCCATTGAAGATTTGTCCTTCATCGCCATAGAGATGTAGCGCCAAGCAATCTCCTTCAGCAGGTTTGGGGTGTCCCATAGCACACATGCGACTCCAATAGTTTGGAGGAGCGAAGCCAAGAATTGGTCGGTGGCCAGTTTCAACCATAGCTTTGACCTAAGGATTCGCAACTTAGATGGTCCTATGCAAAAATATCTTTCTTCAATTCCATGCAAGGCCATGCGGTTTGAGGTTAATATGGCAATTTCAATACACCTAAGGCTCAGGCCAAATCATGCGGAAGAATCATCGGCCAAGACTTTATCTCCATCTCTCCATTTTCATTTTTCGTGGGGATCTGGTGCCAAGTGATCACCCCTTTAACAGAGAGGCTAGCCGCTTGGAATCTCGCATGTGCTCGATCATCTTGGGCAACGCTTCCCCTGGAAAGAAGAGCTGAAGGTGAACATGCCAATCTATCTGCATGGGGCGCCTGAAGATTTCTGATCCATAGCACGTCCCAAGTCTCACAGCCGATGCTAGACTAGCATGGCCCAGGCCAACTTCTGCGGCCATCCTGCATTTTAGCCAAGCACGGTTTGTACAGTGTGGCACACTTACCTCAGGCATGGTCCTTTCATCCAAGGATCTACGAAAGGCAGACTGGCCATCAGCAGTACCTGCGCAAACTTGAGAGGCATGAAGATAAGACAAGTAGCGCAAAAGGACAGACTATACATGGTCATGAATGCCATGACTGATCATGAACAAATTTGCTATGAGCATAAAGCAATTTTGTCCGCTCTTCCCCAAACTGGTTTGCCATCACGGCGATGGTTTCAAGATTCTGGTTTGGCCATGTGTTAAGTCCATGCTGCACATTGTAAGCAGCAACAAACACAGGGATCTTAAGCTCAAAACTTTCGGGGCCGGCTCACATTCAGGCAGCGCCCCTGGCGATTGCGTCATGCTGAAGTTGACAAGAGAGAAAAATTAACACGGCAGGATCACTTTCGGATCTCTCGCAGAGCGGCACCCAGCTCTGCTCGCTTGACTCGGGCTGCAGTGACCTGGGCCGAATGAAAAAAAAACAGAAGCACAAAACGAACTTTTGAGGCACAGGCCGCAGGAGCTGCCAAAGCCAAAAAACTGTCCCACTTCTCTTCCGTGTCAACAGCTGCAATCCTCAACAGCATGGCGCGATTGTCAGCCAGCAGTGAGCAAACTGGAATTGAGGCCAGCACTTTGCATGGTCTCGCTTCAGAGTGCCGTAGTGTTGCTTCAAAGCGTTTTCCCCTTCATCCATGTTGTACCCACAACTTTGCAAGTCCAACAAGAGACCGTTCACATGATTCAGCTCTTTCTTCAGCTCATTACCTGAGTGAACACAAGGGTATGACTGCTTTAAATTCATTCCAAAAACAGAGGGCAGCACGCAGCAATCCCTTCTTCTGCTCCAACGTTTTCTGGGCCAAGTCCATTCCAAGAGGGCCTTTGGCGGCTCCTTTTGGCAAAGGCTTCGGTTTGCTCTTCGCTTTGGCAGCACGTCCTATAGGGGAGAAAGTGAATGACAAAACAAAATGGAATCCAAAAAAAAAAACACGGTCCTGGAGGCACAGGCGAAACGTTCTCTGACGGCTGAGAAGAACTTGCTGCAGGAGCCACTCTGTTAGCAATCATCTGGGCAGGGTTGGCGACATGCACCACATTCTGCGGTAGGAAGGCTGTTCCCAAAGCATCCACCATCGTACTAGGAGCCACTTGCGCTTGAGCTGTTGTTTTGACCTTGACCTTGTCTCGGTTTGTCTCTTTCTCAGACAGGTGGCACCAGAATCTCATAGAGGCTTCATCCGAGGGACAATCCCTGTCAGGGATTCCACCCCTCGCCACACAGGCGGCTATCTTCGCCCTGCAAGCATTCAGAACACAATGCAAAAAAGCAGCACAGAAATGAAACAAAGCAAGGACGACAACCAACGTATACTGTAAGAAAATGTCATGGAGATATGTGCGGTTGCCTGCACACGTGAATAGTGGTTATGTCATGGGGGAAAACACATGTTTTCTGACCAATATTGAATGCATAAAAACTAGACATGATAGAATTAGTCCAGTTACCAGATAAGACAAATATATCTATCTACCAGCTGCCCCATATCGAATCTCCCAAATGTAGTAACATTTTGTTTTATCAAATCTACTCTCTTATACCCAGAGATGTGCACATGTCTTGAGCCCAGGCGCTCACTACATCCTCTCTTTCGCATGCCATCTATCGTGAGGAGTTCTTTGGTACCTTCATGTTCTCCCTCATGACTGCGTTCGACAGTAAAGCTGGTCTCGATAGCGTCAAGGTTACCTCCATGTTGGAGGTAGCGTTTCAAGACATCTCTTTGTTTAGCTTTGGTTCCACTACCGAAGGCCTTGGCGATCTGTGGAAATTCTGTCGCTCTTGGGCCGGCAGCGACTCTTCCAAGCAAGAGCCATTCTTTCTTGAAATTGGTGGACGTGCAGTCCTTCTCTGGAATGTCCAAGGTCGGCACGACCGGCTTGGACTCAGCTGGCACTTTGGCAGGTTCGACTGACGTCTCTGTGATGTCCACTTGAGTATCACCATCAGGACCAGGAGAGATGGCAGGAGTACTTGGAGCTTCCAGAGTATCTTCACGCAACCTTATATGTCTTGCATCCCCCCGCATGAGGCCAAGAGCACAAAAAGAAAACAATGCATTCAAATGGTATATATCACATGCACTTGAGGCCCAGGCAGTCGGGCCATATTCTCCAAGGACTCAGGGCTTTGAAGATCAATGTCCAGACCTTGTGCACGCAACAACTGCTGCCCACGCAGCAGCGTTGCAAGTGACCTGGAGACGGGACAAACTTGAAATACTATTCAGTAGCTTCTCAACATAACCCTGCCTCTGGGAGTCCTGGTGGTCAAGCGCAGGAAGCACCTGCAGTGAAAAATAAAACAAGTTCACAGTTCATGTGAAAGAATGGCATGACCCTTATCCTCATGTCAGGTTAATGCACACCCATGTTTTTAATCCCTTACTTACCGCAAAAATATAAACCAGCCCTTGTCATGGCATGGCATGGTATGCTATGGAGTGGCATGGCATGGCATGGCATGCTGTGGCATGGCATGGCATGGCATGGCATGGCATGTTTTGACATGGTATGTCATGGAATGTGAAAATGTTAAGTGAGCCCTCGAGTCCCCCCGGAACAAACATTCCTTAGAGCCTTCGGCTTCTTGGACACGCCATCTTCAAAAGACAGCTGGCGCTTGGCAGGAGCCAGTGGTGTCTCTTGAGAAGGGGTCTTCCCATCTGGCAGATCCTTGTGAGGAACAACTCCATCATCTTCCATCTCAGAGCCTGGACTTGGATGGTGCAGTGTGGCATCATCATCCTGGTCCGTATCATCCAAAGTTCCTGCCAAGACTGCGCGCACAGGACCATTGACTTGGCATTGATCCTCGGTAGCTTCCTCCTCATCACTGGGCTGATTGGCAGCAGCCTCAGGCGCAGGCCCCTGAGGAGGAGCAGTCTTGGCAGCTGCACACTTGGCAGCACTGGCACTGCTCCGGCGAGGCTTCTTGGCAGGAAGAATCTCGAGATCCAGCTCTGACAAGACTTGTTCGCAGGCAGCCACAGTAAGGCCGGTTGCTTCACTCAGCTGTGTAGCAGTGGGCAGCTGTCCAAACTGCTCTTTCAACTCATTCACGCATTCCATGAACACGTCTTCAGTCTGCATGGTCACAGCTGTCTACTTAACACTTCACAGGTGAAAATGCTGCCAAAATTTGTGGCCAAGACATGTGTGTGAACGCTGTTTCCAGTACCCAAGAAATTTCTCGGGGTTTTCTCGGAAGTACGGGGGGTTTTCCCGGCTTTTTCTCGGGTTTTTCTCGGGTGCTCTGCGGGCAAAAGTCAAAATGCCAACAGGTGGCCCAAATCTCCCATTAGATGGGCATGTGCTCATTTGGCACTGGAAGGCAGCACCAAGCAAAACGCACGTTTCAAAGGTTTCTGCCAACGGTCAGAAGGCAAAAAATCGCTACTCCTGGACAAATACTTGATCAACTGCATAGCTTCAGCCTGCAAAAGTCCAATGCACGAATGGGAAGCAAAGACAGAGGAATCACAGCTATTATGGCAAACAAATGAACTTGATATGCGCACGTGAGTTCCATTCATGGGTTAGTAAAATGTACACCAGGGGTCAATGATTCAGGTCCGGGCATCATCCCATCGATCCATGTGCTGAAAGGACAATCCCTGAGCAAAAGGATTCTGCAATCATAAAACGAAAGATGAGAAAACGGGCCTTGAACAATTCCAAGTCGGACTTGTCAAACAACCCTGCTGCTGCTGCAGGAGGTGGCTCTTGACGAGCCTCACTAAGTGACATGGAATAGAATGATTCTAATCCCTTTCCAAGACAACTATACGACAAAAACATCTCAGAGCTGGACCGGCCAGTTTCGATCACCACTTTCCTTCAAGAGTTGCGCCAAATACCATCCAAAAGCAGGATGATATGTCCTCAGGCCAGAAAGGTCGATTCCGCACATGTTCCTTATAAACCAAATTCATTCGAGACATGCATATTATGCACAGATTGCAGCCCAAGTGCTGGCTTTGCTTCATGGTGTCGCCATTTCCGCAAAAGCCCCGAGAGCCATCAGGTTTCGTGCATGGTTTGACTAAAGGTTCTCCCTTCATATTGTTCAACTGCTCCTTTGTTGCAGAGGCGGCAAAAGCCGCCAAACGTTTCAAAAACATTTCGTCGTTTGAATACAAAATGTGTCGCTTGGGCCTGGCCATGCTGGAGTCAGAGGCAAAGAGACCACCCCAGATCTCTGCCCGAAAGACCTGCATGTATCCACAAAGACAAGAGGATTGACTGTAACAAAACTAAAACACGTACACAACTTCAGCCAGCCTGAATGGCGGAGAAGAGCGCAGCCAAACGCGGATGGAGCTCCGCAAAACTTCCATGTGGCTGCTCCAACACCCATATACAGTTTTTCAGAGTACTGTACCAAATTGCCAACGCCACACGGGCACATAACATGTTGCCCAAGGTCACGAAGGGAATGTTGGAGTTTCCCAACGGGAACAAAATGCTCCTTTGATGGCTTCCACTGGACCTAAGTAATTGGCAGACCAGGTCTATCAAAACTATGTTCAAAGTTTCAGGACGCATGCAAGCAAGTAACGGAAAACAGAAACTGTTGCAGGGCAAGGCATAGAGGTGCAACGCTCCGGGGCGAGATCGCAAAATGGCCAGAAGGCCGAGCCTACAAGCACATCACATGTCACAGAACCCGGTCCAAATATAAGGCTGAGACACTGACCCAAAACCAGCTGCTCTGGAATAGTCAAAGCTCTCATCGAGAAGGATATCAAATGAGGCTCCCGAGAAACCAGCCTCAATGAATGGAACTCAAGTTTTTGAAAGATATTACCATGATCACCCCTGAGGCTTTAACTTGTCGTAGGGCAGTCGACACGGCTTGCTGGCCGCAAAAGAACTCAACGAAATCATTCACCTGCAAGATCACAGTGTGCATGATTGGCACTTTGAAACCATTTACCGGACCTCGTCATGGTCACAAGCATAGTTGTTCACTAGGCAAAGATGTAGCAAGATGAGAACCAGGGGAGCTTTCCACCGCAAGATGTCAGCCAACATCTTGAGAAGTGCAGAGCGCTGACAGAGCTGTGAGTGGGACAAGCTGCGGACAAAAAACTGTGGCGATAGGAAAAATGGTTGCATGCGAAGCTGGCAGAGATGCGCTAAAAAACATTCTTAACAACACACCCCTACTCATATAGCAACATGTTTTTTTCACCCCCAAACGCTTCAGCAAGCAATGTGGCTATTACCACACAGCTGGAGCAACTTGACGACAGGTCGCCGTGTTATCACAGAAACCTACGCTTCTTCATTTCTGCTATGCCCATCTCAGACAGGAACCCTGCCCTTAAGTCAGATGCCATCCACATGTCACTGGCTGCCTTGTGCTTGATGCCATGTTCAGCCCTGGCAGCCTTGATGAAAGCTTTTCGGGCTTCAGCGAACTCACCCGGCACATAGCTGCGAGCAGTCCCGGCACTCGTGGAACCTGAGGCTTGCTCTGCAGCAGGTCCAGTGACCTCAGACAAGGCAGCCTCATCCTCTGCCTTAAAGACTTCCTTCTTTGTTTTCGATTTTCTGCTGGATCTTTTGGCCTTCTTTGGTTTCTTGGCTGGCACAGATAACTCAGCATCAATCGCACCAATTTCCTCTCCATCATCAGTGCCCCGAGTGTCAAAGGGTTGCGCGTACTCTTCCTTTTTTTCTAACTGTTCGACCACATACTGGGGCAGCAGAAACTTGTTCTGAGCAGTATCCTGCTTGGGCACGGCTCTGGCTGGTGTGGCCACCGGCCGTTGTTCCAAGGCAGCTGTCTTCGAGGCAACCTCAGGTCCACCTTCTCCAGACTGCACACCTGACTCTTGGGATTTCAACTTGTTCTGACGGAGTCTCTCGAGGACATTCCCCCAATCAATGGGAGGGGGAGCAACTTTCTCCAAATCCTCAGCTGAAGCAGACCTGGGAGTAGAGCAGAGAGAGTCGCTGGAGGCCAAAGGCTTGCAAACTGGCACGCTACTTTTCATGCAGCGTTCCTTCAAGGCCTGGATCTTGACGTTCTTGCTGCTAGTAGGACTTTCAGTGTAGAGTTTCCGGAAACGCCTCACTACTTTGTGGATGCCAAACGCCATCTTTTCAGACCACTGGCGCATCGCTTCCACTGTTATCCCAGTTGGGACCAAGGCATGGTCAGTGTACAGTTGCACTATTGCTTTGCGAAGCATCTCCTCAGAGATGCGGGCCCAGGGTGTGACGCGCATGATGGCGTGCACGACCTGCAAACATGCAACCACAAACATAATGAACATCTTGGGAAAAGATGGCAAAATAATCACAGCAAACACAGGAGACGTGCCTCAGCGTTCAACTCTACATCCCCCAAAGTGCATTCACACTTCTTGGAGAAGAGGTTCTCTGAGTGTGCTTGGACCAAACTAAAGCCCACCTGCAGCTGTCGTTGGAACAGCGGAGTCGTACATTATCCCATCATTGAAAGCGCGCCTGCAGCAACCTTGGCTCTGCTGCCATTGCAGCAACATACTGGGACACTAGGTCCGGAAATTGTTTGACAATTTCCAACTTTTTCACCATGAGCACTCGCAGTGCCTGGGCAAAACCTTCCCGTTCTGCCCAAAAAAGCCAAAAGGCTATCAGTCAAGAAAGAAAAACATGCCAAGCTAACAAGCAGTCTGCAATCACCATGAGTCACACGGAAAATTACCATTGCAAAGGCGCACTGCTCGCAGTGTTGGGCGCATAGTGTTCCCATGAGCAGTAGCCTGTTCTCACCTGAGAGGATAGAAATTTGGTCATTCTGCTTAACAAAATGATGAATACAAATAACCATTGAAACTTAGAACTAGGCCAACCAAATCAAATACAAACCCTTTTCCAAACCGATATTTCGTCATACCCCAAAGCCCCTACAAAATAGATACATCACACCCCCTTAGAATGATTGCAGCTATGCGGATGGATCGCCTGCACCCAGACCCTCCCCCAACCCATGGCATGACTCAGAATATATAAGACATCTACCTAACAATCAACCACCATGATCGAACGGCCATGCATGAACCGCCATGACCCAAAAATCCATGAATATGAACCACCATGCATGATAAACTGACATGCCATGAAAAAAACATGTTGGAAACAACATGTCATGAACAACAATACAAATCTTAACTCAAAGTCGTGAACATGAACCACCATGTATGGATGAACACAATTATGAACATGTTTGTTAGACCATGAAAGAAAATGGCATGAACCACCATGGCATGAACCACCATGTCATGAAGCACCATGTCATGAACCACCATGTCATGAACCAACATGTCATGAAACAACATGTCATGAACCACCATGTAGAAAAACATGGCATGAACGTGAACCACCATGCGTGATTAAAATGTACATGATTGTCATGGCATGACATGTTCATGAACCATGCCCCCACCCCAACTGAGGCCCAGACCATTCGCAAAGGTACCTGAGAACAGCAGCAATCACAGTAAAGTGGAACAACCGAATTAGAACTCAACTAGGGCAGTGGCAAGTACGCCATGGACAAGACCTGGGCGCAACAGGATCTCAACACCACAGTGAGCTCCTAGCTACATGTCATGAAATGCGCACATTCACATGTCATGACACTTCTGGATGCACGCCAGACGCATGCAGCAGTTTTTTTTCCTGACTGCGATCTGCCGGATCTACTTCTCACGAAACCTGCAGGCAAGCATGAGTGTTACGAAAAAAAACGCAACAATGAAGCCGCCTCTTTGGCGAAGGAGGCTTGCAAATCGTCCAAGTGCCCACCCTGCAAATGGACAGAATATTGCCAAATCATAGACATGCACCAGCACATGCCTCATCATGGCTGGTTTCGGCTTTGGCATAGGCTTGGGTTGTCGACGTTCTTCGGCTTGGCGTTGCCAGAACTGCACAAAGCAGAACCGACATTATAATGCTCCAAAAAAAAGAAACAACCCTGCCTCCTTCTTGGCCTGCTTGACCATGCGCTTCACAGTCCCAGGTGGTCCTTCTTCGTCTGAAGAATCACTGCTTGGGGGATTTTGATCTGAGTAGATCGGAACATCCTCACTCGAGCGACAGGCTTTCAAGAGATCCCGAAAAACTTGCTGCACAGAATCACCTTCATGACTCCCAGTGGACCTTGAAGCAGGCTCAGCTGACAACTGCTGAGCTGGCAGTTCCTGAGCTTGAGGTGGCGCAGGTGGATCCTGCACTTCCTGAAGCGCAGGAGGCACTGCAGTAGGCGCTACAGTTGGCACTTCAGTAGGCATTTCTGTAGGCTCCAGCTCCAAGTCGCTGGACGCAACCTGAGTTATTTCCTCATCAGTTGCAGCGCCAGGAAGCACTTCCACATCTGGCTCAGCCCTCTCTGCAGAAAGAGTGCGGTGAGCAACTGGCGACAGGGAGCAAGTCCTTGCAGCCACAGCTCTGTAAGGTGCTGACTTGGGCCTCGCTCCAGCCTGAATCACACAATTGCATTCCCATGGGAGCAACATGTTACAGCAAGAAGCATGGAAGTGTGCCTGATAACTACGCTGTAATTGTTCCAGTCGTCGTAGAGACTCCTGCAGACAATGGCATGTCAAAACCAAAATTAACAATAAAAAGGCAAGTCCGGTCCTGGACGCCGAGGTCATCCATATGGTCTTGTCCACGATCGAATGCTCTGAACCAAAACAACTGAGGATCACATGCATGTTTTAACATGGAACATATGTTTCAAACAAACAACATGAAGGCATGCATGGATCATGTGAACGGAATGCCATGAAGGTACCCGTGCATGTCATGCATGCATGGACATGGAAAGGCATGGATGACATGTGCATGGCATGGCATGCTAATGCCTACACATGTCATACATGAATGATATTTTCTCACTATTGAAAGTTGTTGAAGCATCAACTGAGGATCCGACACCAGCCAATGGGCCGCAAAGGAACCCACCCCCCAGCCCTGGCCCTTGCTTCTCCAGCTTGAGTGAGCACAAATTATACAAACGCTTGCATGTTCTCTTCGTGTGCATGCCTACAGAAACACAATGTTGATCTACAGGCTTTCAAATCTAGAAGTCTCTACAATGACACATCAAAAAATCAAACATGAATCAAAAAGATCCTACCCCCAAGAAAACCCCCCAATCTCCTAACCTCATGAAAAACCCACGATACGTATGTCTAGGTATGTTTTGGGGAGGAAGCTGGAGCACGAAACCTTGTGTTTGTCCGTGTAAAGTGGCTGCAGTCGGCGATGAAAGGTACCTCGTGTGTGCGGCGGGTGCGGCTGCGGTCGTTTCGTGCACGAATTGTTCCTCCTATGTGTTTTGCAACGAGTGGTTGTGTCTGTGTGCGTAGTTCTATGCGGTTTATGAAATCCGGTTGCAGATTGCATTGGAATGGCTGCTTGATTGTCGTCATCTGATGTTGCCACGTGCATAGATAGGTGCAGGTTTGCCACGGGATGCTGTGAAACGCAATGTAATGGCTGCATGAATGTTGCATGGGCTATGTTTTGGGGAGGAAGCCGGAGCACGAAACCTTGTGTTTTTCCGTGCAAAGTGGCTGCAGCCGGCGATGAAAGGTACCTCGTGTGTGCGGCGGGTGCGGCTGCGGTCGTTTCATGCGCGAATTGTTCCTCTATGTGTTTTGCAACGAGTGGTTGTGTCTGCGTGTTTAGTTCTATATGCGCGTCTTGAGTCTCTGGTTGCAGATTGCATTGGAATGGCTGCTTGATTGTCGTCATCTGATGTTGCCATGTGCGTAGATAGGTGCAGGTTTGCGACGAGATGCTGCGAAACGCATTGTAATGGCTGCATGAATGTTGCATGGGCTATGTTTTGGGGAGGAAGCCGGAGCACGAAACCTTGTGTTTTTCTGTGTAAAGTGGCTGCAGCCGGCG
>Ga0126342_10016311_pt1 | contig 12958 bp, 15 predicted proteins | sample Cyp1metagenome_FD_92528 | JGI IMG/M metagenome (GOLD analysis project Ga0126342, IMG submission 92528) | Coral microbial communities from Lord Howe Island, Old Settlement Bay, Australia - Cyphastrea 1 metagenome | ecosystem: Host-associated > Invertebrates > Cnidaria > Coral ... | reverse complement strand
TTTTCCCATTTTTCGGATCTTGTGGCTCGAGATGGGTCAACATGGGCCAACATAGGCCTCAAGATGGACCAACATAGCCTCAAGATGGGCCAACATAGCCCCCAAGATGGGCCAACATAGCCCCAAGATGGGCCAAAATAGCTCCAAGATGGGCCAACATAGCCCCAAGATGGGCCAACATAGCCCCAAGATGGGCCAACATAGCCCCAAGATGGGCCCACATTGCCCTCAAGATAGGCCAACATAGCCTCAAGATGGGCCAACATAGCCCCAAGATAGGCCGCCGACCATCAAAATATCATGCGTTTTACAATGTTTTTTTGCTATTCCCATTTTTCGGATCTTTCGGCTCAACATGTGTCAACATGAGGCCAACATAGGCCAACATAGCCACAAGATGGGCCAACATAGTTGGGCCCCTGGCCGGCTGTTGCGCGTAAGCGCTTAATAATACACAGTACACAGTAGATCATGGAGACTTTGATGCTTGTGTGCCCTTGATGCAGTGCTGCCTTGTGTCCTTGTCGTCAACACCAGCATCATTCAATGCATCCAGGAACTCCGACATGAAACGATCAAATGTTGCAAGCACAGAGCGAGTCCGTTACTCTTTGGCACCGTCAACTGCATGTGGCTCGGGGAATCGCCGGAAGGTTGAAATCATATCATGTCTTACCTTACTTGCATGCAAGGAATGGGTGGATTTTATATCGGGCTGGGTCTGCAAACGGTGCGGCTGCAAGGGTCTCAACATGAAAAACGTAGCACAAACTCACAAACTGCACGAGAAAACCTTGATTGGGTGACAAACAGCGCCGCAATACCTTGAGTATGATTTCGTCATTTAGCGAGAAAATTGGGGTTCATTGAGACATGTAACGTTTTCAGTCTTACTGCCTTCATGTCGAGTCTCTTGTTGCATTGTATTGCAATGTTGTGATATGTTGTGAACCAATGCGCATGAATTACCGCAAGGACTGTGCCCAACATCCTCTTGTTCCGCGGGCACCTTGAAAACAGCAACTGAGCCACCAAAGCAAGAAACTTGAAACAATCCTGTGCTCCCCACAGCGTTGATGTCTCTTGAATCTGAGATTACACACACTCATGAATCTAATCACGAATGTCTTTCGCCTGGTGCATTTTCGAGCACGGCATCACAAAATTCTTCGTGGTTTTGGACACCGCGACCGAATCATTTTAAAGGTTCTCCTTGAAAGTGCCTGCTCAACTCGCAGAGTAACCTGCTTCCTGAGAGTGTTGTACGCTGGGGCTTTACAGAATCACGACATTATGGAAATGGTTGCTTTGCATCAAATCCCAAACCTTGAGCGTCGCAGAGTTCAACCTTTGATTTTTTTCCTGTGGGCCAAGGTCATACTTGGTGTGAAACGCTGTGGCCTCGTGAGACAGCTTCGTCTGTCGGAAGCCCGAGCAACAAGGCAAAATAGGATGGACATGTGTCCAGCATGCGTCAGCTGTCAGCGGTTGTGGATCCGGTCAATCTTTTTGGCGATAGCTCCAGTAAGTTTTACTAGCTGCATGTCAGCTTCCATGCTGTCCTCCCCATCGCCCTCATCACTGTCATCTTCATCACCTCACCAAACCATCTTTGCGCGGCCATTGACAACGTCTCATGGCGAGCTTGTTTGCGTGCAACACCCCTCCTGCTCCCTCCCTCTCCCCTTCCACCTCCATCTCTCCACCTCTCCATCTCTCTTCTCGCCCTCTCTCCTCTTCTCTCGGTCTCTTTCTCCCCCCCTCCGTCTCCATACGTGCATACTATTTGGATTTGCGGGGTGCATCGATAAATGAGCACATGGCGGTTGAATGAATGAATGAATGCATGAATGAATGAATGAATGCATGCACGCATGCATGCATGCAGGAATGAAGCAGAATGAAGCAGAATGAAGCAGAATGAAGCAGAATGAATCAAGGAATCAGGCAATGAATGAATCAATGAATGACCCACTGATGAATGAATGAACGAACGGTTGCATGAATGAGTGAGGTGCTTCTTCGTTGAGCTAGCCGTTCCCCAAGCTGCTATCATTTGCGCAGCTAAGTTTCAAATTTGAAACGCTTATAGCCTATAGAGCGGAGCAAAGACTGTGCCTATAGACTTGTTAATCTGATGCCATGTCTTTTGAATGTTGGATTCTTTCTCATTTCATCTGATCTCATCGCATTGCAGCTTCTCTTGGAAATTGCTCATTGCATCCCGCAGACAGCAGTCCGTGTCATCCCATCTCATCTCAACTCATCCCACCTCATGTCTTCTCAGCTTTTTTTACTCATCTCATCCCATCTCATGTCTTCTCTCCCTTTCCCAGATCTTCTCAGCTGATCACAACTGTTCTCATCTTCTCTCATGTCACCTGAGCTTTTCTCATCTCTTCTCATCTCCTCTCAGCTTATCTCAAATTTTCACAGCTCTTCTCAACTTTTCTCAGCTCTCAGCAGCTCATGTCAGCTTATCTTACATCTTCTCATCTCTTCTCTCCTTTCCTCGCCTTTTCTAAGCTCTTCTCACTTCTCCTCAGCTGACCTCAGCTCTTGTCAGCTCGCCTCACCTCATCTCAGCTCTTCTCAGCGCACTCTCACCAAAGCAAGCGCCCGCTTCGCTTTCCAGAGACAAGATTTGTCACAGAGAAGCTTTTACACACAGCAAGCTTTTGCACAGAGAAGCTTGCTCACACAGAAGCTTTTTCACAGAGACAGGGAAGCTTTTACACAAAGACAGGGAAGCTTTGGCTCACAGAAAGCTTTTACACAGAGCAAGCTTTTACACACAGCAAGCTTTTACACAAAAACCATTCCATAGAACAGCTTTTACACGCAGCAAGCTCAGCTCTTACGTGCAGCAAGCTTTTACACACAGAAGCTTTTACACAAAGAAACTTTTACACAGAGAAGCCTTTATACAGCGAAGCGATTACACACAGCGAGCTTTTACACACAGAAGTTTTTGCACGGAAAAGCATTTACAGAGAAGCTTTACACACAGCAAGGTTTCGCACAAAGAAGCCCCTACACAGAAAAGTTTGTACACAGAAAAGCTTTTACACACATAAAGCTTTAGACACAGAAGCTTTTACGCAGAGAAGCCTTTACGCAGCTTTTACACACAGCAAGCCTTGACACAGCTTTCACACACAGCAAGCCTTCACACAGAGAAACTCCCACACAGAAAAGCTTTGACACAGAGAAGCTTTTACACACAGCAAGCTTTTACACACAGCAAGCTTTTACACAGAAAAACTTTTGGACACAAAAGCATTTACACACAGCAAGCTTTCACACAGAGAAGCCCTTACACAGAGAAGCTTTTACACACAGAAGCTTCTACACACGCAGCAAGCTTTTACACAGAAATGCTTTTGCGCACAGAAGCTTTCACACAGCAAGCTTTCACGCAGAGAAGCCCTTACACAGAGAAGCATTTACACAGAAAAGCTTTTTACACACAGCAAGCTTTTACACAGAGCAAGCTTTTCCGCAGAAAAGCTCTTACACACAGCTAGCTTTTACGCAGAAGAGCTTTTACATTCAGAAAGCTTTTGCACAGTGCAAGGTTTTACACACAGCAAGCTTTTAAACTTCGAAAATTTGCTGACAAATCACTGTCGCAGCCTTGGTGCAGCCACTCCAATATGATTTAGGATGTCCAGCTGCGAAAGACAATAATATTACGTGTGCAGTCGCGACGCCCAACCTTGACGCAGCCATTACAATTCGATCTGCACAGGCTGAGTTGCAAAGCGCGAGAGAACTACGCGAAACAGCGTCAGAAATTGCAGCTCCAAAACCGGACGAATCTCGACGCCAAAGCGAGAAAAAAAAAGCGATTTCGAAGCACTTTCTAAAGAACATTTTAAAAGGAAAAATGCCAACACTAAAATTGAGAAAACCTGTTGACAAATCACTACTGCAGCCTTGATGCGGCCACTCCAATACGATTTCCGATATCCAACTGCTTAAAAGACGATAGTATTACGCACGCAACCGCGGCGCCAAGCAACCTCGACGCAAGAGAACTATGTGCAAGAACGTGGGCAAAACGATGCCTGAACTGGCAGTTCCACTGCGCGGCCGGTCCGACCACGATCCCGGTTTAAACGAGCATGTTTCAAGACCGTCCGCCGGACAAGCTTCCCCATCCATCTTCCGGGACACGTTTTATCCTGCAAAACACAGCATTTGGTGCATCCGCTCTCTCTCAAAAACGCATTTCGTGCGAGACTTCCCTCAAGAAGTGAAAGTGGAAGATGTGAAAACGAAGCTTTCATGCGAGACTTCCCTCAAAATCTAAAAGCTGAAGATGTGAAATGCGAAAACGAAGCTTTCATGCGAGACCACCCTGAAAATCTGAAAGTGGAAATGTAAAAACGAAGCTTTCGTGCTAGACCTCCCTCAAAATCTGACAGCCGATGATGTGAAAACGGAGATTTCGTGCGAGACATCCCTGAAAAGTCAAAGTGGAAAATGTGAAAGCGAAGTTTTTGTGCTAGACCTCGCTCAAAATCTGACAGTCGAAGATGTGAAAACGGAGCTTTCGTGCCAGACATCCCTGAAAAGTGAAAGTGGAAAATGTGAAAACGAAGCTTTGATGCGAGACCCCCAAAAAAAACAGAAAGTGGCAGATGTGAAAACGAAGCTTTTGTGCGACACATCCCTCAAAAAGTGAAAGCTGTGAAGATGTGAAAACGAAGCTCTCGTGCGAGACTTCCCTCAAGAAGTAAAAGTGGAAGATGTGAAAACGAAGCTTTCGTGCCAGACTTCCCTGAAAAAGTGGAAGTGGAAGATGTGAAAACGAAGCTTTCATGCGAGACCTCCCTCAAAATCCGAAAGTGGCAGATGTGAAAACGAAGGTTTCGTGCGAGACTTCCCTCAAGAAGTGAAAGTGGAAGATGTGAAAGCGAAGCTTTCGTGCGAGACTTCCCTTCGTGCGAGACCGCCCTCAAAATCCGAAAGTGGCAGATGTGAAAACGAAGCTTTCATGCGAGACTTCCCTCATAATCTGAAAGCTGAAGATGTGAAATGTGAAAGCGAAGCTTTCGTGCGAGACCTCCCTCAAAATTTGACAGTCGAAGATGTGAAAACGAAGCTTTCCTGCGAGACTTCCTCAAATTTTGAAAGTGGAAGATGTGAGAATTAAGCTTTCGTGCTGGAGAAAGTGGCAGATGTGAAAACAGCTTTCGTGCGAGACCTCCCTCAAAATCTGAAAGCTGAAGATGTGAAATGTGAAAACGAAGCTTTCCTGCGAGACTTCCCTCAAAATCTGAATGTGAAAACGCAGCTTTCGTGCGAGAACTCCTTCAAAATTTCAACTGCCAAATTGTGAAAAGAAGCCTGAACTGGCAGTTCCACTGCGCGGCCGGTCCGACCATGATCCCGGTTTAAACGAGCATGTTTCAAGACCGTCCGCCGGACAAGCTTCCCCATCCATCTTCCGGGACAGTTTTACCCTGCAAAACACAGCATTTGGTGCATCCGCTCTCTCTCAAAAACGCATTTCGTGCGAGACTTCCCTCAAGAAGTGGCTTCATCCATGGATCACTCTCAAAAGGGATGCTGAATGGGCTCAAAATTAATGCTGAATAATCGCAAGACATTTCAAGAATGCAAAAGCTGACCATGGCCATTCCTCAGTACCTCAAAAGTTTGCCAACCAAACTTCCTTTGACTAAGGGGTGCCCTTTGTCTACGAAACCTTTCTTTGACTTGGGCATTGGTCTGTGTGGGTTTTACAGTTTTACACACCGTGGCATTTCAAAAGTTGACCTCAGACTGACCCCTAGTATTGAACAGAATGAATTGTTCAAAGACTTGTGCGCTTTTTAGGTACTTTTAGGTCAGGTGTGGTGGATCTCATCCTAGCTCAGCCTAATCATTCTGGCTCATCCCCATCTGAAATCTCTCTGAAGACTCCAGTTCTGCGAAGCTTCTATCTCCATCCATTGCCATGAGCGCTCTGGAAGCCCAATCTGCAGCACTTCGACCTTTCGCTTTGCCCGGCTTACCCTGTGGAAGTGGTCCATCGAGCACATCGTTGTCTGATTCGCCTAAGCTTTGACTTGTCATCTCATGTCATCTTGTCAATGTCATGCCATGTCATGTTCCAGCATATGCAAGCGCAGCACTCAATCCTTGTGACATTTTCTGACAATTGAATCTATTCGGTCAACGGATGTCACTAGATGTCAATTGATGTCAACGACACATTCCAACATGTTCCAATGAGCGAAGGAGCAAGCATCTTCGAGGTCATCAAAAGCACTGTCAATCAAGGCCTGTCTGGCATTTTGACCTTGCATTTCTCGCAAGCTTTCCTCTCTCCTAAGCAGACTGATTGCGGTCCATGTGTCATGTGGTTCAGCTGTGCAACTGACAATGAGGTGTGCTGTACTGGTCTGCCGACAAAAGAATGTATTGTTTCTGGCACTCAACCTTTGGACCCTGTTGAATTTCATGGATAGCAGGTAGAAACCATGCTGAGGGCTATTGTCTGAGCACGTGTTCCTGACTTGGAAAATTAACCTGGAAGTGAGTTTCCTCTCCATTTCGAGTCGTTCTGCTTCTCTTCGGTCTCGTTCCAAGCGCTCTTCTTCTTGCCGCTGTCTTTCCTCCTCCTGTCTTCTGCGTTCCTCCTCCTCTCGACGCCTCTCCTCCTGCAACCTCCGCCTCAAGACACTTTGGTGACTTTGGTGTGCATATGTGTCCATTCAAGTCACGGAGGGGACCTGCAAGTCTTGCTGTAAGTCAAACCATGATCTGACGAGCTCACCCAAAACAAGGCCCCTCAGAGAAACGTTTGCATTCCAAAGCAGTGAGACCACATGACACAATATGACACAATCATCATGATACAATGAAGAACAGTATGTGTTTGCTGCGCTGCACATTGTCAACTAAGCTTTGCGCTCTTCTTCTAACCGCGCTTCTTCTTTGCGCCGCTCTTCCTCCAACCTTGCTCGCTCTCGCCGCCTTTCTTCTGCCAAACGTTCCTCCTCCTTCCTTCTCTCTTCTGCCAACCGCGCTTCTTCTCTCTTTCTTTCCTCAGCCAATCCAAAAATCCCTGCCAACAGCTGCTAACATATCAAGCGCAAAAAAATGCAACCTGGAAACAAACGTGAAACAGTGCTGAGGCAGTGTGCCCAAACACCGAACTCCAGCTGCTATTTCTCACCATCACTCCATATCACATCTCACAGTCATTTGAGTCACTTCCTTATCAGTTTCCTTATCTTCTTTTTCTGAGTGAAGCGTCTTCTTCCAGTTTCCTTTCGGCTTCTTTGCGACGCTCCTCCTCGAGACGTGCAGCTTCACGCCGCTTCTTCTCCTCGCGCTCACGACGTGCCTCTTCAGCTCTGCGAAACTTCTCCTCCATTTCCTTGCGTCCGCAGATATGCCGTCGAAGACAGATTGCATTTGAAAATGCAAGTGAGAGATGCTATGTGATGCTTTCAAAATATGAAAAATATGTAAACAAATGCATGACAACTAGCTGTCATCTGATGAGTTCGAGCAAAAACAGGTCCAGCTTTCCCCTTTCTTCGCAATTTACTCCGGATTTATTCGTGCTTTCAGGAAGCTGCCTCAGCTATGGAAGCTAAACAAATGTCAAACCATGTTGTACTCAGGAACTGCTGCAAAGTGTCCTTTCTCTGTTGTTCCTCTCGCTCTGCAGCTAGTCGCCTTTCCTCTGCACGACGCCTTTCTGACTCCTGGCAAGAACATGATGAACATGGAGATTACAGAGAGGCAAAATGAATCAACATCTACTATCAGTTACTATCATTGTGAATTGCCAAATTGCTATGAAACAAGAGTGGCCAGCTGTTCCAAGTGCCAGTTCTGCACTGCCGTTGCTGCTATGAAATTCTTGGTTCCTGTTTTTCCCGCTTCAACCTTTCCAAAGCTTGTCGGTCTCGCTCCTCAAGTATGGCAGGATACAGCACGACACAACAGGTCAGAATATGTTCAATGGATGTTCTGTGCATGGCCTTGCTTCAGCATGCTTCAACTTTGATTAGTGACTGTAATGTGTCTCAAACATTCCTCCTCCTCACGTCGGCGTTCTTCTGCCTCCAAGCGCTGTCTTTCCAGCTCGGCTGCTTGACGCCTGGGCTTTGCGATATTCCCACTTCGTGCCAGAACATTCTTGTCACATGTTATATAATTTCGCGTATCGTTCAATCATGTTCAATCTAATGGAAATCCTGAAGGGGCAACAGGAAGGAGTCTGTCTCTTTCCAATCTCGGCCTCAGCTCTTCTTTTCGCTTCCTTTCTGCTGCCTTTTCTCGCTCCTCGGCTGGCAATTGGTCAAGGGGAAACCTCGGGCCAAAAGCTTCAGATCTGTCGGTGTAGTTCGGTGTGACCGAGCGGGTGTTTGAGTTCAAGTTTTGTGTTCGGGGCGTGAAGATGTCGTGAGGGGCAGGGAGATTGAGCCGACTTGAGTCTTAACTTTCCCCCAAACCTCAACACTCCTCATTCCCCCCAAAAGCCTGGAAGGTCTAGAGCGTCATCACATGATATGAAGAGTTGCGTCATGGGCAGAAGCGGTTTACTGAGGAAAATGTGCCAAAGGTCCGAAAATGGTAATGTAAGCGTAATCTACCATCGTGCGCAATGCCGAATTGAATGCAAGAACCACCTTTGTCGCTTTAGAGACTCACCATACATAATATTTACACAATTTTACACACCTCCGCATTTTACTTGTAGACTTTTGCGGCTCCGTGAGCATCCGTGAGCTGTATGCAGCCGCACCAACAACCTCCAGGAAGGAGTCGTGGGTTGCAGTCCCTGAGCATGCACCGGCATGAAAGTTCAAATTCCATAAAATTCCTAGTTGATTTACCATAAAATTGAGACGCACCATGATAAACCGCAACAGAGGCTGCAAACACCTGGAAGATAGTCCGAGTTCCAGCCTGAACTTGAAGAACCGAAATTGAAGATTTTGAAATTGACAACTAAGGAGTGTAAGCCTTGTGCAAGCAGGTCAAGTTCAGATTTGAATTTGGTTTCGTTTTCGGAGGGGTGCGGCGGATAATCCATGAAGACACCACGCAGGCGACTTAATCTTTTGGAGTGGTCCGGTTCAAGTCGGAGTTGTGGGACACATGTGGACACCGTGTGAACCCTATCGGTTTGAACAATTCGAATTCTTATTCAAGCCTGGAGTAGGGAGGATTGTGGACATGATATGAACCCACGCTGTTTGAACAGGCTGCACCGATACAGCATCAAATCCGTAGAATATTATGGAACTGGGGACGTTTTGGGCATAAGATAAAGCCACAAGTTATCAGTCAGGAGAAGGAGATGGCTGTGAGAGTGAGGGCCGGCCTGAGCCAATGCAAAACTGCCGCTGGAAAAGCAAAGCAATAGAACATGTAAAACAACATTTCTCAAGATGCCTTGCAATATCTCGCAATATCTTAGCATTCTTCTTCTCGCAATATCTCACAAAGCATAACTTTGTTCTTTTAATAACAAGTGTTAACTAAAAAAGTAAATAAATACATGAATAAATATTACCCTCCAGTTATTCAACGGGTAAACCATCTATAAATGGTCCATTTTCCATGGCTATGTTAAATAACCAGAGGGTATATACACTTTTTTCTTCATTTTTCAGTCGCTAGGAAGCTGCTCCAGCTGTGCCGATTTTTCGAGGCATGTCGAGGCTCCATTCGCAGTTCCGCAGCTCGTTCAGCCATGGCCTGGCGCTGCTCTTCATGCAATGCCTCCGCCAAGTCCAGTTGAGGCTGCTGCAGCAAACCTGGCATGACTTTGATATCTTTACGTTATTCTACATTCATGAGCATTCATGAACTCAGCAAAAGATCATCATATCATGATAATATGAAATCGATTTAAAATTGTGTCTTGAACCAAATGCCGTTCATCATTAAGCGAAGTTCCAAAAAACTCAAGAAAAACACACGAAGCACAAACACTGCACTGTTTGCACTCGAAAGGGTGCATCACACGTTAGACAAGTTGGAACAGGGCACCTTTCCATATTATGCACATTTATCAAGCCTTTCAAGTCTGTCATTTTTGCATGGTACATGTTTGACAACATGGTCACTGGATAAAGTCAACATGACAAGATGCTGCAGGTTAATGCGCGAGATATGCGAGATATACACTGCCACAGCTTTGGCATACTCGGGAAGCTTACTGCAACACCACAGCAACCGCCGATCGTAGCCAAGCATCGTTTTTGACGGCGCTGCTGTGCTTCAAATCGGGTCAGGACATCTTGTAAGTTTTCCCTTTCTTTGCCTCGGGCCAGTGGATTTCTGCCTATGTATGCTTCGTCCCCAGCACTCATGACTGACAGTACAATGTACCACACGGGCAGCAGGCATCCTTGAACATAGCGTCACGCCAAGAATCTTCTTCAAGGAGAATCACAGCAGGGTGGCAATGGCTCTCTAACATGCCAAAACTGTAATATACTAAATATACATCTATATACTGTCAACTTTGAAAGCCACCCTTTTTCTAAAAAACAATGTAATTTGCAGAAGAGCAAGCTTGCTTTTCATCTTCATTTGGCCGCACCGTGCAGAGTTTTGGCAAACAAAGTTCTCACATGTTCTCAATTTGACATTTTGACACCTGGAGTGTGTCAAAATGTGGCGGGGAAATTGTAGCAGGGCGGTCCAAGGACATCCAAGCTGCGTAGCTGCTCTGCAACTTCAGATTTTCCCGCCTTGGACAACGGGGAATATATTTTTTGTATTCCAACGCATGTGGGATGTAGTGGATGTTGCGCAAATGTCACGAGTCGCGTGAAAGTCCGCATCTTTTGCTCTTGTTGATTGCTGGCAAGAGCGACCTTGGCATCTTCACTGGCCAGAGTGGGCTGGCGCATGACTGCTTTCCTGGGACTGGGAAGACGGGAAGACGCATCGTTCCGTATAATTAGTGTCCAGCTAGCCATCATCGTGACTGAGACTTCTGGCAAAACAAAGCTGCAACACCAGCAACAGTTTGACCCCAGCACCGCTGCATCCAATACAGCTGCCGCCCAGGCAACGTGCTAGGCACAGAATTATATAAACAACAAGTGATAAACAGGAACAAACCTGGCTCCCCTGTTTCATCAGCCTGCTATAAGTCAAGCAAACTGGCCCAACATGGGAAGCAACATGTTTGGGGGCGAGTCTTCTTAAACAATTAAAAGCACTTCAAATGGGGAAGTTGAGCGGACTGCTGAAACACGTGTTTGCGGATAGAATTACAACATACCGGAAAAAAAAATAAAGAACAACAAAATGGCAAACATAGCAAAGCTGCTTTCGCCACTGTTGGTGGGCCAAGTCCTCCCTTGCTCCGCGGTTTTTCTTCCAGTGCTCCCTTTTGGCAACCTGCCAACTTATAAAAGAACACTTATGACACCATGGGACACTAGGACCGGAGCAATCTTGTTCTGAACTAGTCGATTGGCAAATCAAAACGCTCTAGCCTCATATTTTGAGGCAAAAGGATGCGAAAGGCAACTCAAACACGTTAAGATTTCTTGGAACGTGCTTCCAGTTTTGTCACTGGGTTCCTGCATCATAATCAAGCTACAGTAGCTGCAGTGGGACCGAGGGGCAAATAATCTGTTCGTACATGTTCGCACATTTAATAGCTATTGCCTTTGCTGGCAAACCTTCAGGGGCCGCCTGCAACATCTTCGTCAAAACCAGGAGTTGCACAGGATGAACATGGTGAAACACTATTTTAAAAATGACCGAAGGAAGTTTACAAACTTCCGACGGCAGATGAAAAGCAGAGCAGGGAAGAGGCAGATAGAAGAGAAAGATTAGAAGAAAGAAGAGTAGAAGAGAAAGAGTAAGAAGATAGAAGATGCACATGCGCGAAAAGGTAGGAAAGTTTTCGGAAAGTCGCGAAACACTGTGTTTTTCCAATGATTTGGGGCTCCGGAGGGTCGAAGAGTAGGCTCGCTAAAGCGGCGGGTGCGGAGCCAGCTGGCCAGGTGAGAGATGAACAATTGCACGCCGTTGTGGCGCGAAGCACATTTCCAAGTCAAAATGTACAAAACACACCATTCTCGGACCACCTTTGGGAGTTGAGATGTCGAAAAAGTGCACGCCGTTGTGGCGCGAAGCACGTTTCCAAGCGAAAATGTACAAAGCAGACCAGCTTCGGACCACTTTTGGAAGTTGAGATGTCAAAAAAGTGCCCGCCGTTGTGGCGCGAAGCACATTTCCAAGTGAAAATGTACAAAGCACACCAGCTTCGGACCACTTTTGGAAGTTGAGATGTCGAAAAAGTGCACGCCGTTGTGGCGCGAAGCACATTTCGAAGTCAAAATGTACAAAACGCACCAGCTTCGGACCACTTTTGGAAGTTGAGATGCCGTTGTGGCGCGAAGCACATTTCCAAGTGAAAATGCACAAAACACACCAGCTTCGGACCACTTTTGGAAGTTGAGATGTCGAAAAAGTGCACGCCGTTGTGGCGCGAAGCACATGTCCAAGTGAAAATGTACAAAACACACCAGCTTCGGACCACTCTTGGAGGTTCAGATGTCGCTTCGCTTCGCTTCACTACACTACACTACATTACACTACACTCCACTACACTACACTCCACAACACTACAACTACAACTACACAACTACACTCCACTACACTACAACTACAACTACACAACTACACTCCACTACACTCCGCTACACGAAATTACCCTACACTACACTACACTACATTACACTACACTCCACTACACTACATTACACTACACTACACTACCTTCCACTACACTTCACTACATTACACTGCACCACACTCCACTACACTACAACTACAACTACAACTACACAACTACACTCCACTACACTCCACTACACTAAATTACACTACACTACACTACATTACACTACACTACACTCCACTACATTACACTACACTACCTTCCACTACA
>Ga0126342_10016310_pt1 | contig 12958 bp, 10 predicted proteins | sample Cyp1metagenome_FD_92528 | JGI IMG/M metagenome (GOLD analysis project Ga0126342, IMG submission 92528) | Coral microbial communities from Lord Howe Island, Old Settlement Bay, Australia - Cyphastrea 1 metagenome | ecosystem: Host-associated > Invertebrates > Cnidaria > Coral ... | reverse complement strand
CGACACCGTCCCAGAAAAGAATGGTGATTTCAACATCAACCCAAACAAATACTCCGACAAAATATATCTTTTGGCACCTAAACTTATTTGGTTCCTCTGCATGGGTTTCTGCTCTCTCTCTCTCTACCAGACCACCCCCAATAGAGGGGTCGGCGGCACCAGGGCGCTAGCCCATTCTATAAACACGCTAACCCTACATGAACCCTAAACCAACCCTATCTGAACACGCAAATCCAAAAAACAATTCTCAACAAACCCTAAACCAACCCTAAATATATCCTAAATCAATCCCAAAGGGCACCTAGCCATCAACTCGAAAGAAATACCAACCGAAATAAACCGCAGGGCAACCCTAAATAAACACAAATCTACACCAAAAACGAATGTAAATAGTTTACCAATGTTTACCAACCCTCAATAGACTTTAAACTAACCCTAAATAGGAGAGAACCCCCACTGCAACCAACCCTAAACCAAGCCTACAAAACCCCAAACCAACCCGAAAGAAACTCTAAACCCAGTCGAAATAAGTTAATCAAGCCAAGCCTACAACAAACCCTAAACCCACCCGAGAGAATCGCTAACCCAATCCTATACAATAAGCCAAAGTAACCATAACTTCAAAACAAGCCCGAAACGTACCCACAGCAATCTAATGAAACTTGAAACAAACCTGAAACCAACCCGAAAACAAACCTAAACCATTCCAGACTAATTAAACCATAAACTCGCCAAAGGTAAAGATTATAAACATACCTTCAATAAACCCGAAGAAGCCAATAGATACATCCCCAGGAAACCCTAAACCAACCCTTCACCAAACCCAAAGTAAAGCCTGGACCCACCCGAGAATAATCCCTAAACCAACCCTAAATGCATCGAAAACTGACCAAAAGCTACCGCAAAACAAACTCTTAAGAAACCACAAGCTGACCCTGAGCAAACCACTGGGAATAAAGCCTACGCCAACCCTAGAAAGCCCAAAGCCAACCATAAAGAAGCCACAAACGAAGCGTAAAATTCAAAAGCGGGTTGCCGGTTGCCCGTTGGCGGGTTGCCGGTTGCCGGTTGTCAAAAAAATGTAAAATTAGGGGTATAGGACCCCCATCATTCATCTTAAGATCGAGTCCAACATTTCCCATGATTTTTTTCGAGCTTCGTAGTCGTTCCGGCCTCTGCGCAAGGTGGCCAGCCATTCCTTTCGGTTCTGCAGAAAGGAAACGCTAAGTCCTTCCATCCGTGTGGATTCCTCGAAGGCCTGGAGTTCCTGCCAAATCTGTTTCGGAATCGAACTGGAACATAGAGGAATTGTTCAATACCCTCTGGTAAACGTTTACATAGCTATGGAAAATGGCTCAAAATGGTGATTTTCTATAGCTATGTAAACGTTTACCAGAGGGTAACACAGGGGAAATCAAGCGAAACTGTCATTCTATGTTGTTCGAAGTTGTTTTTCCAAGTCCTTCGCCACTGACTGCGGACTCAGCGTATCGCAGATTTGCGGTGTGTGGTGATTTTCCAGCTGCATACCCTTCTTGGTGAGCTTGTCTAGGATTTGGCGCAAGACCTCTCGGGCGAGACGGACAGGTTTCTTTCCTGTGAAGAAAATCACAGTAGCTCCACAACTATGACCCCTCCACCCCTCACTCCACCGTCAGAAAAGGTGAACCAATCGACCACCAATCGATGCCTTGGCAACGCCAGCCTTTTCCATCGCTTCACGTCGTCTTCTTTGTGCCAGACACTCGCTGAGGAGCATCGCAATGACTGCGCATAGTGTCACCACTGCAGCGCCTTCTTCGACGACCCCACGGGACCCCACAGATCCCATCGGCCAAACAAGTCCGACACCATCAATGGGAATTTCAGGAAGCGATTGATTGGAGGTACCTACCATATATAAGGCCTATATACTGTAAGGGCTAAATTTCAGGGGATATCCCTCCAAAATATGGCCTAAAAAAATGGTACCGACGTACCTCCATAAGTTGGATCCTGGAGATCTCCCATTGATACCATAGCAAATTGACATAAATACCCAACTGCTTGGTACCAAAATGATCCTCAAAATGTTGGTCCGTGATCAAAAAAAAAGCCAGAAACGAACAAAAATAAATGGAGAAATTCAGAAAGGATTGGTTTTTCTGGGAAAAACTACAGGAAACCCTGGTTTTTCACTGTATGTTTTTTCCCCGTCAACCAATCCTCAGGCCTCCTACTGCGGACATTGCCGGCATGGCTCGAACCAAGGCCGACCAAAGGACCACTGTACCTGGGTCGCCCAAAGGAATACTGCAACTACCATCTGGTTATTTAACATAGCCATGGAAAATCCCAACCATAAATGGAGGTTTATAGCTGGGAAAATCATCTATTTCTATGGGCTATTTTCCATGGCTATGTTAAATAACCAGAGGGTAATCCCAAAATATCCTGCTCAGCTTGTTCATCATAAACTTTATGAACCTGGAATGCTCCAAAGGCATCATTGCATCACGTGAAGAATGGTAAGAATATTCAGAAGAATCCAATAAGAATCATCTTCCCCGCTCACCACTTTCACCACTTTCACCACTTGGCTCCATCCATGTTGCTCCGACAACAATCGCAATGCCTCTCTTGCAACCAATCCCTCTAATGAGTATGATATGACAATCATAATATGTCATAATGATATGTGCAATATGTGCAAAAAGGAATGCACAGCACGAGGATACGGAAGCACCAAGTAAAATTCGAGCATAATAGAGGCAGGCATATTTCTTATATTAATATTTCTGACAAATCTCTCATGTATCAAAGGAATATCTTCTGAGTTCCCTTCCAAAGAATCTAGGCTTCCAGTCATCACTTTACGGCGCTTTCGTTCTCGCTCAGTGGCTTGTCCCCAATTGAAGTGGCAGCACCCAAAGTGGCCCGCCAATACCACCTTGCCAAATCGTGGCTCCCAATCGGGGCTGATGTCAGAAGGCCGCCCGAATAGCTTCAAGTCACGTCAAAGATATGACAAATGACAATATGTGATATCTAAATTTTCTGGAAATATATCTATCATTATCTATATACAAATTATTCAATGACAATGAAATTCAAACCGAGACAAGGCCGACAAGGCACCGAGACATTGAAAGACCATCACCCATGCAGGCATCAAGACTGCAGCAGCGCATTGTGGCCACATACTGGTCATATTCTGGGCTGCGGTAAAGACCATCTGCACGAAAATGAGACCCGCTAAGAAGGCAGGAGGTTGAACGAGGTCCAGCCCAATCCTTGGAACAGATCAACTTATGCAACTTGTGGTGCCCCCAAACAAGATAGAAAAGTAAATCATAGCTATTTAGTGGGACTTTACCAACTTCATCCAACTTCTATCTTTTGGGGAGTTAACTGAATTCGCAGCCTTTTTTGTGTCGTCACCACTGTGATTGCTTGCTCGCGCTGAAAAAAAAACGAAATCCTGGGTGAATTTAACCCCCAAAAAGATAGTTCAGCCGGTCAACTCCCACGAAATACTTATGACGTGTTTTTCTCTTTTCGGGGGGTGCTATGAAAGATGCTTTTTTTGTACACCCCCAGAAACTTCTTTTTCGTCCTCTTTCGAAATCCCCTTATGACAGACAGGTTGGTGGGGTTCATGTTGCCTTGAGCTGCCTCAATCCGTCGCTGATGGCGCCCAATTTTAGTGGCCATAAAGCTCCCCGGGGGGAGCGTCGCCGGGCCATGTAATTTTCAAGGGAATGGGATTATGCCACTTCAACTCATCGTGCCTGCAAAAATTCAGCTCCCAAACGGGTCTAGATGTGGAGAATCTTTGCCTCGATGCAAGGTCACCAAAACCAGCACTCAAATCAAGACATCATTTTGAGGGTCGGCAGCTGCGCTCAAACTGCAAAGGCTTTTTCCACACGGGGATGGATCGATCAAGGTGGCTATCTGTGGCAAACGCTCTGCGAAAAAGCAAAACACGTCCACGGGATTTCTCGGGAAATGATTCGCTGGGAAAATGTCAGACGTCGTCACCGACAAAGCCAAAAAAATGCACTGAGAAGCTCACAAACATTACAAGACATGACAGGAAAAAAATAGGGAAATCATCCCCTTCCCATCACAAGCATGTCATCACCAATGATGACTGATACCAAGCCATGCAAGGTAAGAAACACCAGGATTGGTGTCTGAAATCGATCATCTGTGGATGCACATCACCAAAGTCGCAGCTGGTTTTTCCTGGACTCTCCTGACGGATTCTACTCATCTTCGATCACTGTAAGAGCTGCCATAGCCAGACTGGCCCTTGCGCCGGCGCCGCTCAACAAATTCCTTGAAGCCCAAGTGATGCGCCTCTACCATGGATCTGAATAGCTCAAAGCGTTCTGTCCAATGGTAATGAGTCAGGCCATTGGGAGCTTCTGGTCTTTCTCTGGAATCTGGGCCCATTGGAGATACCTCGAAAACGGCAAAAAAAAGGCTCGAAACACACATTTCGAGACAGCAGTGTCTAAAATTTAGAGACATGTTGCAGCAAAAACACCAAACAAATCCAAACTTTGTACAATATCACACAATTATCACAGAATTCCGCTTTGAACAAATGACTTTGGGATGGCAATCTCTTCTGGATGCGCCGGATGCGCACGCTTGGACGGCCTTGACCTGAAAAGCTGTGCTTTTGCATTTGATGAAGCTTGGAGCTGGGGTCAGTTCTGAAATGAAGCACTGGCTCTTCCACTCTACCAATCTCTATATTAAGCTGCGGAAAATGGCTGAAGCCAAATCTGTCAAAGTGGAATGTGCTAGTCAATCCGCACGGACTAGATTTTCTCTACGCAAGCTCCGCCAGCGGAGCAAAAGAAAGCACGAACACGACCCCTAAAAACAGTTTCAATGCAAAAACTATCAAAAACTGATAGCCACAACCCGCCCGCGCCAAAGGTGCTGAGGTGCTTTTTTCTGTGCACGCATTAAACGATTGCAATACACCCAGTCGGGAAAGTCAGTGCACCGTCTGTTCGAAAACAAATCACAATGGGACGCTCCGCTCCGCATTCAGGAAGTCACAGAAGTCAGTGCAAAATTATGCAAATCAGCATGGGACGCTGTGCGCCAGCAATCATCTATTTGGTTTAATGTTCGGTGTTTTTATGGCTCTAAAATTAGGAATCATATTGTGGACGCTGCATCTATGCAGTCATTGTTTTAGGCTATTTTGAATGATTCTGTTGAAAAACGCAATGGGACGCAAGTTTCACCACAACTACAGTAACTACAGTCAAAGTGAAGCGACCAACCAAAGATACAGGTGCAACCCCTTGTGGCGCGCGCAGCTCGGTAGTGGGAAGGTAAGCAGCAGCAACAGCAGCAGCAGGACCAGCAGAACCAGCAGCAGTAGCTTCAGTAGCAGCAGCAGCGACAAGACAAGACAAGACAACTCACGAACGCATTTCCGGCGATACTCTGGCGATACCCCGGCGATACCCTAAAATGGAAAAAAATGGAAAAAAGGAACCCCTCGCCACCAATCCCCCTCATTTCAACACAACCACATCTCCAAATTTCAAAAGGGGAAAACCCAACACAATCCAATCCCCAATGGAACTGACACATTAGGGAAATTCCGAACCTACAAGAACGCAGGTAAAAATATCAATGTTCCAAAACATGTCTTCCCAAACACCACCTGGACGCAGCACGCGTGGCACGCACCGACTTCCAGAAATCTTTCCCCCAACTAAACGCAACAATTCAAGTGAACGCATTGGGTTTCCAAATGGGGTGTAGCTATTAAGCTTGAGTGGCGGGGGGGCTATTTTTGTTCTAGAATCCTGTGTTTTCCACGGTTTCAAAATGTCGTAAAATCGGCTAAGTTGCCAAGCCTGGGCTCAACATGGCCCAACATAGGCCCAAGATAGGCCCAACATAGGCCCAAGATAAGCCCAACATTGGCCCAAGATGGTCCAACATGCCTCAACATGGGCCCAACATACTCCCAACATGCGCCCTGCAAAGGCCCAACATAGAACATATGGTTAGGAAAAGCAGCCAGGCTTTTTTCAACCTTGCAACCCAGATCTTGTTTGGATCTTGCAAACTAGTTCCACGAATGCCTTCTACCAGTTCGGCATGAAAATTCTGCTGTGCTGCTTTCTCATTGTCGGACAAGACAAGGCTCTTGCGCTTGCTGGTGACTGGGGGAAAGACACTGTACGACACGTACGTTGTTCAATGCTGCACTTCAGGTTGTTCTATGTGATTCCCAGCCCAACATTTCCAGCCAAAACTGCCAATTGCTTGATGAACACCCCCAATGCAAAGAACCCCTCAGAGAATGAAGCAAAAAACTGAAGGACCAAGAATACTAAAGACATCGAGAACCTGATTTGAAGATATTTCAAGAACACTCACAAACAGTAGACCAAAACAAAGTCATCGCGAACCAAACGAATCCAGAAGGGCAGGAAACCCATGGAAAGCCCATTCAGAATCAGTTATACTGTCACTGTTTTTTCAAAACTGCCTATGCCATTCATCTGCAAATACCTGCCGACACACCTGGGACTAACAAAATGTGGCTTCTCGACACACCTGGGAATTCCACCGCCACTGGATCATGCGGTAAAGGCTGCTGCGAGTCGTCAATGAGTGCATTGATATTCCACGCTGATCTGCTGAGGATTGCTGTTAGAAAAAACTGTTAGTCGCAGGACAAACGTCACAGTGTCACAGCCTTCTTGACCTGCTAAGTCCTAAGTCATCTAAGTCTCCAACTAGCTCATGCCATGGATAAAGAATCATAAGCAAACACTGTTCTCCAACACGCGCTACTACACCCCCCGAATTTAAGGGCGACGTGCCTGGATGACCTGAGCAGATTGCACCGTAGACGACGGCGGCCGTCCACCTTTCGTCGCGGCAGAGGTGGGCCATCCACACAGCATAACGGTCGGCCGTCGCAGGAGCGTCCAAGGAGTGTCCGCTCCGCTTGAGCCTAGAAGCGAGGCCGCATGAGGCAAGCGAGGCCGGATGAGGCCGCTAAAAATGTCCTGAAAGGCAGATGCTTTTCACATTTTTCACAGGACCCCTATGACATTCACCCTGTAGGTTGTGAGATATTCACCAAATCACCGTCCGAGCACTTCTGGTGTCTGTTGAGTTTGATTCGAAAAAAACCACTTCTGCATCCTGTCATGCAGAGGCGCGCATCAGGTAGATGGTCTTGCGAAAGCAGGTCCAACCCCAGCACAGATGTGAAGGACAGAAACGCCAACCTCCAGCGAAGTTTTTCGGGTGCCAGTGTCCCAAGTCCAGTCCCAGAGAGTCAAGGTGTTGGACAAAGATAGACAAAAAGCTTGGCATGGTTGTGTTTCATGTTTCCACCGGATAAACATGGATGAACGATGATGAACCGCTAGACCTCTGCCAGCAACAGGCCAGGCTTTTCTTACGTATGGTTTTTCCAAGCCAATTCGGGATCGTCCCGCAGGGGTTTTATTCTTCCGGCCACCATGTGCGAGACAACTAATTTGCAGCCAGCAACAGAAGGCAGGCCACACGAGAAAATTCACCATCCATCTGCATCAATAAGACCACGGCTGCAGGTAACAAACATCGCCGCAAGAGTTGCAGTGCCACATGAAATTTCCCTGACCTCGGAGCAAAAAATCGCAAGTTCCACATCGACTTCAATGGTCCCTTCCAACTATTGCTATCAAAGCAGCCATTGGATAGCTAAGGTTGTGATAATGCACAGAAAACACCGACTCGAGAAGCAAAATCTTCCCGGAAGACAGGTTTACAGAAACATTCCAGATTTTGCAGTTTCGTCCAGACATGGTTGTGATATCTTTGGCATACGTACTTCATCTGTGGTGATTCCGTCACTGTAAAAAATGGATGGCTACTCTACCAGAGCTATTACTCTACTTTGCAGAGCTATTCTTCCATCACAGGTCACAACACAGGAATGACTTAAAAAAGCTCCCATCCGATGGCCCATTTTTTAACTTCCCATCCAGAATCCCACCCGAAACTTCCCATCCGATACTTCCCGAGATTTGTTGGATCCAGATCTGCAAACCAGAGGCTTTAAACAGTTTTGATCTGAAGACATCGCATGAGGCATCGACATGACCACCAACCAAGCAATAGTGATGCCTGTCGCTATGTAGAAGCATAGCTCCATCTGCAGGACTGGTTCCAGGTACGTCAATGAGGACAATAGCGCTGCATCCGTAAAGATGGAAAGGAGCACCAAAACATTCATGCCTACAGGGACATGATGCCCCCAAGATAGCTAAGTTGGTTTAGACTCGCCCCAGTAACTATAGTTATAAGTACCATAAACCATAGTGACATTGGAGTTATGTTCACCAACTTAGCTATCTTGGGGGCCTCACATTGTACAGGGACATTCGTGGTGGATTTTGACCACCAATAGTTTTCGCCCATCACATTGCTGTATCCCGTGCTGTGCAGGCTGCAACCAACCGAGAAGACTCGTGAACAAGAATGGTAATGATTGCAAGATATTGCAAGGGCACTGGCTCCCACTAGATCTATCCAGTAGGTCCAATTAAACCTGATTAAACCCTATTAAATCTCCATTAGAAATAATCTATCAGTCCAGTGCCTGCCGTTGTCTTGGAAAAGAAGTTCTGCGCAACTTCGCCAAAATGGTCAACACTGTAGAAATGGATCAAATGTTCATCAAAATCTGAGGCACTCCCTCGATATCTTCCAAAACCCGCGCCCAAAACTGGTTGGTGGTATACCTACCCCTCTGAAAAATATGAGTTCGTCAGTTGGGATGATTATTCCCAATATATGGAAAAATAAAAAATGTTCCAAACCACCAACCAGAAAATGTTGAGCCAAAATGAGCCAACAGCCAAACCCCAGCAGAAAACTTGACCAGTTTCCAGGCACCTGAAACTCGCATTGTTTTCAAGTGTGCAGGTACACCACCACTCCCCGAACCCTTTTTCACCTGGCAGGTGAAAAAAAAAACTTCTTTTCAAATGGACTCTCCGACAAACCTGAGGCTTGCGAAAAGAAGTGTTCTAGCAGAAGAAAATCACAACCTTCCAGGATTCTACCGTATTCTACCTTTTTGATCCTTTTTGGAGCTTCTCAGACCTTTCACACACTGAAACTGCACAATGCCAGTACCAATTGGATTTTGGCATCCTGCCAAGTCACGAGGGCGATGAGAAAAAACATGGCCACCACCACTGCGAAGGTCCACAATGCGTACGAAGCCGAAGGTAGAAGGAAAGGCAAGAAACACAAAGCTAACCACAGCACAATACGCATCCAAATCGGCCTGGGGCATCAATCCCCTGATTGCGGATCGCCAACTCGTTGGGAACACCATTTGAGTGAAAACATCATTTTAGTGAAACGAAAACAAATACAGCAGGGCCTTACCAAAAAAGTAAGGCACCTGTTTGCAAGTATGTCCTGTCTGTCTCACAAATTTGTAAATAGTGATACAGTACACTGATCCTTGGTTTCATGACATGTGCTGAAGCATCCTTTTTAGCTTACCTGTATGTGTCACATCTCCTCCCCATGTGCATGCCTTTGGGCACCAGCTTGCTATCTGGATCTAGTTCTATGATGTTATTTTTAATGCCAAACGGAGCGAATCATCGCAGATCATCTAGGAACAGCTTGCGAATCATCGGTCGAGTGGCAGCAGGGTTAGGCCCCACGCAGGCAGCAACACAGCGAAGATGCTCGCATACACAAGCCTCGGACACGACACGAGTCATAGCGCTGATTCCATGGTGATTTTAATGATGTCATGGCGCGTCTCGAAGTTTTAAAAAACTCCGGAGTTGTGTGGAAACAACGCCTTGATCTGACCAGAATTCCTGTCCTCATCACCCCGGCCACCTGGGAGTCACAAAAATTACAGCTTCGGAACGTCTTGTAGCTGTCCCAGAAAGTCAAGAGGATAAACAGCTCTCCAATGCCTCAGGAAGGCATTGGCTCCCATCTAGCATCAGCACTTTGGGGTGCAGCTTTCATCACTATATCGGTATATGTAACTCTGGTTGTAAAAATCCATAAGTTGGGATAGAACCTTATATATATATGATATACAATGTTGTGCCTGGAGTTAAGATGGACTTAGGGGCTTTATAAATGGACTTAGGGAAGTTAAGTTGTAGTTATGTTAAGTTTGGTTATAGGTTTTGTAAGTTAAGTTATATCTTGTGTGTTTTTTGCGCTAATTTTTGTAGTGTAATCCGCAATTTGTCATGTGATTCTGGCAGGTTCCGTTTTTCGCGTTGCATGTAATTCCTTAGCTTTTGATCTCGACATGTGAAGAGTTTCTGGCAAAAACAGCGGTTTGGATGAGCTTGAGCGAGAAAAACAGCTATGGATTTCAGTCTTGAGGAAACACAAAAAACACATTTTTCACACATACGCGTTTCCAAGCACGATGGTGATGAGAGCTGGAAACACAACCGCGTTCCCTTGCCATTTTGGTGTTTTCATGAGTATACACATGCGCGTTCCCATGTTTTTGTGGAAGCACATCCCGAATGTCGAGATTTTTGAGCACCATGTGTGCAGATGTGGAAACACATGTTTAACGCATACATGTTTACAATCACTTTTTTGGTCTTTGTGTGGGAACACATACGAATTTACTTGTTCTGAAAGTATAAGACCTAGAAACACATGCGCAAAACCGTTGTGTTCTTCTCTAAACAACAGGAAACACATGCGCAAAATCCACGCCAACCTTCAAAAATTCCACCAGAAACCCACCACAAATCCACCAGAGCCCCATTAACCTCAACTGCACCCAGTATTTTCCCCGCCAGGCGGCTGTTGAGGGCATCCTTGGTTGCATCCCATGCCTCTCTCCTTAAATCCTCGAGGCTTTCGCAATGAAGGAACGCTGTCCGCAGGAACCTGTCCGCGTTCCAAAAATCCACGGATGTGCTGATGTCATGAGCCAACAACAAAGCCATTACCATCTGGTTATGACTAACAGATTCACAGTTCGCCATTGAAAATCACCATGCTATCAATAGGTAAACCATCTATTTCTATGGACCATCTATACCATGGCTATGTTAGTCATAACCAGAGGGTAGAAAACTGACATGGAAATTCTGTGGGCTTCTAGATTTCGAACTTGCTGGAAAAACACAGCTCTTTGGATGGCAGAATTTAACTTTGACCAGACCCAAGTAATCTCCTTCGAATCTAGAGATGAATATCGTGGATCAAACAGCATAACGGACGCCACTTAAGAGATTTTCGGATAACTTCGAAAGTGGCACTTTTTTTTTCATGGCCAAATCAAGACTTTGGAATCAATCGGCCCCGCTCTCTTATAGGTGTTCTTCCTTCAAAATGTTCAAACAATGTTCAAACTGTCTGTCAGTCACAAAAACGGCACCAATCAGGTATAATGTCAACCCCGGATTAATAAACCATGGTTTATTAATTAGGGGGGTACCCCTCCAATAGTCATAATCCAATACTTAAATGGTACCTTCCCAATTAAACAGGCGTTTGGGGTTTATTAATCCAGGGTTGACATTACAGAGTATATACACATCCAAAAAAGCCCAACAACAAGTCCAGCATGTCCAGCCAATTGCATCCAATTGCAGCATGATGTCTCAATGGACGACTTCGACTTGATCCTGAATTTAACTTACCCTCTGGTAATGACTGTTACAGTTTGCTATTGAAGCCATGGCCCAGTCGATTTATAGTGGATGAATCCCCATTAATAGCATAGTGATGTTCCATCGTTTTTTGGTAAACGTTTACCAGGCCGGGTATGTTTTTGCAAAACAGGTGGCTTTGTCAATGGCCCATGGGGCCCATCTTCAAAAGTGTGTCTTCCATGTGGGGAAAAAAAAAGGTGCCGGCGATGATTCGCCATGAAATTTGCTGGTGATGTTTGCCCCGGCCCCAAAATTTTCACCAAAATTCTGGAGATATTTGTTTGCTCAGTGACTCCAGGGCGCGAACCAATGTGACGATGGCTAAGAGACTTGCCTTGGGAACGTAAGCGAAAAACCTCTGGTAGGGAAGAGTTGGCCCAGCTGGATGCTGAAAATTTAGAAGGAATCATTTTAGCATGATTTCCCGGGTAGGGTAGTGCTGTCACTTAGGTTTCCTCCTCTCAAGTTTACAAGGCTCAACAGCTTCGTACTGAATGTGATGCAGCTTGGCCGCTAAAATCGCCGTGAAGAGCATCCACAAATCCCACATAAAGAGTCTCACCTGAAAACGAGAACACACGTGACACGAAGACGGCAACATTCTCTGGTTGGTGGCTGAGCTCGCCCTACCCCTCTGAAAAATGATGGAATTAGTGAGTGAAAGTCAGTTGGGATGATGAAATTCCCAACTGTTTCTGGAAAGTCATTCAAAATTCCATGGTTCCAGTCACCACCAACCAGTTCTTGTCTTGAAGAAATTCTGCAGCTACCCTTCGGTAATCCAGCGTAGGCAGGATTTTTAGTGTCCGAACTAACTCGACGAGGAATTTTCAAGCTGGGAAACTCATCGAACTCACTACCCTCTGGTAATTTAACATAGCTATTGAAAATCACCATTTATAGTGAGTTTTCCCATTAAAAATGGTGATTATGAAAAAAATTGTTACCCTCTGGTAAACGTTTACAAAAAACTATGGAAAATCACCATTTTTAATGGGTCAATCAACTATAAATGAGCCATTTTTCAATAGCAAACTGTTAGTTTACCGGAGCGTATATCTTTCTGTGCCATGGTCTATGTCAAGGGCGAGGGGCTCACTTTGGGCATAAATTCGGGCTCACTTTGGGCATAAATTTTCGAGGCTCACTTTGGGCATAAAATGGGCTCACTTTGGGCATATCTGGCTCACTTTGGGCATATCTGGGCTCACTTTGGGCATATCTGGGCTCACTTCAGGCATATCCGGGCTCACTTCAGG
>Ga0126342_10016309_pt1 | contig 12958 bp, 9 predicted proteins | sample Cyp1metagenome_FD_92528 | JGI IMG/M metagenome (GOLD analysis project Ga0126342, IMG submission 92528) | Coral microbial communities from Lord Howe Island, Old Settlement Bay, Australia - Cyphastrea 1 metagenome | ecosystem: Host-associated > Invertebrates > Cnidaria > Coral ... | reverse complement strand
GGCGATCCACACCTCTCTTTTTTCTGCGGGGTCATGTTTTCGGACACTTATCCTCGATGCTTTGCAGCTCTTTTGGCCAATGCATCTGCCAGATTCATTTTCTGATTCCAGCGAACCTGAAAGGATCGCACATACTGCTCAAGCTATGCAGCATCTCTTGTGCCTAATCCTTCATGAGTGCCCAACTCTTTGGGCACATACTTTTTCAGATGGCGCCACACCTGATCGAGCAATTGTGTTCCAGTGAGCTTTCGTTTGCCTTTCACTTTGACCATCTTACTGACCTGCATCTTCACATGGACCACGTTGCGAAATGGCAGGCGAAATTTTCCGCACTCCGATTCCGACCGCCAAGACTTGGCACCAACCCTATGTCCACCGTAGCGTGCACATCCGATGCAACTTCAAACCAACGTCAACATGCCCGACCCCACCCAACACTATGTCCACCGTAGCGTGCACATCCGATGCAACTTCAAACCAACGTCAACATGACCCACCCACCCAACACTATGTCCACCGTAGCGTGCACATCCGATGCAACTTCAAACCAACGTCAACATGCTCCACCCCACCCAACCCTACGTCCGCCGTAGCGTGCACATCCGATGCAACTTCAAACCAACGTCAACATGCCCCATCCCACCCAACCCTATGTCCACCGTAGCGTGCACATCCGATGCAATTTCAAACCAACGTCAACATGCCCCACCCCACCCAACACTCTATCCACCGTAGCGTGCACATCCGATGCAACTTCAAACCAACGTGAACATGCCCCACCCCACCCAACCCTATGTCCATCGTAGCGTGCACATCCGATGCAACTTCAAACCAACGTCAACATGCCCCACCCCACCCAACCCCTATCAACTGATGTGGGTAGAAGCAAGAATAAAGAAACACTGACGGAGAAACATGCCACCATGCCCAGCTAAAATGCAACCAACAGTTGTGGAACGAAAGCTTGCCGTCTGAGAGTCTGACCTGGTAGAGCAGCAGACTTTGAAGATATTGCTATAGGGTCGCTAACAGAGGCGTTAGCAAAAACAACATACCAAGATAGGGACTTTGCCCTGCCCATCGTGAAACCCCCAGATGGAAATCCACATACAACAGCTGAATTCAAAAACAGCCACAGGCCAAGTGAAGAGCCCAACAAATTGGCATCTTGAATGAGAACATCAACTTCCAAACTGTCCAAAGTTCATTTCTTTGCTAGGGTTTCCATGTCACTTTCGCGAACAAAAAACACCAAGGGCATATCAACTTGAAAAAGTGGCCATCTGTCCAACTCAATCCACCCCACTGAGCATCTCACTGTGGTAAGCAATGCCTAAATCAACAAAAAACAAAACACAATACCTACCCAGGGGTAAAATGACATTATATGGAAATCCTATGGTTCACAAACTGATCTAGAAACGGTGGATGTTCACAAACTGACTTTCGTCTTGCCAGATCCCATCTCACAGCCATGTATGGAAACCCAATCTGGCATCCATTGTCAAATATGCCCAAGGAGTTTATTTCTATTCCACATGTTGTAGTTGAAATACTTTTAATACAATACCACTTTTCATACATGCTACTACTTATACACTAATCATTACATGATGGTCACCTATTTGGCCATTCCATTCTTTTTTCCTTCCCATTTCCATTGGCAGCAGCTTAACCATCTGCCAAGTTGCTTGATGAGATGGATCACATCGATGAACCAACCGGTGAAGACGCCTTTCATCTGTGCCGGGCCGCCAGGGTTCGCGAAGCCCGAAATGCTGAAGGGCGACAGGGGACAGGCCTGGAAAGCGACTGTGGGCACCGTGGATATGGAAATCCTTGTGGGGAGGCATCCCAGATGATGATACTTATAACTTGACGTAAAAGCTCTAAGCGCGCACACACATGTATATATATAATTATATATATAATATCCATCTGCCAAACCATAGCCTAAACCATATCTTACTCATCGAGGGGCCCCTTCCTGCAAGAAGGAACAACTGCTTGCTAATTTTAATCGCTCTGAAAAATAACCATTGGTGAGGTGCCACCAACAGGAAATTGGGAAACCACTTACCAAAAGTCGGGAAGCTAGCCCACTCACTAAACTCCAAAACTTGACCAAAAAGGATTGTCTCAGGAGGTATTTCATCCAAGCTTCAAAATTTCATAGGCATCAAGATATGCCACCTGTGTACCATAGATAGTTTGTATTCACAAGGTATAGGAATAGGAAGACACACTATATATTCATTATTCATTCCGCACTTTCGCTAGGTACATCGCTGGTTCTGCCAGGTTAAACACACATCTTTTTAGTGGAAAACCTTACATTTGTGTAAGCAACACAGCCATATATAGTGGCAACATCAGTTGCCATATCATGTTCTACACCGCCTCAATTTTGCTAGTTTCGCCATTCATCACCAATTTCTCTTGCTGCTTACATATACATTCCCGTTCCTTCTGCCCTAGCCAGCCCCCAGAAAAAAAAGGGTCAGTTTGGGTGTCATCCTCCCATTGTTCTTGAACTTTACGGGTGAGTGATACGTTCCTTTTGGTGGGATGAATATGGATGAATCACCGCACTTTGTCAGATGAAATCCTCCATGTGTTGGTTGATTGTTGCTGTTTTAAAAAACCCATCATAAGGGTAATGGTGATTATAATACTGTAGGTTAATTCTATGGGTTATGGTTGGTAGATAATACTAGCTACTCGTTAACTATATCTACCATAACCCATAGAATTCATCCATGAGAAGGCAACTGAACGCTATCTTGGCCCCATCCCCAGTGGTTCTAAAATTATGGCCGGCGGCCATGGCATTCCGTCATCATGGCCAACCTCCCCGCAGGAACTGAACCGAACCGCAGGAACCGAACCGAAATGGGGAACCGATCGGCAGTAAATGGTCGCATAATTCGCATGTGGTAGGGGACAATTAAAGCCTCAACGAAAACTACTATACTCTGGAAAAAACATGTTTGGAGATAGGTGTGGGGTTTGGAGCCATGTGCTGAAACAGGTATATATTCAAAAAAAATTTAAAAAAAAAACACGGTTTATTGATTGCTATGCGTAATTATTTGGTAATGGTTAACCAGCTGGGACAAATACCGGCATTTTTCAAACTAATTAACTAGCTTTCGGGGTAACCATAACATTCAGGATAGCTTCTCTGTGTTTTCCGTCTTTTTGGTTGCCATGTCAGACTCAGGTGCCCCTGCCAGGACAGAGTCATCCAATGCATCTGCTTACAGAAGTTCACGGTTGGACCGGTTGGACACGAAGAACTCCGGAACTTCGTAGAACTCGGTTTATCTCGGTTTAGCCCATAGTTTCAAGGGGTCGTATATCTTGATGGTGAAGAATCAGCATTCTGGATACTCTGGATACATCTCGATACGTTTATTCATGGGCTGGGGAAAACCTCAGAAGCCAGTGGTTTAGTAACTTGGGGCTTCAATCCACCACTTTCATACTTTCAGAAGCCAACCATTGGCCCAACCCCTAGCACCGTAATACCCATGGCCCATAGATACCGTGTCTAACAAATCTCCTTGGCATCCTGGGTAATGTCAACCCTGGATTAATTTCCACCCCAAACGGTTGTTTAATTGGGGGGATCCCATTTAAGTAAGTATCATTTTTTGTGACTACAATAGGAGGGTACCCCCACAATTTTCATCAACCATGGTTTAGTCTCATCCGGAGTTGGCATTATACAATCATCAACCAAACATCCAATTCCGGTTGGTTTCCGTTGGCTTCACCTGTTGATTTAGCCGCGGCTAGGCCTCGTTGAAAGTGAAGCCAGCGATCTCCTCTCCGAGGCTCTCCGTGTACCTTGAGGCCGGACCCCGGGCATCATTTTAAAGATGATATGTCCATTCAATGGGATATGATCCTAATGGTAAATGAATAATGGGATGTGGATAATGATTATGATTATAATGGGATTATGATGATGATTATGATCATAATTCAATGGGAATTTCAGGATCCTAAAATGGAGGTACTGTACCATATAAGACCATATTTTGTTGGTACATAGGCCTTATATCAACTTACATCTTATATCTATAGGCCTTATATAGGCCTTATATAGGGTAGGTACCATCAATAAATCGGTTCCTGAAATGGCCATTGATGTCAATGGGATATCAATAGAATTGGGATATCAATTTGGATATCACACAGTTATGATGCTAGGATTCTAGGATACCCAGTGGATATCCAAATTTTGGACACGGGTCAAAATTGGATATCACAAGTATCACAAGTCGAAATGATCCAGACCTGGTCCACCCTTGGATCCCAAAGATGCGATCTCAGCGCGGCTGGGCTCCCAAAATGCAACATGGAACTCCTGACAAGTTGGAACAGGAGGTGAACCTTTTGCAAAACCACCCATGCTCATTTTGAAGGGAGGTAGAAAAAACTCAATGAAAAGGGGCTATCTCCCCGACAATCACAATTTCTCGCATTGCATTCTTCAATATTTGTGAGTTAGGACTTCCATTAACGTCTTCAATAAACTTGCTTACACCTCTATTTTTGTGACTTGACCCACGGTTAAACTCCATGTGTTGTTATGAAATCACTTAGTCCTCCGGAACGTCCATGGACTTTCTCCCTCCAAAAAATCGCTACCTCGAATCCCATCATCCATTGCCTTGCACTTGTGATACCCTCTGGCTATGTCAAAATAGCTATTGAAAATGGCCATTAATAGTGGATTTTCCCATTAAAAATGGTGATTTTCCATAGCTATGTTAAATTACCAGAGGGTATCTTCTAAAATTCATTCTCAAGTCAAGTAATTTTCATAGAAGTTTAACCTTCGAGATCAGGACAAGACTACGAGGTCAAAATATTCAAAATCATCCACTCCCAAAAGCCGATCAGATTAGGCAATTTTACGCCTTTTAGGTTATAGGTCATACCCCCTACTAGACTAACGCAACTATTAATATTCTTAATGGAAAATCACCATGTTTAATGGGTAAATCAACAAACTAAATACTATAGCCATTTTCAAGTTCGCAAACTGTAAACGTTTACCAGAGGCTAATTCCTATTCATACCCCAATTTTGCTTGGTGAATTCCCATGAACATCACCATATATAATTGCCAGCTGGGTTTCTCCACATCCCCAGCTTTTTGGCCCGGTCAAAAGGATTTGGCCCGGACACTTCACTCGAATGACTTTCTTCTCTTGTGCGCAGGTGGCAGTGCAATGTCGCCCTTCTGCTGCGTCAAGCCACTCCCCTGGTCATGGGATGGTGAAAACGGTGAAAATCCGCAAGAAATCTGGGGTTCATCGGTTTTACCTACAAAGATTGGAAAAATATCGTTTTTTGTTGGCCAAAACTTACCTACAAAAACAGACAACCTTAGATACCCTGCATATGTTGTCATGTTTGTTACCTTTGCGGTTAATATAAGATCAGATTCAGCCCAAAAAATACAACAGATTGAAGTACAAGAAACAACTACCATCCAAAATTTTCGCAGGTTAGATGGTTACATCCATCTACCTCTGAGTAGTCGAATGTCAGCTGGAAATACTTAGCCAGCCATGGCTGCCAGCACACGTCTTTATGGAGTGGTTCGTGGTGACCCTTCTAAGGATAGTTGCAAAAATACGCGCCCAAATATCACATTACATTGCCGCAATCTTTGTTTTTCTTCCGGCTGTTGGGCGTTACTCATTGCCAAATGTATAAATCTACAGGAAATCCTGATGTTTATTCTGATGTTCATTTATACAGCTACGATGTTTATATCATTGCCAATTATCCTGATCTGATGTTTATGCTGCACATGTTCCATCATTTTCCCCAGCGATTCTGGGAAGCCGCTAGCCCATCATCTCTTTGGCGGAGCTAGCTGTTATCACATATCGCACATAAAAATTATCGCTTCAAGATAGTTATATCATATATATCAGGTTATATCAGGTTATATCAGGTTATATCATACCTGTATGATATGTGATGGTTATAAGATGAGTTATAAGATGTTGTAAGAGTAGATGTATGATGTAAACATCTTAGCTGTATAAATGTTGATGTATCTTTGCTGCTTCTTGTTGGTTTCACCATCCTATAGCTCTCATATATTTGACCTTGCTGATTGCAGCACCCAATCAGACCCAGCGGCTGAAGCATCCGCAAATCTCTGACTCATCGTGGTCGATGTTCACTATCCTGGGTTTATTGAAGTGAAGACACGTGGGTTTGCTCGGACATGGTTAGTAATGGGAAATGATGATTACGTTGTCATTCTTTGGGTGCCCTATCTTCAAACAAACACAATGTGAAGACCCCTTGGGTAAGTCGCTTTCCTGTGTCATCCATTCTTCAAGTGGTACCTTTCTTCTCCGCTCCAAGGATTTTGAAGGAAGCCCGGCTGGTACAAAACAAAACACGTCAAATGTGAGGCGAGGCCTTGCCTGCATGATATCCTCTGGCAATTTTTTCCACTAAAATAATTCATATTCAAACCCACCTCCTGTCTGTAGCCACGGAAAGCACAAGCGCTACTCTTTTCATTCAAGCTGAAGGTCGGAAGGCTCACCAATCTTGGAGTTGACAGTTGATGCTTTCACCCGAGCCCCCTTTGAGGCACCGCGCACGAGTTTCAAGTTTTTCATTCAATCTGGAGCTCAGGAGGTATGGGGTATTCATAAATGCCACCGGCACTCCATTCCTTGTCCGAGATGCTCACATATAGCGATCTGTCCTGAACCAGAACTGCTACGGGGAACAAGGGTTCCGCACACTGCAGGACTTCGATAGGAGTTACGTTGCCCGGATGGAAGGCGAGCACTCTCCTCTGTTCTTTTTCAGCGACATAGATCGTTCCATCTTCAGTTACAAATAGGTCCCACAAACGCGATGCATACTCAGGGGACTCAGGGCAGATTTCTCCCACTACAATGGGTTCGAGGGGGTCTGCTGGATCGATGCATAGAATGCGATGGTTTAGCTCATCACTGAGATAGATCATCCCTTTCTTGGTCACGAACAAAGCTCCCACTTTGAACTGTAGGTCTGCTGGAAGACTCTCGGAAGCAATCACCGTCTGGAGTGTCGAACCCACCAACTTGCGCAGTGTTCTCCCATCCTCCTCCACGCCGTACAGCACTCCGTCGGACGAGCAAAACATGCAATCAAGATATATATTGCCATGCAACAGGTCCCACGACCCATCTTGCAAACAAAGAAGCCTTCTATTCGGATGATGCGAAATCAAAATCTCCCCTTTGGGACCGAGGGAGAAATCAAAAGAGGAAGCTAGGTTGATTCCATTCACTGCAGTGCCTTCAGGCACAACATATCGCATAGAGCTGGCATCTCCATGCTTCCAACAACAAATGCCACCATTATAGCTGCAGCTGCTGCCATAGATGTCACCTTCGTGCTGCCTCAAATAGATGCACGGAAAATTAAACACTTCTCGCCCTGAAGCTTCAACACTAGCGCCCCAATCTGGCGACCAATGCTGGAGGCGACGCCTCTTCGGTCGAAAAGTGTCTGGACTTTGGATTCCCTTTCGGACGCGCAATGCTGCAGCAACTTCTCGATGCAAGTCATCACCACTGGGACCGGAGAGAGCGAAGCGTCCAAGTCGTAGCAGATTCTCAAAAGAAATTGATTGGAAATCCACATGTTGCAGCAGCGTGCCCAGAAACGCATGCCTGTCCTTGGAGATACTGAGCCAAGTAAAGATGCCCTTGAACACGGCTTCCTCACGGGAAACACCCAAATCCTCTCTCTTCAAAATTCGGGCTAACTGACTGGCACTGAGCTTCACAAAATCTGGATTCTGGCTGCACGTCTCAAAGTTCTCAGCAACCTTCTCTTCGCACGAATCCTTCAAAGCGTGGAGGCCATGCACTTCCTGCAAGACTTGCAGAGCAGTAGTGCTGTCCAAAGAGGCATTGATACCTGCCTCAATAGCCACTGCGAACTTTGGCAAATCATAAGCCTCCGCCAGCCGTAAGAGTTCCAGTGCAGTTTCCAGTGGCACTTCAGGCTGCCCATCATAGATGTAGTCCAGAAAGGCAGACACAGCTGCTTTAGATGCAGCAATTTCCACTGGCTCTCCTCGTTGCACCTGGTCTGCTTCCAGAAATGATCCACCCAGCAGATTCAGGAAATACGTGCTGGCGGCAGATAGCACATTGGTATGGGCGCGATGCTCTGTGCCATCACGGCTCTTCAGGACAACATCACAAAGCCGGTCTTCCATCCAGAATTTACGCAACTTTTGCATGATGCCTGCCCGATGCTGGGCCACATCTAATTGTCCAACTTTGACAACTCCCATGGCGAAAATTCACGGCAAAATGTGGGAGGTGCGAGCACTTGCTGCTGGGTCCTCTTCATTCATAGGTATCCCATGGAGACCCACTGAGTGCCTATGTGAGCAGGTCACAGGTTTTTGAATGGTTCTGCCGCTTATGGTGCAATTTAAATGGATTCCAACCTGTGAAGTCCTGCAATCGCTGAAACATGTTTGGGATGACCATCGGTTTTCATGGTTGAGAAAACCACGATGGATATGCCTGTCAAATTCCATTGGGTTTGTTTGGCTACAGTTGCCCCCTAACTGGTTCAGAAAAACACATGAAAAACTTGTCTACCTCGTTGAGAACAGTATCTACCTTCATGACATCTTCATATTAAACCTGGTTCACCACTGCTTCTGGGCCCACGCAAAAATCGGCAATGGGCGGCAGAGGATCCAATGGGAGGTTTCAACCCAACATGTTCAAACCCCTCAAGTTCCTCCAGCCTTGGAAAGGTTAACCCCCTACCCCCAACATTGAACACTGCCCCCAAATGAGATCCAGTGCTCAACCAGGGTTTAGGATTTAGGTGCGATGGATTCATCAAAATACGATGGTTCAATCATTCAATCTTCTTAGCAAGGATGGAACAGAAAAATCGGTGAAACCACCAAATCCACAAAGCAGGTGGGATACCCATCGGCTTTCACAATATACATGTGCCCACAAACGAACTCTGGGGAGTGAAAGGGGCCAAAGTTGGTGGCAGGAGTACCATGTCAATCGGGCCCTGATAGCCGGTAGCCCGAGAACCAAAAAAATTGCCCAAAAATCGGTTTTCATCAACCACAGCAACCCAACTTTAGTTAGGCATGTTTGTCCCCATTTGTCAAGTCAAAGTCGCCATGTTGGTTAAGTCATGTTAAACCAAAACAGACCTGCAAGGCCTGCAAGGTCTCTAAGGTGAAGGTACACATGGTACACCACCAAACGCGGCGAAGGCTCCACTTGCCACCTTCTGCTTGGCCCGCCATAGTGCCATGTACCTGGGGATCGACGGAATGGTGTTGCCACGGTCCGGACCGTGGAGTCCCAAGTCCCAACTTTGCTCATGCCCAAATTTTCTAGTTGCTGCTAGTGACTGCTGGGTTTGTATTATATGATGAGGTATGTTTGCCGAACATCTACACTGTCTGGTGGCAGACTTAACAATACATCAGTCTACACTTTCTGTATGACACTCGCGCATTCTGGAGGCAAGATCGCCAGGATGGAGCAGTGCGAACCGTGGGTCACCAAGTTCTATGCCCCGCTCCCAGGAGAACTTACCACATGGTTTGTAGGCCAAAAACTATAAAACGCATCCCCTACTCCCATGGTCAGAACACATGAAAACGTCACTTTACTCATCAACATTGCCACCAATTCAATGATAATACCCAGTTATTAAACTCATGTATATATATAATTATATGTATATATGGTGATTGCTTCGGCTGATTACACATGTAATCATGTTGGCTATCCACTGCTTCGCCCACCTCTGAAGATCGTTCTTTGTACCCATCATAACTGTCATAACCTGTCTCTCTACAGGTCCAAAAACCATCTCAGACTGTATTTGGGGTTAGCCTTGGGGGTCCAAACACCTTCTGGAAAGGTATTTGCAGCACTAGGGTGTAGATAAACAGATAGATAGATAGATAGATAGATAGATAGATCGATAGATAGATAGATAGATAAATAGATATATACTGTAGATAAATAGGTAGATAGATAAATAGATCGATCAATAGATAGATAGATCGATCGATAGATCGATCGATCAATCGATAGATAAGATTAGATAAGATTAGATCAGATTAGATCAGATTAGATCAGATTAGATGGATAGACAGACAGACAGACAAATAGATAGATCAATAGATAGATAAGATAGGATAGGATAGGATAAGATAAGATGAGATGAGATAAGATAAGATTAGATTTAGATAGATAGATCGATTTATAAATACATATATAGAAAAGATAGATAAAGAAATAAATGTAAAACCAGGTACAACATGCATATAATTACACATAATACGAACAGAAATGCAATACATATTCCCTGCATCGCAATGGATTTTTCATCGACTCAGCAGACCAAGGTCATCACCATCATGGGTACGGTACCATGATGGAGGTTTTACCCTCTGGTAAACATACAAAAAGCTATTGAAAATGGTGATTTATAGTGGATTTACCCATTGAAAATCGTGATTTTCCGTTATGTAAACGTTTACCAGAGGTAAATGGCCATGTCAGGAACCTAAATTGGAGGGAATATCCCAGCAAAATATGGCCTGAAAAATGGTACGTTTACGTACCTCAATTTTAGGATCCTGGAATTCCCATTGACATGATGGAGGTTTTAAATAGTTTTATGGCAATGGGACATGATAATTGCCATTTTATCAATATCTTTTGATGATGTCCATTGTCATCAAGTTACAAAGATGACACCGGGAAATGTCGTATAAATCCGAACAAATAGTTATACTCATACAAATAGAGACTTAGAAACAGGTACCTATATAATACAAGAACACTTATGCAAATTATACATTGCGCTAATATACAATAGACATATAGAAACACAAATAATTCTAGACAAGAACATCTTCATCAATATATATATATACATGAGTTTATATCTATTTACAATTACATATGCTACAATACATGAATGTAATTTATTCATATATATATATATGTAAATATTGTTATCTACTATATTTAAATGATAAAATCGTTCATCATCGCAACTTTTCCCATCCCTTCCTCCCAACGTTCCACTCTCGTCGCCGTGCCTGGTCCACACCTGAGATCGCCTTCAAGTGCGCCCGCGCGCCGACGCCGGCCAAGCTCTTACTGAGGCCCCCTGGCCGGTGCTATCGGCCAGTGCCGTCCAACGGTCCAACGTGACACGTTTGTTGGGTGCTGAAAAAAAACACCAGGGGAAAGCCTACTTAGATGGGCCATGGGATTAGCTAAATGGTTACTAATCGGGGATATAACCCCCTATATCCCAATTATAATCCCAGGTTGGGATGAGGAATTAATTGACATACCCCTGGTGATAAACTATGGCATAGTTTTAATTATGAATCACCAGGGCTTATCCTACACTATGGCCTAATGGCATAATTAATCATAATTAAAGTTTTTAGGAATAACTATGGCACACTGTGATCTTGCTAGTTGGGGTTGTTGTTTTGAGATTGTCCTTTTAGGACACATATATAGAGAGCCGATTTGGGATACAACTCGTATTCATTCTGATTTGATATGATTTACCGATTGGTAGTGGAATCGGGGGACCCATCTATGTCATCTATTTATCAATACTGTGAGATAGATAATCATAGATAATCATAGATGGGATAATCAGTATATGGGCGCGAAATTAAGTTGGCATTTTTTTTGGGGGTGCATTTTTTTTTTGGGTCGTCCAGGCTCCCTTCCTTGGTTTTTGCAGCTAACATCTCTCATTTGCTGCATTTTGTAGCTAAAATCTCTCATTCGCACTGTTTTCCATGGTGCTTATCGAGTTTTCCATGGTTTTCATTGATTTTTCCATGATTTTCATGGAATTTTCCAAGATGTTCATGGATTTTTCCATGGTTTTCGTCATTTTTTCCATAGTATTCTTCAATTTTTCCATGGTTTTCTTCAATTGCTCTATGATCTTCTTCGATTGTTCCGTGGTTTTCTTCCATTTGTCAATGGAGTTTTCTATGTATTTCTTCAATTTTTGTATGGTGTTCATACATTGTTTACTGGTTTTCATTCATTGTTCCGAAGTTTTCATTGATTTTTACATTGTTTTCACTGTTTTTTTTCCGAAGTGTTCATTGATTTTTGGAGATACATGATGTGCAAACTATAAACTGTAGATGTATATAGGTATACATGCATGACTAATCATGACTATATGCATATGTAGATCAATGTATTTACAAGTGTAATTAATATATCTGCAGGGTTTAGTTCGGGTTGGTTGATGGTTTATTCTAGATTTGTTTAAGGTCTATTTAGGGTTGGTTTTAAGGTTTCTTTAGGGCTGGTTTAGGGTCTGTTTAGGGTTGGATTAGGGGTTATTTAGGGATACAACATGTACATACAAATAACTATACTTATGTGGACGCATATGCATGCACATGGTTATTTATAAATTGCTAAAGGGTATCCCCATTCTCTTCCAATTAAATCACCATTGTTGCTGGCAAAATACAACAATATACCATGTAATCATCATTTTCCTTGGTGAAATCTCCATTGGAACTTTCTTTTCCCATGGGCCCGGGCCCCGGCCCGGCCCCCGCGGCCTGAGAAGGCTCTGAAGGTGGTACAGTCGTCTAAGGTGGCCTTGGAGAACTTGAAGAACTTATCCCAGCTATAAATGGATGAACTACAAGGTGGTGCCCCATAGTTAGCTAAGTTGGTTTATAACTCCAATAACTATGGTTTATGGTAGATATAACTATATATGAGCGATTGTGAAAACCCTAGGTTCACGGAAAAGACATCCACAAATTTGGGAAGGTCCCATCGCTTACCACACGTTTGTACAATAATGATATATGGTAAACTTGGGGGGTATCGCT
>Ga0126342_10016308_pt1 | contig 12958 bp, 11 predicted proteins | sample Cyp1metagenome_FD_92528 | JGI IMG/M metagenome (GOLD analysis project Ga0126342, IMG submission 92528) | Coral microbial communities from Lord Howe Island, Old Settlement Bay, Australia - Cyphastrea 1 metagenome | ecosystem: Host-associated > Invertebrates > Cnidaria > Coral ... | reverse complement strand
TTTGACTGGGTCAGAGATTTTCTGTCTAGAAAATGGGGTCACTTGAGTGACCCCCCCCCAAAGTCAATAGGGATGTATATAAAGCAGAAATTTCTAGCTGAAATATTTCTAGGTGTAATTGCTTACCCCCCCACCCCCTGTAATCTGCTTTTGGGGACTTGTCTACACCATGCACCTACCAGTGCATATCATGTGACATGTTCACTCTAATTCATTTCATCCACTGCGCCACTCCGTGGCTCAAGACTTGCTAGCATAGCTATAGAAAAGGTGCTGCGCTCCGACCGTTGTCCACAAGTGTTCGTAGCTTTCTAGCTTAGATCCACGGCCGCTAAATACCGGGGATTGCTACCTCAAAGTGGTAGCGGAGCTCTGTGCCCTGCTAAGATCCGATATTCGGACTGCAGTTGCTTCTTGCACCTGCAACGATATACGGACTTGCAAGGGCATACCTGTGGCACAACTCCGAGTAGCTGCCATGGTCCCATGGTCTTAATCCCAACCTGGATTCGGACGAAGAACAACTTCAGATCCAAACATATGAAGAGCCTGAAGCCTACGCTGTCAGCACGATTGATTCTAGACAAGGTATCAAGATGACTCCAAAGGTACCTCCTCAATTTGATGGCCAATCTTGTTTGTTTTTAGTATGAAGATGTGATAGATGATCGGATTAGGCATCACCACATTAGATGCAGACAAGCATGGCCCATCGCTCAAAAATGCACTTGGGGGAGCAGCTTCATTTTACAAGTCAATGCTTGACAATGCCCTACTCCGAGATCCGGATCGTGGCCTCGCCCATTTCAAGGACACATTGAGACCATACTGCGTGAAGGGAGTAAATCATGTGTTTCTTTGGCGGTTCCTCCAGATGTTTCGCACATACCGAGGCCAGAATGAATTCGTGCACTGGATAGAACATTTCGAGATTGCACAGAAGAGACTCCTTGCATCGTGGGCAGGCTTGCTTGATCTTTCCGATTTACCGGATGTGGGCACGGCCGAATTTTTAGCAGCACTCACTCATGAGCAGCGTCAGTACCATCAATTTCTACCCAATGATGAAGAGGGAATGAATTATCAAGTAACCCTTCGAGAACAAACAATCACGAATCGGCGAGCCCAACAGCAAAATGCATTCCCATTGTCAGACAATTTGATGTCATTGATCTTTTTGGTACAATCAGACCTGAGTGAACAAGAACGTGATTTTTTCCATCCATGAACATTCGACAGATCGCCATGCCACAGCACACGTACTTGCAGGTGAAACAGCTTTTCCTCGAACTGTTCTGTGTTTCCAGACCTGGAGTCGCTGATCCAAACATTGCGCACCGAAAGTGGTCTTCCTTCTTCATCATTGATGAAGGTTAAACTGACGAAGGAGAACAAGGATTTGGGGTCATTGAGGAAACGGGAGAAGAAGGATTTACAGGTCTTTACACAGAAACCGATTTCTGGGTTGTGGGCGGCAAGGGTACATACTCTAAGCGCCGATTGTACGGCCGATCATTCAAGAAAGGTAAACCGAAAGGCTATGGAAAGAAAGGCAAACGTTCAAGACCCGGCTTCCGTCCGAGGTCAAAAGGAAAAGGTTTTGCAGCATGGGACAACGACCAGCAAGACACAGCTTTCTGGGGAAAAAGGAAAAGGCAAGAAGGGCAAGAAAGGAATGAAAGGTAAGGATTCTGGAAGGGCAAAAGAAAAGGCGACGGTAAAAACAAAGGAGGAGAACAATTTCAACAACAACCTCCACAAGCAAATGTCGCTCAACAAGCATCATCTAGCACTTCACAATCCCCCGTCCAAGATTTTACGAATATTCAGTGGTTTTCGCGACCTGACGGAAAATTGGAATGCCGCAACATTATGAATTGCAGGTGTGACCACGCTATATATTGGTGCCACCGCTGTGGATACGCATACTGCCTTGACTGCCGATCTCACGGCGAGGCATGTGACCACCACATCTGTAACTATTCATCCGAAATCGGAGAGAAGTTTTTGCCTGATAGCATTGCAGCCAGGGACTCAACCCTTAGCGTTGCGGATCTTGTCTATGACGCTCTTGGTCAAGAAGCCTACTTTGGGGCCCACAGAGCTGAACAACCGATTACCGGAGATCAGCCTTTGATGACCTTATTGACAAGTGTCATGAAGGTAGAAAGGTAGGAAACAGTTATCTTCAGTCCTTTTTGAAACATGGAGTTGAAGAATATCCTTTCGCTGACTTTGTTTATGAACTGCCTGATAGACGGCGAGTACCTACCTTACGTGAGCACTACATCGAACATCAAGAATTGAAATTGACTCGCCCTTGCCGACTCGGCCAGTATGATGATTTGACTGACGACGAGTGCTCCGACCTTTTAGAATTTCAGATCCGCTTTATTGAGCAAAACTGCCATCAGGACAGGCGAGTACCGAAAAACGGACAACGCCGCTGACAGCCAGAAAGACACATATCATCTGTCAATATCTGCCACTTCTCACTCTGAACCTTGGCCACATCAACAGGAAACTCTGCATTGGAGGAAACACGAAGTTTCCGTCCTGAATCAGAAGAGATCTGGACTGCGTTGTGCTGCCATATCTCCTTCTTCGAAACGGAGCACACATTGTTGCTTTGTGCGAGCAAATCATCCGGCAGGCGGAATTGCCAGACATCAGCACATTGCACGCGACAACGCAATGCTGGGCATGGTGGTAAATGCCGAATTAACGGCTCCATCTGTTGCCATGTTCATCCGCGACACCCATGAAGTGGGAAGTTTTATTGAATTGCTCTGCCAACATCAGCTGGCCAAAGTGTGCTGCGCTGTTTTTCCACATGTCATCTTACGCCTGGAGTCATGCATATGCAGAATTATGTGAAAGATGGGTTGAATTTCTCGCGTCCTGTGTCTCCCATCAATCAAGTTGATTTTATTCAGGGCGACGGCAACCTCTTCGCACAGCGCAATTTCAAAAAGGACGCGCATTCTGATTTCCGAAGCTACATCCTCATTGACCTCTTAGAGAGGTTTCTCGGTCAGATCAATTTTTTCCGGTCTGCAATGAACCGCATTTCATACAATGTCCTCTCCTCTACCCAAGCTGCCGAGTATATTAAAGAACAAGAGAGCGACTCCAATGCAGATTGCGACTCGATGTTATGCAACAGCATCTGCTACGGAAAGTAGACCATTGTGACCGAGGAACGCAGCAAACAACAATCCGCTAGTGCGGATGGCTGCGCGGGATCCTCCTTTGGCAATGAGATCGTGATGAACGATGTAGAGCAACCGAAGCACCTCATGGTTTACACGACTTAGGCCTTGGCGATACAGACCACGGCCATCACAAGCATGAGAGCAATTGAGAACTATCGAATTCGATCACAAGTGGCCAAATCGCGGCGACGGCTTCAATGGCAAGAAAGACATGTTGAATATATTATATGCAAGCTCGCCAAGAGCGTGATGAGAGAGACAGGACACTGCCCCTCCATTGCGCAGAGACAACTTCCGAGATACGGAGGCATCTCAACAAGACCGAGAAAGGTCTGCGAGCCGACAACGCGGCCGTGATCGCTCTACTCCTCCTGGAACACGTGCATCAACACCAGCACGTGCATCAGCATCCGCAAGTGGTTCCACACCACTGTGGAGAGAAGACCGTGGTCGCCAGAGATCCGAAACACCACATGGAAGAAGAACCAGAAGCCGCACTGGCGAAGGTCACTCCAGAGGGGCACGCTGGACCAATACTGGTCGCCAGCAACAGCAGTATCGCCAACCAGCTCGAGGTACAGGAGCTGCATGGCTGAATCAAGGTTACCATTTGCAATACGGCCAGCAGCCTCCTTGCGAACCCTATCAGAACCGACATTACGGTCAGGGATGTCACCAGCGGCCATATTTATTACCGGCACAACCAGCGCAACTCTTCCGCAGAGTACGTACCTGGCTATCAGTTGCATTATGAGCGTTGGCATAGAAATGCAGACGGCACATGGTTAGACATGGTGCCGCAATCTCCTGAGGACTCAATCTATTTTCACCAACCAACATGGCAGAGAAGACAGAATGAACTGTATCTTCATGGATACATATTCCGAATGGGACTTTGGGTATTCACCGATCAACGGCAAAACCAATCATTAAAGCGGCATTTTTGAGAAGAATACCAGCTGTATTCACGGCCAGCTGTAGCATTTTTCGTGTGTCTCCGGACACGTTTCACAGCAGAACATAAGCTGAGCGTTTCTTATGCAAAGCTAAAATTGTGCTGCATGTTAAGGCACGAAGAAAATTTGTGTCTGTTTCTAATCTACTTTTGGGGGCGTGTCTACACAATGCATCTACAGTTTGGATATCATGTGACATGTTCACTCTAATTCATATCATCCACTGCGCCGCTCCGTGGCTCAAGACTTGCTAGCATAGCTATAGAAAAGGTGCTGCGCTCCGACCGTTGTCCACAAGTGTTCGCTTTCTAGCTTAGATCCAGGGCCCCTACATAGCAGGGATTGCTACCTCACCCCCCCTTAAATTAAAGGCGGGAATCCGCACAACATCGGCAGTTTCGAGAAAAATATTGTTGAGATACACAACCGGCATAGCCATGCATAGCCCGCCTTCACTCACCAGACTTGGCTGCAGCCGGCGCTGTTCTCACTTTCGCCATTGCATCTGAAGCGTTGTTCTTAGAGTTGACAGAGTTGGACAGACAGAACTTGGTTGACAGAGTCGACAGAACAGATGCAGAAGCACTGAAGCATTTCGCTGGTTCACGATGGTTCACGGGTTCATGGGGTCACTTTGTCAGAAAGGGGAGGCCAGAAACACCTAAATTTCAACCGTGATTTGGCAAATTTTATTGTTTGATTGCTTTTATTGTTTGATTGCAATTTTCTTGAATATAACAGCAAAACTTTGGAGTGCTTCACAGGGTTTTGAGAAAACCAGTATTCCCAGTTTTCTATTGCAGAGTTGCGACGCATTTGTCCAAAAAATGGACAGGAAGAACTAGGGCCACCTTCAGATAGACAGCCCATTCACTACCAGGTGCCCGCTTTGAAGATGGCAACCCTAACAGAGGACAATTTTTTTGAGAACAAAGATGTTTTGGTGACATCAAATGCAGCTGAAACAGTTGCAGTACGTTGCAGTGGTGTCCATCATGTCGTTTTTTCTCCGTTTGGGCATGTTTATGCGGCTTTGAGTGGTGAAGTGCTCTGGAGATTGCTTTGATCATTCCAGCTCCAGGATGTCGTTCGTACGCTGTCTAGTGTGCAACTTGCGGCGGTTGAGGCATCGCGTGCTTTGTATGTGCATGCGTCATACCTTTGCCACGTGTACGACATGTACAGCATGTACGATATATGCACGATACGTAAGACGTGACTCAATCATGACATGTGACTCAGGGAGTCTCTCCAGGATGTGATGACTGCAGCCTCCTCCGCAACCTTAAGCGAGGCCTTGCACCTCCGTCCTTCCAATTTCATTGGCTCAGTGACTAAGCCACATCTGGAAACTGTGATGCACCTGATGTGGCGCTTGGGTTTCAGCACTTGCCACTTCACTAATTTTTGTAGTCTCTGAAGATCATCCGAATACCACGCAACATGCATGAACTACAAACAGCTACCCAAAATATCCTAACAAACCAAGCTTTTTCCAGGGTCTTCCAGCCATCATTAGTTCTCTACTTTTGGCAGTCGGCTCAATGACTCACTTGCGTGTGCATGGACTTTCGAGCAAATTCTGGCAACGTGCGATCCCTTCTCTTGAACAGTATCACAGATTCTGGTGGATTTGGTTTACCTTGTGTGTGCGCGCTTGCTAAGGCGGCAGCAGTCGCTGTAATTAAAGTACCGGGCGAGGTGAGGAAAGTGTCTTTGTGTCTTTTGGGTTTTGGGGCGAAGACCCTGAAAGTGGCAGCAATCAGAATCAGAAATAACAAAGTCAACAGAACAGGCATTCATGGATCCCTACCATAGATGGACGATGAAATCAAACCCCTGCTGTCTTGTTGTCGCCCCCGCATCCCCAAATTTCAATGTTGCCTCTGGGCTGCGCGCTTGGGGCCGGTGGACAGAAAAGTCAAACCCTAACGCAGAGGAAACTATATAGAGCTTTGTGCAACATTGAAATTTGGGCCCTGGGATTTGTAGGTTTTGATTTTTTTGTCCATCTACTGTAGGACCTAATCACAAATATGTGTGCAGGCAAGTAGAATCATGCTATATCCCGCCATTTTTCAATCTTTGGTAAAGCCTGTTGGATCCCTTTGGGTTGTTGCTCTTGGTGTGGTAACATGTGAAAACATATCAAATGTTCAATATATGATCTATTTTGCCAAAGGCTGTTCCAAAAGTTAGCCCGAGTGCATTTTCGTCAAGACAGCAAGATATGCGAAGTTCTTCGGGTAGGCAGAAAGCTTCGATGGTCCTCCGGACTGGCTGCAAGCTTTGAATGCAACTGTCCAGGCTTGGTCCGAATCAGTAGTGTGAAATCAAATTCCAACATATTCCAACATGTTCAACATTGACCCTAGACAGCAAGGGCATATGTAGCAAATGAAGCAAATGCGCTGTTCATTCAGGTGTTGGGGGTTAATGTCAGTAATTAGTGTGGGGAGGAGGACAAGTCACAGGGAGACACAGGAGCATGACAGAGGACCAATCTGAAAACAGGATCAAAGTAAAGGACAAGGAAGTGGACAAGCTCAGGCATAGTACAGACTCATGTTTCAATCAGGACTGCAGCTCGCGCAAGATCAAACCACAGATCTGCGCACGTAAAAACATGGAAAACCTCTGTGTCTCGGTATGGTTTGCGGGTTTGATATGCAGTTTTGAACACGTCATGATTGCTTGGTCCTTGCTTTTGCTGCAGGAAGTCTGGGAGAGCGGTACTGGCAGTTTGAACACAAGAGCGGCAACACTTTTGAAGGAGGCACCAAATCCAAGCGGATTCCCTTGCTATCAAGACAATAGAAATGCGAAGAGCAGAGGAGATCCAAATATCTTAGAATTATAAAAGATATTAGATGTATCTTGCAAAGGTGCTCATGTTGAATAATGTTGGATCCTGATTAGTCTAGGGGGACCCCCCTAAACAATTCAGAGAGCATCTTTAGTGTAGAAATTTTCATGAACACGGGTCTGAATAGTGTGAAAATGAAAAAGTTGATAGATATCAATTGATTTTAATTTACTTTCAATTGATTTTCAATTGATTTCAACTTACTTTCAGTTGACTTTCAATTGATTTCAATTTACGTTCAACTTATTTTCAGTTGATGTCAACTTACTTGCAGTGGATTTTCATTTGATTTCAATTTAGTTTGAATTTGTTTTCAATTGATGTCAACTTACTTTCAATTGACATCCCATAGAAATGTCATAGAAATATCATGGAACTGCCATCGGAATCTCACAGAAATCCCATAAGAACCTCATAGGATTCCTGCAAGAATCCCATAGTAATCCCATAGAAAGATCATAGAAACATCATGGAACTCCCATGGGAATGCCATGGGAATCCCAAAGAAATCCCATAGAAACATCATAGAAATACCATGGAAACCCCATAGGAATCCAATGGAAATCCCATAAGAATACCATTGAATTCCCATAGCACCCCTCCAGAAATCCCATGGGAATCCTCTAGAAATATCATAGAAACATCATGAAAATCCCATAGGAATCCAATGGAAATCCCATAGACATCCTTTTGAACCCCCACAGGAATCCACAGAAATACCAGTAGTACCGCACAAGGCGGTGGCGGAAGTTTCAATCATAGGACACCTATAGGAGAGGTTGGTTGTTGTGAATCAGGGATGGCAGAGCGAAGCCACTGATCGACTGAAAGGTGATTGATCTCTCTCACTCTTTCTCTCTCTGTTTTGCTCTCTTTCTCTGACTATCAACCTACCTACCTGCCGATCTATCTATGTATCTATCTATCTATCTACCTATCTATCTATCTCGTTATCTGGCTATCTAACTAGCTATCTATCTCTCTATCTATCATTTGTCTCATCTATTTCATTCATCTATCTATCTACCTATTTACCTATCTATCTATTTATCTATCTATCTGTCTAACTATCTATGTATCTATCTATCTATCTATGTATCTATGCATCTATCTGTCTGTCTGTCTGTCTGTCTGTCTGTCTATCTATTAGCTATCTATTAGCTATCTATTAGCTATCTATCTATCTATTTATCTGTCTATCTGTCTATCTATCTGTCTATCTGTCTATCTCTCTATCTATCTATCTATCTACCTAGCTACCTATCTATCTATCTAGCTAGCTATCTATCTATTTATCTATCTATTTATCTATCTATCTATCTATCTATCTATCTATCTAGCTGTCTCTCTATCTATCTGTCTATCTGACTATCTGTCTATCTATCTATCTCAAACGAAGGAAAACGCCATGTTTCATACCGTGCATCGGATGCAAGAGCGACAGCAAAATAAGAACAAGGGATTCCAATACTAGTGTGCAGCCCCTTCCCACTGCACCCGACATTTATCCATCGATCTGTCTGTCTGTCTGTCTATCTATCTGTCTGTCTATCTATCTATCTATCTCTCATTCTATCTATCGATCAAAGTGTCTCTCTATCTATCTCTCTATCAGTCTGTCTATCTGTCTATGTATCTATCTATCTATTTATCTCTCTATCTTGGTATCTAACTATCTGTCTATGTGTCTATGTATCTATCTGTCTATCTATCTATCTATCTGTCTGTCTATCTATCTAGCTGTCACACTATCTATTTGTCTATCTGTCTTTCTATCTATCTATCTAGCTAGCTATCTATCTATCTATCTCATCTGCGTATCTAACTATGTATCTATCTATCTACCTATCTACCTCATCTATGAATCAGTCTATCTATCTATCCATCCATCCACCCATCTATCTCTCTCTCTCTCTCTCTCTGTCTCTCTCTGTCTGTCTGTCTATCTATCTACCTATCTATCGGCAAGCTTGAAAACTAAGCAATTCTGCGAGACTTCCTTAATTTTTGAACGTAACAACGTCCACAAAACGAAACAATTCTGCGAGATTTCTTCAATTTTGGAACTTGACAACTTCCAAAACGAAGCAATTCTGCGAGACTTTTTCAATCTTTGAATTTGACAACATCAAAAACAAAACAATTCTGCGAGACCTCCTTCAAAAATGGAAAGTTGAGTGCAGCGCTGGCAGCCTCGTACCAATGCGTTTTGCGGTGTTTCTACTCCACCTCTCTAAAGTATTGCGCCTGCCACGAAAAATTGATGCCAGGTCATACGAAGTGCTGCACCTGTCACGCAAAATCATCTTAGCAAACCTACAGATCTGATGCTCCAAAATGCAACCCTCTCAGGAAATCAGCGCCCTCACCTCCTAACAGCTCCGATGAAGATGTCTCTTGTACCGCGCCTGCCACGGAAAATGCATCTTTGCAGATCCTCTTCAAATGCCCCACGCCTGCCATCGTTCTTGGAAATGCCACAAAACCCACACGTTTTGCTCACCTTTTGACAAGGTGCACAATCTCTTGCGCCTGCCACGCGAAATGAGATCTGAACGTCCAAAAGTGGTCCGTACATGGTGTGCTTTGTACATTTTGACTTTGAAATGTGCTTCGCGCCACAACGGCGTGCACTTTTTCGACGTCTCAACTTCCAAAAGTGGTCCGTACATGGTGTGCTTTCTACATTTTGACTTCTAAATGTGCTTCGCGCCACAACGGCGTGCACTTTTTCGACATCTCAACTTCCAAAAGTGGTCCGGCGCTGGTGTGTTTTCTACATTTTGACTTCGAAATGTGCTTCGAGCCACAACGGCGTGCACTTTTTCGACATCTCAACTTCCAAAAGTGGTTCGAACATGTGGTGTTTTGTACATTTTGACTTGGAAATGTGCTTCGCGCCACAACGGCGTGCAATTTTTCTTCTCTCACCTGGCCAGCTGGCTCCGCACCCGCCGCTTTAGCGAGCCTACTCTTCGACCCTCCGGAGCCAAAAACACAGTGTTTCGCGGCTTTCCTACCTTTTCGCGCACCTGCATCTTCTTTCTTCTGACTCATTCTCTTCTCTGGTCTTCTCTTCTACTCTTCGCTTCTCTCTGACTCTGCCCATCTCTGCTTTTCATCTGTCAATATTGTCGGAAGTTTGACTTCTAAACTTCCTTCGGTAAGAAGGCATTCTATTTTTTGGGAAATTAAACATTTTGAAAATTCCACAAGAATCGAGCTAAGAAAGTAAAAAAGAGAAAGTATTAGCAAAGGAAAGGAAGAGGAAAGGAGAGAATGATTTTGGAAAATTGTTACTTCCAAAAAAAATTGGACACAATAGAGGACCACCACAACAAACATACTATTGAGGATCAGGGTTGCTCATGGACTACTCCCGTGAAAAATTGTTTGAGTGCTGCTTTTTAATTGGGTTTTAATGAGGCATCCTATATTGGTAAATTAAACATTTTGAGAACTCCAAAAGAATGGAGCTAAGAAAGTAAAAAAGTAAGAAAGTAAGAAATATCATAGAAATACCATGGAAACCTTAAGGAATCCAATAGAAATCCCATAGAAATATCATAGAACCACCATAGAAATTCCAAAGAAACTTCATGGACACTCCATAGAGTTCCCAAAGAAGCCCCGTAGAAATACCATAGACTTTTTAATCCCACAATAATTTCATAGAAATATCATAGAAATCCAAAAGAAATATCATGTACATCCCAAAGAAACCCCATAGAAATACCACAGAAACACAATAGGAACCCAGAGGAAATCCCATAGACATCCTTGTGAAACCCCATAGGAATCCCACAGAACTACCATACCATAGAAACACCACAGAAATTACATAGAATTTGCATAGAAATTTTGCCGAAATCCCACAGAAACACCACAGAAACCAAGGAGAGGATGCCAGGAGAATTGAACTAAGTAAGAGACAAAAGTATTAGCAAAGGAAAGGAAAAGGAAAGGAGAGAATGATATTGGAAAATGTTCACTTCCAAAAAAAATCTAGACACAATAGAGGACCACCACAACAAACACATTATTTAGGATCAATATTGCCCATGAAAAAATTGAAACAATTGAAATAAAAATTTCTTCATGGAACAGTTGGACACAATCGAGGACCACCACAACAAACATATTGTTTAGGATCAATATTGCTCATGAAAAAATAAAACAATTGAAATAAAAATTTCTTCAGACAACAGTTGGACACAATAGAGGACCACCACAAAAAACATACTATTTATTTAGGATCCATATTGTTCATGAAAAAACTGAGAAATATTAAACAAAAAATGAACTATTAAAAAATAATGAAAAAACAGAAAAACGAAATAACATTAACAACAAAATTAAAAATAATTTAAAACAGCTTATATAAAAATCAAAAAATGAAGGAAAACTGAAAAAATGACCCCAAAAAAATTGAAACAAAACCGACCCACCCCATCAATTTCCCTGGGTCTGAATTATTTCAAAAAAATGAAACAAAAGAGGCCCACCACACTAATCAGGATACAGCATTACATATCTATATATATAATGATTGGTGCCATACAGCAGCGGGCCATGGACGCGCTGCTGCTTTCGATGGGAAATTGAAGGTAGCAACGGCAGAATTATGGTTGACTACGGAAAAGGAAAATCTAAGCTTGTCGGAGGACAATGCCGGCGCAGCAGTCAATTGGATTTGATAATTAGCGTTGCTTCTTCTATCTTTCTATGTATTTTTACTATACTATCTATACGCGCAAACACCCCGTATCGCCCACAACATTTTTCTGACTTGCAAAATTTGAGAGCCTTCGGGACTTTCCTTGTGTTTGTCCATTGTTTTTTGGGGTTTAAGGTTTGAGGTTTCAGGATGTAATTGGACGCACAGGACTGTTTCCTGAGTTTTCCAGGAAAGACTGAACGACTACATCCATCTACTGTGTTGTGAGAGAGGGCCGAGGGCAAATTTAGGTGTTTGCCCGTATCTATACTATGTGTATTCCCTGCTCTACCTGCCATATCATCTTCATGATCTTTAGATGTCTATAGTATCTTTATGATCTATAATATTTAATAACCTATAATCAATATGTTATTATTTATCATTCGAAACAGTCGCCACACAGGTTGCCCGCTTGTGGGCTGCTGTTGACGAGCAGCTCAGTCCGAAGGCTGGCGCTTTGAGCCCCCAGCTCCCACTTTCCCTCGTGACTTCCCCAAGGATATCCAGCATTGCAATGTGTACAATCAGATTTTGCAAGACTTAGAGATACTTAGAGCATGTTCAGCAAGAACTGATAAGTATTACTTGCAATGCAACTGAAGTTCAAGAATTTGGCAGGTAGCAGTAACGCATGAATCAAGCACAGAATCCAGCAGCGATCTTAGTGTTTTATTTTCGTCTTGGGACATGACTGTTTTTTCATGTTTGTGTTTGTTTGACTTTGCTGATCTTGTGAAAAAGCTGCAAAAAATACATACTTCATCAGAGTGTGAGAGGAGGTAAAGCCAAATGATGTCTGTGTTGTTCCCTATCGTATTCACTTATTGCCCAAGAGCGGTTGGAATGATTTAGAAAGCCTTCAAATATCGTTCTTCAAAAATGAGTTTGCGCTTCCCTTTCAACTTAGCAGAAGTGGATTTTGCAGGACTGGAACTGATAAGGTCATGGCATAGCACTGAGCTGTGGAAGCGCAAGGACACTGCTTTTTCATGTTGTGGTATGTTTGACTTGAACAATGCGTTACACGGAGTTACATTATTTTCCATACTTTATTTTTATATAGTTATTCATAGAGTTATTTATCGAAGGAAGTTTAGAAGTCAAACTTCCGACAATATGGAGAGATGAAGAAGCAGTCAGCAGGGAGAAGAGTCAGAAGAGAAAAGATCAGAAGAAAGAAGATGCAGGTGCGCGAAAAGGT
>Ga0126342_10016307_pt1 | contig 12959 bp, 12 predicted proteins | sample Cyp1metagenome_FD_92528 | JGI IMG/M metagenome (GOLD analysis project Ga0126342, IMG submission 92528) | Coral microbial communities from Lord Howe Island, Old Settlement Bay, Australia - Cyphastrea 1 metagenome | ecosystem: Host-associated > Invertebrates > Cnidaria > Coral ... | reverse complement strand
TTCGTCATCAGTTACTGCTGGGGTGGGGTAGGGTGGGGTGGGGTGGGGTGGGGTGGAGTGGGGTGGGGTGGGGTGGGGTGGGGTGGGGTGGGGTGGGGTGGGGTGGCGTGGGGTGGGGTGGCGTCGGGTGGGGTGGCGTCGGGTGGGGTGGGGGGGGGTGGGGTGGGGTGGGGTGGGGTGGGATAATAAAGAAAGCACTGCTTCCTGAACGGCGCTGAAACCTAGATGGAAAGTGGTACGGAATAGACAAGAAACACAGAGATGGATGAAAATCCCTTGCTGACAATCGAAATTCTCAAGCACAAAGGCTTGGCACAGCAGTTTTAATTTTTGCGGCAACCTCCGGTCCAGTTCAGGAAATTGCTCTGGCAGTCTCAAAGTAGCAGTTCAACATCAAAAAGTCCATGGGCGCGGTCAGCCGCGTCAATCGGCACACTAAAGAAAGCACTGCTGTCTGAACCGTAGCCGAAACCCAGCTGGAAAATTGTAAGGATTAACACAGAGGGATGGATGAGAATCCATTGCTGACAATCCAGATTATCAAGCACAACGGCTTCCATAAATCCATTCATCAAATTCTTGCACCACGGGCAGTTCCACACGTAACAAGTGAGGACAATGTGTTAGCAAGAGAACCCAAACAGCTTGGGGCAATCACAAAAAGTACTAGAGTGTAGATGAAAATGATGAAGATGATGATGATGATGACGACGATGATGATGACCAGCAAAGAGGAGGGAGGAGGACGAGGATGATGAGGATGAAACTGATGATGATGATGATGATGTTGATGATGATGATGATGATGACGATGACGATGATGATGTTGAGGAGGAGAATGATGACGACGACGACGACGATGATGATGATGGTGATGGTGATGACGATGAGGAGGAGAAAGTTAATGATGATGTGCTAGCTATGTAAGTAAAGTTTCCACCCTAAGCCCGAAACCCTTCCATGGAAATACACGCTCGCTTAACAGCTACGAATCTAGTCGCGGTCGCGCCGTTCTATGTATATCCTAACGTGATGCTATCGCCACGGTATCTATAGCCAGTATATCAACCGTCGCGTTATATATACCCAAATGCAAAACGAAAAACCATGAAAAACACAGCAGGGCTGAATTTCCACCTGGCTAAAAGTCGGTCTTTCTTCTTCTCCTTCCATTTATTCTGACTGGGTTGGATTCACACCAAATGCTATCAAAAGCCATATGTTTTACCCATGGTAACCGAGTCGAATAGCCCCCTAAAAAGTTGTTCCAACCCTCTTTGTCGGATCCCCTTAAAAGGATACAGACATGATCTAAACTTCAACCAAGACATCAGTAAAAACAGCGAAATTCTGTACAACAGAAAGAAGGTAACATAAACCAGTTTGGTTCTCATTGGTTTTTGACAATTCTTGCCAGTTTCTGGGCTAGTTGGTGATTGTGGCAACTGCCCACTTTGTATTTTGAACGGCGCCAGGCACTTCCAGTATCCCTAGAATAATTTCTCCCCTGGGGAAGGCCCACGCAATGGCACTCAACCTAGCCCCCTTTCCTAGATATTTTGCGTACTTCCCCCGATTTCTTCCATATTCCCTTCATTGCCGTCCAAAGAACTCTCGAGAGAAAGTGCCGTGATTGAAATGTGGTCCGTTGGACACTAGTTGTGCTTGCAAGTACGCTGCAAAAAAAAAGTTGGCTGCAATTGCCCAAACTGCATGATGCCTCAAAAAATTGCAATTTGCATTTTCCAGCAAAAAGTTTTCAGGCAAACACCGCCAAACTAGGAATGGTTTTTGGAAAGGCCAGGCCAAGTATAGGAACGTATAGGCTGTTTCGAGATGTTTGAAGATGGTTTATATTTAGGTTTATATGAAATTATTCCAAAACCTAATTATTCCATATTATTCCGGGGTATGTTGAGGGGCTGGATCATGATTTTAAAATTCCAACATGCATAATCGTATACCCACCCCTTGAGGAAATTATTCCAGGAAATTTATTCCAAAAAACAATATTCCATAAACCTAGTTGATACCCTGGAATATTTTTTGGGGTGATGGGTCATATTTTTACGCCGTCATACGCTGTCCAAGAGTATCCCACGGTGCCCCACAAGAGCGCCCCAGCCGTCCGAGGTCCTATATTAGTGCTACAAATTCCAGCAAGGGTGTCTGGCAAGAGTGGCAAGAGAGTCTCAAAGGTCTCACTGTCTCAAAAAAGAATGTCGGATGTCGGACAATAGTTCTTGAAGAAAACGTGTCCCTCACAACATCAAGATTGTCTCATAAGGATGGTTTACAAGAGTCCTGCGAGAATGCCTTTCACGGGCGAGAGTGTTCACACAAGTCCAGGATGTTTTCCAATATGTTCCCTCAAGTCTCTAGGAGTGTCTTCCAGGCCAGGAGTGTCTTGGAGTGACACGGTTCGTCAATGACATGGTTGTCACGCATTCCCTGCGACTATACTTGAGTGTTTTGCCATCGTGTTTCAATGTGTTTTCTCACCATATCAATTGTTCAGTGTCTCTCACGGGCCACATGTTGGGTGCTGAAATCGCATGGAATACGTAGTGGTACTTCAAACATGTCTGTACTTTGAGCAGGAATACAGTTTGCATGGAAGGATGAATAAGGAAACATTCTGCATAATGCATATGGCAAAATACGTGCAGGTGAACCTATTTGTGAGGTTTTCATGACTCTGATGTCTGAGTAGCAAGTGCATTGCTTGGGACATGCACTAGACTAGAGAGTGGTTTACCGCTAATCTAGCGGCGTGTTTTGCAAAAGCACTGTGTAAGTGTAAAGAAGATGTTGAATCATGTGTTCTGCAAAGTAGTGTTGTCACGGAGTTTCCTATCAGAGCTTTGCAAACACGTGCTGCACAAAAATGTTTGATTTAAGCGTGACCTACTAAAGTGTTTTACAAGAATGTAGCAAAGGTGGATTCCGCAAGAACATAGTCAAGGAATGTTCTAGCAGGTGGGGTTGAGAGCCTCCTCCGCTATAGAAGGTTGTCAAAGAGTGTACTACACCAGTTTGTTGGTTGTCATCGGGGTTGCACAAAGGTGTTGCAAAAGGTTGTATTGTTTCGAGTGGTGTTCAGGAGTCTTCTACTTGAAGCGTTGTCAATTTCGCATGGCGACAACCCCATCTTCGCAAATCGTTTCTTGAAGCCTGTGGGTTGTGAACTGCTGTGAACCGGATCACAATCGCTCTGCCATACTGCGCCAAGGGCGCGCTTGGAGTTCGCGCGCTGCGGTGTCATAATCTTGGAGTTTTAAGATCGGTATTTGTCGCCAAGAGCGTGCAGCCATTGAGGCTGAGGGTAGCTGAGGTGTCACAAATAGACATGCCCAATCTGCTCCTATCTTTCAACTTATAAATACTATTAAATGCTTATAATATGCCAAATCCATCCACTGAATTTCGACAGTCAGGGGGTCAGGCCGTGTCAGGCCCACATCCTGATTCAGATCACGACACGCTGTGCACGGGCAGGTGCTGAAGGCCCAAGATCTTCGGTTGGCGCCACTGCCGCTGTGTGTTTAAGAATCCGCATCCTGCGCTCACATCACACCTACGTCTGTTCCACAGTAACACATCATCGCCTGTGTTTGGTCGCTCTCTTCTGGTTTTTCTCTCGATCTTGTACCTCGTGCCGACGCTCTGTGAGTTTGGTCATCTCTGGTTGATTTTGCTCGCAAGTACGGGACGTATGCCGCTCATGGATGCTCATGGGATCTCATGGGCGCTGTATGCTTGTGGGCCTGTGGGAGTCACCGTAAGGCTACAGGGCTACAGCTTTGACGCGAAGGGCCGTGCAGTTGACATGCCCAGACTTTACGCCGCCTACATGTTGAGTCATGTTGTTTCTCATCAAAAATGGCCGCCACCATCAAGCTGGACAGGTTGTTTCAGTTGGTGATGCTGCGCTGGAGGTTGAGAGCGCACGTGCTTCGTTGCAAAAATTGGAGGAGCGTCAGTGGACATTCCGGCAGAGTTTTCAATCACGCCGTGCCACGAAAGGTACACAGGTCAATCCTAGTTGTAATATGTTGCAGTGAAATTCAATCGGATGGTCGGTTTGGAGTAGGCGAGTGCCCACGATAGTTTTCACCACAAAGAAGTTGGGACATGTTGGGACTGCCACAAAATTGTCCCGAGGATTTCACTGACCTCACAGTGATTCGGCAATCGCATCCTTTTGTGATTCGGCTTTCGGACTGCACATCACCTGTCTGCATCATGTCAGCTCAGACACACTGAGGCACTAAAGTGTCTATTCCAAAAGCTTCAGAATGTTCAAGTCAGCACCCCTAAGTCCAAGCATTGACAGAAACACTGGAGCAAGTAGGTGAGTAGAGAAACAAATTAAGATTCGGTAAATCAGGTGCCTTTTCAGATGTGCCTGTGCTAAAGCCTGTGGCTTGTGCTCAGGACCAGGAAGTATCTAATTCTGTGTCACACTCAGGTTGGCAACGCTGGGTTCGACGCCAAATCGGAGAGTGGCGATGGTGAGAGTGCCATGAAGACCATGAAACAAACAGCAGAGATGAGCTTTCGCACGGAAGTCCATCTACTGTTATCTACTTTGGGGCAATGATAAGCCTATCACAAGTATCACAGTTTCTGTCTAGCTGGTTTCCTGACGGACAAGCAATACGTTTCATGGTGGAGCTGTTTCTTAGTGCTTGCATCTTGCGAGGATCATTGGTGGTCTTGAAGTAACGAAAATATCTGTGGATCGTTAGAAACCTGAAAATCATCCCTTCCTTCAAATGGGTCCGAGAAAATGCAAAGGGTGTATACTATCTGTTACAAGGTTTTGCTCAGCCATGGAAAATTACCCCTGCAAACAATTGCAATGTTTTTTGTGGTGTGATATTTCTCAACCATTATAGATGTTGTATGATTTTGTTATGTTCCCCGCACTCTTCAATTCAGGTATGGGATTTGGGGGTACCAAAAAAAAAAAACAAAACAACAAACGGGTCTGAAAATTTGGGGGTCCCAGAATTTTGATGAAATTTGATTCATCAACGGTTGATCATACCCTCTGGTAAACTAACATAACTATGGAAAGATCCACCATTTTTCATGGGTAAATCATGGCCATTTTCAATAGCTATTTTGACATAACCAGAGGCTAATTCTCCCTATCAAAGTCATGTCATTTTTTCGGATCTCAGAGCGGCAAAAATGGGGCATCTCACGCCAGGAGCTCCCCGCAGGAGCGACTCAGAGTCGAAGAGTCCGAGGTGCTTGAGAAAACTTGAGAAGCCTGGCTGACATGTGGACTCCATAGCATTCAATGGATTGGTTTCAGGGGAAAATCATGGAAAATCTATAGTGTCTACAGGAAACCAGGGTTTTTACCATGAAATATGGGGGGTTCCTGTAAATTTCCCTTAAGCCAATCCAATGAACTATCAATCGGCAAAGAAAATCTGATTTAACCAGCAACAGAACTTGATCGGTTGATAAGACCCTTCGAACCAGCCATCTTTTGGATGGCTCGCTCCACTTTGCATCTTTTGGATTGTCTCAAACATTGGAAGCCCATGACATGGATTGAAAACTCAGATTTATCCAAGTAAGATTCGTGCCCATTTTTTATGGGCTATCCCCCAAAGACAAGCCACCTGTTCTGACGTATCTGACGTCCTGCTCTCCCGTGTCGTATTGGGTGCACATGGGTAAAAATGTTGCAGGTCAATCTACCCTCTGGTAATTTACAGTAACATTGTTATGGTATAGATATGGTATAAATATGGTATAGATATGGTATAGATATGGTATAGATGGCCCATCGAGGTCGATGATTTACCGACACCGTGTGAAAATGGTGATTGTCCATGTGAAATTTCTGGAGGGTAAGCCTAGCCTTCAGTGTCTGGCAGAGAGAGTTAACGGTCTCGCGCCAGCACTCCTTAGCAGGCTGGAAAAAAGCGTCGCCTCTAGCTTGATCGGTACAAAATCCAGTGGCTTATCACCTCCCAAATAGAGTAAAATTACCATTTATAGTTGATTTACCCATTCAAAATGGTGATTTTCCATAGTTATGTTATATAGTTTACCAGAGGGTAAGAGTAGTGTGCCTGATTTTGAGACAAAGCCATGACACCTTTGGACAGCACACAAAAACTCGAACTTCGTCCCAAGCATGTCACCTGATGCACCGTTGCGGCCAAGTGTCTCTCACTCACGAAGGAAATGTGTAGTGCCCGACAAAGAATCAAAGACACACTAGTTATCCCACCATGCAGCCAAATCTCCATAAACTCTCTCGAGTGACCTGGACATGAGAGGAGTTTTTATTTTTTTTTAGAGTGTATAAAGCATGATTTGAGACGCAAACTGGCTTTAGCCTTCTCTGCAGCATTCGATGAATAGTCGTCCAATGTGGGGCATGATCTGGTTGCCTTGATTGTGATGCTTGGGATATTTTGCAACCCCTTGGGGGTAACCAAGGGAGAGAGGGCAAGGTGGCGGTTTCCTGGAGGCTTCTGTTGGGTTTTTAGTTTGGGAATGTCTTTATTTGGCTGCTGGCGATGAGCACATCCACTTGAGTCTGAGGTTGAATTTCCAGCTGCTAAGAGGAAAACGCTTGAAATGTGCCATGTGTTTTTGCTTGGCCTTCGGTCAGCCACGGGCCAGCGAATGGCAACTACTAATTCAACCTCTCCTGCTCAAGTGAAACTGCCATTGACCAAAGAGCTACGTCTCCAACTGTGCTCACTTCCAAGTCGAGCTTCAGAGAAGATGGGAAAAGCGAGTGATGAAAGTGATGAAACCTACTCATTCCATTTTATCCATGTTTGATTTCCATGTTTGATTTCCGGCGGTTCACCCGACCTGAAACTGTGAGATCACTGGCAGGTGCTCATATTCCATCTGTCTTGGATGTCCAAACCCCGAGCATCAGGTTCAGCGCTGCCAGGGCGTTGACACTTCGCAGGACGCAACGTGTTTTTTAAATGTCAGCACATTTATACTGTACTTACTGTACCCTTCTCCAATCCAAGACTATTTCACTGACGTGCTCTCAAAACAAACACCGTCATTCTGCTTTAAAGTAAAGAATGTGTACATACGCGATTACCCCGTGGCGCGTGTCAAGGCCAACTCGTCGGAAGAACCTCAGTGGCAGAAATTGGCAACATAGCTTGCTGGAGAATCCCAAAATTATATAAAATTATCGGGGATGTTCAGTTGTCATGTTTGATTATCGGAGGTAGACCAATCAGATCCCAATCTGGATCCAGGCTTGCACAATCTGTGGAAGCTTACCAGCTTTAGCAGCCTGCTGGCTTGAAACCACTGGCTGCCTTTTTTCCAGGTCCATCCAAGCTATGTTTCAGTCCCCCACGCAACACCCAAAAAGCGCCATTCAGCCAAGCAGCAATGAAGCTTTCGGGCTCAAATTGCGACGATGTTTGTGGAGGCAAGCATGCCCAAGCATGCCGCCGCGCACAGAAATAAGATGTGCCACTGTGGTGCGGCAAGGCGTTTGATCCAAAGCGGCGGGCTCGTTGTCTTCGGAAAGCCGCGTTGGAACAAACCTTGCCCAAGCCATTTATGGTGCTTTCGCAGTGCAGTTGCTGTAGGGACCTGGGACGGATATCATTCCGAATCGCTAGATGGATCCCAGCACGTGAGCACGTGGCACCATGCACCAACAGTCTAGCCAGCTTGCAATCTCCTACTGTGAAAGTCATGATTTCAAATTAAATCAAATTAACTGGAAAATCGCATGAGGGACTGCATGTGGAGCACATCATTCCATCCCCGCGGTCAAAAAAATTACGTTGTTGAGTGTTCCTGCTTTCCTGCTACGGCTGCTAACAAAGTTGAGAGTTTTAATCATTGATCCTTCCTATTTTCAGGGAAAAAAACGTAAAAAAAACACCGAAAACTCCTTGGCCCGGGGACTTAAAAAGTACTTGCGACTGAGACTTGTAACGCTCCTCGAGCCCCAAGTCTCCGGGGCCTCGCCCGATGAAACACTGTGCTTTTTCCAAGCTCTTGTCTTGACATCGTTTTTTGGGCCATTCTTGGAGAAACCCAACCATTTTTGTCCAAACGCAAGGCGAAGCTCTTGGTAAGACAACTACTCACATTTCACGCATTAACTTAAACACCTACATGGCACAATTTACAATTTCCCATCTCTCAATTGTTTGCATACAAACATTATCAAACATGTATACGTCGACTACAAAACAGAGTATATGAATACCAGCATATATATATATGTGTGTGTGTTATAAATCATATATATATATATAATTATATATATATGTGTGTGTGTATACCGTCTCTTGTGTCACTTAAGAGGCACTAAGCAGTACGTAAGTTCTTTGCTCTTGAGATTCTCACTTTCACAGGTCTGTCTGTGTCATGTCAAGGCAGTGGCTTTCGGCGACCCATGCAGATATATGCAGATCAACTGAACAGGCTAGCCAGGCAAGCAGTATGCTAGCTGCTAGCTGCTGGGTTTCGCCCCAGCGAAAAAATGCTGTTGCAGAGTTTTGCAGGAAATCTGTAGCTAGACTCTGTGTAGGCACCACCACGCCATCAGCCTGGGTATGAAACCCATGAATCACAGTGTGAATTTCACGTTCTGAATGATCATAGCCGTGGAGCAAACGTATAACGAAAACAAACAAAGTGCTGTTGAGTCAAAGTTGACTCCTGAGGATCGCGCTGATTAAGATAGCCTCGACAGACAATCGCATCTTCTCAGTGAAGAAGATGGTGAACTCTGTGAAAACTATCTAATGTGGCAAATCCCATGCCATAAACCTACCGGGGATAATTTTCACCAACCATTGGCAAAAAATAGGGGATTGTTGTTGGCTTTATATGCTTTATCACATTGGGACAGATGTGGACAAATGTATCAAATGGTCACTTCTGAACTTCTCAAATCAGCCTGACCCAGCTGACCCAGCCTTCCAGAGTAGCTCCTGTATCAGTCGTCATAGTGTGTTGGCATGGCCTGGAGAGATCTGGAGAGCGCCCGGCGCCCAACGGCGCAAAAACCGGTACCCTGCCTGCTTCAGCATTTCTTCAAGCTCCTTCCCCGAAGCAGGGAATGGAGCGCCGTCCCACATGACCTAAGGCGGCGTAAAATGGCGTTAGATGGCGTGAATCTCCAGTAACTTAACATAGACCCTGCCTGGGGTTGCAAGATTAGCTTCCACTAAAAGTGGGTTATTTTATGTTATTTTCAGGTTCTAATCACCCTCTGAGCCAGCGACAGGTCCAGGCATAGCCATTGGCACAAATTGGACCATGGTGTGAACCTGCCAAGGGTGATTTTTTGATGGTCATAACTGGCCATAATCCATGGAGATTTTTATGGATTTTGACCCTGATTTGGGATATCACCGCCCATGATTCTGTTAAGAATGACCTAGTGAACTATGGAACCGAAAAAGGCGCACAAACCATGGTCTTGGAAAGAATGAGAGGCGTACCATTGGAGGGCATCCTTGCCCAACTGGCATGCCTCGGGAGTGGGGTTCACTGTGTGTGTGTGTGTGGCTGTCTTCTTGAGACATGTCACAAACATATCAGTGTGTCCTTTGAAGATATCAAATATCCTCAGTGAAAAGCCATGAAATCCGAGCAATCGACCCATTGTGCCAACAAAGTTGTTCGTCATGCTGTCGAAGCCAGTCCTTTTTGGAAGCCGCTGACCCAGCTGGAGAGATCCATGGTGGCTAAGTCGACTAAGTCTGACAGAATCTGACAGATCTTTACCAGTCCTCTGGAGGCAGCTGGCATCCAAGGGCGGTGTTCCTGCGGGGCTTCGCAGGAACAACGCGTTGGAACATGTTGGAGCATCGACCCGCATCGACCCCGTGCTGAGACGCTAGAGACTGGATGTCCTCCACGTTGGAATTGTTCATCGTTCATCGGGTTGAACTCAGAAAAAACCATGGGTTTTTTTACTGAGTCGAATACTGGGTCAATAGCATTCTGAAAAAGGAGTGATATATAGTGATATATAGTGATATATAGTGATATTTTCATATATTTTCCATTGGCTCACTGGATCCAATTTCATGTAATTTCATATCGAAAACCACCAAGTTGGATCCAGCACGTTCCAGATGTTCCAGGTCACCGGCTGGCATCATGAGGTCGCTAGCGGGCAGCATGAAGTCAGGCAGGAATCTTCCCTGGGCATTTTAAATGACACCTGGGGGCTTTCTACCCCGAAAATGTGTTGAAACTCTTCTTGCGATCGGCAGTGGGAGAAAGTTGATTCGAAAATGTGATTCCCAGTGGATTGTGATCATCCCCAATACATTGGATGTAGATGGATATAGTGTAGCTCCATATAACAATCAACGTTGCTACAGGATGAATGGGAAACGCAGGCTCAATGAAGCAATGGCTGCGCCATGCCCCAGGATCCCCAGGGATGGAGCCGTCCAAGTGGACCCGTACTCTACCAATTTGATGGGCAAAAGATGGCAAAAATGTAGTAAAAAGATGGATAAGTCTGCAAAGCTATCAGTTCGAAATGGAATTTTGAAGAGACCGCCTTCTGGTTCGGATATTAAGATGGCTGTGTCTGAAAATGGGCTTCCAATATGACCATTTTTTTCTCGGGATACGGATACGATGATCTCAGTGGATTTGGGGGGACTAAACAAACACATACTGTTCAATTCCAGAATTCCGATCGAAAATTACTCAACAGAATTCTCTGCCCTGTTCAACAGAGTGTTCAACAGCAGCACTGCCTCTCCATGTCCAAGGCCAAGTGGATCCCATGCAAGCTGCCTGGCACAGAAAACATTTAAGGCCATGGTTCAGAATCGGCGTAAGGCCCAGGGAACGTTCAAAACAACATATGCAAAATATGGGTAGTTTCAGTTTAAAACATAATTTTCCAAAGAATGGGGAAAGTCAAAGGAGGCAAAACATCCTCAAGAAGCACATGTGGCTGTCCGGGTAACACAAAAGCAATGTGAATTCTTACAGGACTTCGTGCTGAGCCAAGGGGAAGATATTTGGTGACCTGGGCCAAGTTCAAGAGACCACGGCTCTGCAAGTTTCAGCAGGGTCACCCCAAAAAAAGATCCAGGAATCAGCGATCTTCAAGAGCTTCCCTGCCCCGGCTCCCAGGAGCTGCTCGACAATGACGAACAGCTTCCAAGTTTCGAAGTTGAGCCCAAGAATCGGCGGCGAAGCTACATCGTTTTGCATCTCTGATTAATCTGCATCGAGTGAAACGCAACTGCCAGGCTGTTCTGTGAGACGAATACTGCCTGAAGTGATTCCCATCCGATCATTCATGGGGACACCCACTAATAGGATATGATCAAGTATATCACTGGTTGGTGGTTTGAACCCCTCTGAAAAATATTAGTCAGTTGGGATGATTATTCCCAATATATTGAAAAATGATGAAAAATGAAAAATGTTCCAAACCACCAACCAGATCAGAACGTTATTGTTGCTTTGGTACAGATGTTGTGCTGATATTTAGCCAAAAATTAGACAAAGTTCATCAGTTTCGCTGGTATCCCATCCGTGGTATCCCCCATGGTCACGTCACGGCGGGGATGTCAGCCGTACACTTTTTTTGTGGATGAAGGCGGCCCCATTCTCATCATACCTCGGTGATTTCATCAAGAATGGCTTTGGGAATGGGGATTTTTCGTGGGGATATACAACAATATATGATGATTAGGTATGGTACTTGAAAATTGTGTTTTTTTTCTCCAAATATCTCCAAATCCACTGCTTTCTCATATTTCGAATATGATTTTTTTCGGGATAAAAACTGCCATTTTTGGGGTATACTCCATTTTAAGACAGACCTCTATGTTCAATGATTCCAGGTTCTATAAACTCGAAACGGCTCTAAACCCCATATGATCCCAATACGTACAAATCCATGACTGGTTGAGCATGGTTGGGTAGGTCTGGGTGTCCAACTCACTTCTCGACATGAAGGTCTCCTGCAAGTCCGGCATGGAGGCCACAATCGAGCCGCCTGTGAAGGCTGCATACCTTGGATGGCGGGACATGAAAAGTTTGGAGACCGCAAAATCTCATGGTTAAAATTTGGGTTAAGAGCTGTTGGATTAATAAAAATGTTCCACAGTGTTTGATGGCCACAAAATGTGGTATTCCATGGTGTTCCCATTTTTCGACACACCCGGAACTTGCAGGTCCAAGGCAAGCTCTGCAAAAAATCTGTCAGAATACTTGTCTATCCTGATTAGTAGTTGGGTTCGCCATTGTGCCAGAAATCCAAATTATTCAGGGCCCCAGCAACGTTTGGAAGGCTCACTATTGTGGCAAGAAATCTTGGGAGACCGATATTTTTAGAAAAAAAAAATGTGTGAGTGAAAAAACCTGTTTTCTGGAAAAAAAATCGTGCTTGTCTGCCGTTCCCAAAAAGAATCAGATCCCTTATTAAACCCTTACTAAAGAACAGTTTTTCCACAAATTTCCAAGGCACTGGGCCATGAGAGGGTCCAATTCACTTTAGTAGGTTTGTTCTCAGGGTTCACAATTGCAGCAAACTTTTCCAGAGCTGATCCTGGAGCTAAGAGAAGAAAGAAAATCCTTTTCCAAAAGCAATTGCCAAGTTCAAAGTCCAAGCCTTTCCAAAACTAGACGACGGATGGCCCGAGAGCGTAGAGGAGCAGGGTCTTCTCTTGTTAGTATGGAGACGCAATATTAGAAACGATAAATGAAAGCTGTGTTATAGGCAGTCGAGAAGAGGAGTATCAAGACAAAATAGTGAGAAGTGCAAGACAATAGTTTGCATCGCAAACACTTTTACACATAGACGCTTTTACACTGACACTTTTACACACAAAGTTTTTACCCACAGAAGCTTTTACACACAGAAGCTTTTACATACAGAAGCTTTTACACACAGAAGTTTTTACATACAAACACTTTTACACACAGACGCTTTTACA
>Ga0126342_10016306_pt1 | contig 12959 bp, 12 predicted proteins | sample Cyp1metagenome_FD_92528 | JGI IMG/M metagenome (GOLD analysis project Ga0126342, IMG submission 92528) | Coral microbial communities from Lord Howe Island, Old Settlement Bay, Australia - Cyphastrea 1 metagenome | ecosystem: Host-associated > Invertebrates > Cnidaria > Coral ... | reverse complement strand
CTACTACTACTACTACTACTACTACTACTACAGCTGCAACGGCTGCAACGGCTGCAACGGCTGCAACAGCTGCAACAGCTGCAACGGCTGCGGCTGCAACGGCTGCAACGGCAGCAACGGCTGCAACATTGCAACTTCAACAACATCAACTACAGCTACAGATACAGCTACAACTACACTACAAGACAACTACAACTACAGCTACAAAAACAACTACGGTTACAACTTCATAGCGCTGCATTACACTCCACTTCATCACACTATATACACTACCAATATACTACACCATGCTACACTACTCTATAGCTACAACTTCAACAACTACTGCAGCTACAACTACAACATTACAACTACAAGTACCACAGAATCAACCACACCTACAGCTACAATACAAGTACAACTACAGCTACAGCTACAACTCCTTTACACTACACTACATTCCACTTCACCACACTACACTGCCACTGACTACGCTACACTACAGCTACAGTAACTACAGCAACTACTGCAGCTACCGCAGCTACAAATACAACATCACGACTACAACTACAACAACGTCAACCACACCTACAACTACACCACAATACCAGCACAACTGCAACTACAATTACAGTGCGCTACACTACACCACACTACATCCGGCAATTGTGGTTGAGGCAACCACTGCAACCACTCCAAAAAACACAACTCCAACTCCAATCACCTTTCGGTCCATCAGCTCTGCCACCCCCGCATCACAACACCTCACTTCTCCGATGGGTTCCTATCTCTGAAACTTTCGCCACCGCCTTGTACGGTAATACTGGTAATAATAACAATGATCATAGATGGTGACCTGCATTGTTGTCTGGAAACCGTGCCATGTCCAGCACTTCCGATGACGACAGCTCCGATGGCGCCGCTGGCTCCCTGGTGCGTCCCGTCTTGGTCTCCGACGCAGCGCGACGGGAGCTTAGGGACAGCCTCAAGGACGCTAGGAGTTGACTAGGAAACATGGAAATTCTAAAAATAAAACTGGAAAAACTCAAAAAAACTGCAGTTTTGGTAGCTTAAGTGCTGATTTTTGGATATTTTTGGGCTATGTGTTGAGTTGAAAATGGAGGAAACAGCTAAATGCAGTGAACATTTGGTATTTTCTGATAAATTATAATCACCTACAGCGAACCCGCATGAACCATACAGATCCTTATGCCTTTACTTATCTTAATTTATGTGCCGTTGCTTGGGCGAAGTTTGTTTTACAGGTTGCTGGCTCTATTCAGGCCACATTGCCCCAAACCTGGCAATGTGACACTTCCCACCTGCTTATTTGAAGCTTATGGGTTGTATCTGAGACACCGATGGGAAGAAGAAAGGAATATATTTGCATGTATTAATTGTTGGCGATGGAGAGAGAAACTGTTGGTAGATGTTGGTAGATGTCATGGTGATGTTGACCTGGTTACTCACATCAGCATGTTGTTGGCTCGTCGCAGGAGCACGGCTTAGTGCTGGAACGTCGAAATGGCTATGTGAGGTGCATGCCCGTTTAGAACTAGTGAATCCAATGTTCAGTGGACGTTTGCCGCATACAAGTTTGGTGTAAAGGCCATCGACCACTAAATTCATCCAGATTAGTAGGTTGAAAGGAATTTTTCCCGTTGACGTCTGCAATTCGTGTGAGAAATTGTGAGTCATCTGCAGGAACACTGTAAATTATCGGATCCAGCAAGGAACTTTGGTGCACCGTTCAATGTCAACTGACATGGTGATCAGCTGTGATGTGATGTGATACCAAACCAGTAATTTATAGTAATTTATATTATAGCATCATGGTGATTATTGGTTGGGTGGCTGGGGTGCCTGGTTTGGATGGGGATTGGTTCCGGTCTCCAGCAGGCCCACCAAGCAGCTGCCTGGTGGTCAGGAGTGTTTTATCAAACATCTGGGTAAGTGTGGCGAGCCTCGGTGGGAAACGGGTGGAGAAGATGGGTTCCACATGTTTTTGAAGTTTTTGAGCAAGGTAGAGGTTTCTTATGGTTTCTTGCTACAAATTTCCCTGGGCTAGCACATGCAAAGATGTATCCACAGAATCATTCTATTCAAGGGGTCGCAAAAAGTCTGGCAGTTTTACAGTTTTATGGACCCAACCTCTGACCGCAGAATGTTGCGTGCGGAGGATCAGAAGTGTGGCAACTATCGTTTGGGGAAGTTTGCTGCAGTGCGCCCGGACTTCCTGAAGTTCTGTGTGGAAGCTCGGATGCATTGCATGGGCTTTGGGATGGCCAAGTGCCAAGTGAATGGATGCTCACCACCTTGGCAGTTTTGAAACATTTGGAACCGAGCCGTGCTGACAACGTCGCCCTGAGGATTTCATCAAGCGAGCGAATCGGAAACCGCGGGAGTTGGTGTACTGCTCCTTGGCTGGCGAATTGACATATGTACATCAAAGTTCAACCTCCAAAACCCATCAGCAACGCAATCATATTGGCCAAGACTAGAAATCGTTTAAGGCCGTGGGCTGATAGCCGCTGATAGCCAATGCTGCTGTCAAGTGTTCGAATGTGTTCGACCAACTGATCCAAGTCACCTACTAGATGTAATTTGGGGCATGAGAAGTCTAGGAGTCAACACCTGAGGCACCAGTGACAAAGGTGTGATAAGACCTTGTGTTTTGAGAATCATGACCCCTCTGTGCTGCCCATGTGCTACCACTTTGCTGATTGATAATTGATAATACGTTGTTCTGACCGGAAAGGATGGTACGCTTGCTGGCGTCAGGCTCGCTGGGCAGTGGCCAGTTGCTCTTTGACTGGCAGCTATTGGAGACCTTGACACAGATGTTAGGCTGCAGCTTTCAGTGACCCACACAACTGTGCAAAGATACACCATGATACACCCCTGAAGCCTAATGAATATGGAACCTGAGAATTATCAAAATAGCTTTGAGAGTGAGAGAAGATGATTTTCCGATTGCAAATTTGAATGGTCCGTTCATCACGCTACGTCTCAAGGATGCATTCAAAACTTGCACCCGGAAGTTTACCAAAGCAGCTGGCCAACAAGATCCGCCTCCATACTGGATGTTTTATGAGGTCATCAAAGTAGTGTGTTCAGAATTTACCCATCAAACAGCTAGTCAGAATCATGCAAGAGTACCCAGCTATTCTGATTACCTCAACTTCAGAATCCAGCCTGTTTTCTGATTGCAGCCAAGGTGCCATGACCTAAACCTTTGACCCACCCGCAGCCAGTTTGTTTGTTTCCTCAGTGCTTGGCTGGTGGAACCCATTTAAAATGGCATTGGTGGAATCCCCAAGATCCCCAGAATATCAAATAATATCAAATACTCTCCCAGAAAACCAGGTTGAAAACTCGGATCATCTTGGATCTACTCATTTTGAGATACGTCTAGAGTCCAATATGGAGAGAATCGACGCATGACGTAGGTCATATGGCTGGGTGGGATCATATTTCCCTCTGATGCCAAACAAATACCAACTTCACATCATCGAAAACATCGACCACCATCTCACTATGGTCATATAGTACATGATCATGCATATATCATTCACAGGGATTTGTATACCCATCGCGTTAGGATTCCCATGGGGTGGATAACCATGGATAACCCATGGCACATCTCAGGAAAGAAAACGTGCAGCTCCGTGCTGTGCATCTCATTGACACTGCCTATGGTGGGGAGAAGTACCGTAAGAGCGCCGTGCGCGCGCAGCGGCTGTTTGCCGGCTGGTTTCAGGAACCTTGGCCTGGAAGATGGGAAGTAAGGGATGTACATTATGATGGTTTCTGTTTTGTTTGCTGGGTACTACAAGATATGGAGGTAAACCTCCAAGTGGGAAAGCAATCCAAAAATAACATGTTTGATATTATATATATATACATCTGTGAAATACGTATATACAATTATATGCAAATTATGAATGGAATATATGTATTTTGATGCAAAATGAACAAACAACATGTACTGTTTGCATTGACTTTTGGAACAGGCAATCTTGTGCAAGAGTTCACGCACGCGCAGTGGAAAACATGATTTGACTTTGGACAGCCCAACTAAAAGTAGAGGGACGGTGTCAGTCAAAGGACAGTAGAATTGCAAGAGATCAGCATTTAACAGATGAAAGATGAGAGTTGCTGCTTGGCGATGGTCACGACATTCCTGATCTCTGCCTGCGTGATCGTTACACTTGTGAACTGTTAATGTTGTACCACCTAGCTGGGTTTGCCCAAGAATGCTTAGCATTTTGAGGTGCAGTTTCCCCCGGTCCGCCAAGGAAAAAGCCTTCGAAGGAGGGCCATGTCCTGTGCGAAGCTTCCTGACCGCCAAGGAATTTGAGATGCCTGGCCCGTGACGGCGATCCTGGTGATTTTGCTTTGGGGATGCCATCAGCAATTTTGATGATCAGTTACACGGACTCGAAATAGGTTCAAAGGACCATAAAGGACCATTGACTACGAGTGACTAGAACTGCCCAACTTAGCTAGTGGATTTTTGTTTGTGTTTTCTTCGCTTTATATCTATTTGGATCTATTTGGGATCTGAATTGAAGATATTGAAGCAAGTCTGCCAGGGTCAAATACCTGGCTGGGTGCCCTCTTCCAAGTTCTCGACTCTCGACTCTGCTAGCATGAGTTGAATATATGATCCAACGGCCAACCTAAAGAAGTTATCATGGTGATGTTTGTTGGGAATAACATTAAAATCTACATGTCAGCCAAATTAGCTTTAAAAAAAATACATAGCTGGGTCATCCCATACTCCACATCATGTCAATCTCGGATTAATGAACCTTGGTTGATCAACTAATATATCAACTAGGTAACTATAGTAGGCTTATCCCAACAAATAGTCATTCTCAGCTACTGCTAATCCACCCAGCCCGCCGTCAGGAAATGGTCCACGAAGCATGGCGAGCAGGTGGACGTTCTGCTGGACTGCGACGCGGTGAGCGCGCGCAAAGCCATCGACGTGGAGCACTTCCGGAGCTCGGTACTGCGAAAGGGTGCCCTGGTGGAGACCGGAGACCGATGTTTTTTAGTGGATACCCATGAAATATCATGAAATGATATATGGAATGGCAGTTGTAGTCTATTTTCTTGGGGAAAGTGATGATAAACCGATAAACCCTGCGATTTTGATGGATTTGGTGGATATCCGGTTTTTGAGACAAAACCAGTTGGACGACGAAAATCTGAGGGCCAAGAAAAAAATATAAAGCCGATTGGTTTTGGAATTAAACATATCAGTCGGGAAGAGCATGCAGAAAATCGTAGAAGCACTTGCCTACCATTCATTTTTTCGTGGTAGGCAAAAGATGCAAAGGTATAATATTTTGGTCCTCATAGTCATGATGTGTTGTGTTTCTTTTGCATATGCATAATACGATTATGTATATATGAGTATGTTTGCTTAGTTGTCTACGAGAATCAAGAACCTTTGCTTCTTCGTCTACTGGAATCTAAAGATACCATGGGATACCTATATGACAAGAGTTGTTCCTTGGGGATGGTGAAGTTGCACGACGATTTGATTATGTTTGATTGTCATACTAATACAAGCGATCCTGAAGCGATTCCTTTTACTCAGTCATGATTTTTCATGATGTGTGTTGAACAAATGTCCGTTTAAAATAGCCCGCAGTTTTGTATTAGAATATATTAGAATTTATGGATTCATATTTCATGATATCAGTGTATATGTGCAGATTTTTCTGTACACCAAAAGCTTCATGTTGCCAACTGGGTCTCCACGGGCTGAGCTTCCACTTTGAGCAACTTGTCAAGGTGGGATTTGCCTGGAATCTTGGCTGTGGAGTGGCAGGATCTCATGGATTTCAGACGTGATGAAGATTTGAAAATATGTTGGTTTCACACTGGCTATGGGCTATTATAACATCCAATAACATCCAATAACTATAGGTATAATTCCCTGGCTACTGGATGCTGTTGTCATTCGAAGATTGGTCTGGTTTGAACGCAACCATAAACTTCTGTGTTTGTTACTGTTTGTTTGTTGTTTTTCAGGCCAGATATTTCACCAAACATATAAGATCATATAAGGCCATAGGGGTGTAGTCACAGAGATGACACATGAGAAGTGTAACCCATCAAGCCTCAACCAGGTCGTGTTGGCAGATTGACTGCAAATCAAGTCTGAAAAACCCTGTTTGATATCCAAAATGTTTGGAAATCATCATATGTTTGGCTACTTTAAGATGTTTCACGCAATCTTTCACAACAAGCATTCGTTTGGTTCACGCTCCACTGTTTGTCAGCAAGCTGATGAGGTGTTGTCCAACCCTGCGAAGCGGATTTGCATCCAGAAATGCCAGAAGAAGGCAGCGATCTGATCCCGTGATCTGCATCCCCAAAAATCTCAACATGGAACTCCAAAATCTCAAGAATTCACTATAGGAAAATCATGTATTAAGACCTCCTGGAACCAGGTTCCATGAAGGTTCCATGTTCAGGTGTTGACGGAGCTCGTGAAGCAGGCGGGATGTGGCATGAATGCATGATACGAGGGTATGGTTCAAGAGATGCTTAACCAAGGTTCTAGATTAATACATCTACATACTACTGATGTATATTAAATTATATGTTATTTAATTATATATATATAATTGTGAACTTTATGGCTGAATATCGTAGAACGTCCATGAAGATTGACAATGGTCCGGGGATTCAGGCCCAGCCCAACAGTACTTCACAGTATGGGCAGTGCACCTGCGATGATCCACATGGCATGAGGGTGTTGAGATCCTGGAGCGGATTTCAGGTAAGGACATCCCACTCGGAGGATCTCAGAGGCACAGATCGACATTAGAGACATTAGAATCTAGAAGACGAATCTAGATATTATAGATATATATATATATAGTATATATATATACAAAGAGATAGATAGATACGTATATAGATTGTTCTAGATTGACCAGTGCGGAAAAAGTGCACAGTGGCTGATGGGCAATCAAGCTTCTTTATCAGTGACCTTTTGGTTGATTTTATTATACCCATTGAAAATACATGAAAATATGTTCCTCACACACATGACTGGCTGGACATTTTCCGGTTGTTACCCTTTTGTAGATGATTCTGATGATTGTTCCAAATCAGCTGGGGGTCACAGCTAACTTCACCCCAAGGGCTACCCCCACTATTCCTCTATGGGAGGCATGCTTGGATGTGGATCCCAGCGGGTACATAATACCGTGCAAAAACCATATAACCCATTTTAGATATTCATTGTTTGTTACCACAGTTTTTAAGATTTAAGGTCACAACATGCTATTAACAACCTTCAAACCATGTTTTCTGTTGGATGAACATGTTGAAGCCCAATTTCTCCCAGATGATACACCCACTTCGGTTGCTTAAATCCTCTCAGTAGCCCTGCCCCCATAATTTGGTTGATATTGGTAATTACAAACCATTTATTAGCTAGTTTGATATATCTACCATAAGCCTTAGTCAAATTATAGTTAGACACCAACTCAACTCACGAATTATTACATCGCAGTCGGATTATTTTCAAATCGAGTTAGATATTCATTTATGGTAGAGATTGGTTATTATATAATGGATTTATATCTACTCTCTATTTGTTAGATGGGCATCACCCAGCAGGTGTACAAGGACGGCACCTGGCACTTCCGCCACGACCCACCGGGTGGCTCCACCGAGCGCCGGGAGCGCCGGCGCTCGCGAGCGCGGGCGCGGAAGGGCAGCCGCAGCCGCAGCCGGAGAAAATGCGAGAAATGGACGGCTGTGTTATAGTATATTTAAATAGTATTAAATAGTATGATTATAATATGCCTATTTTATGGCAATTACCTAGAGATTTCATGTTTGTTGTTCTAGTTTGATGAAATTTCTAGATACCGTTTGGTCACAGAACGAGGTATATGGGGGGCATAGAGAACAATAATACAACAACAGGAATAAATCTGATGATATATACAGATTTTATACAAAATATGAAACCAATGTGAGACATGGAGTTGGCGTTCTTTTTTTGAAATTTCAACATGTTTCAACCCTATGAGGGTGATTCAACTGACTGATAACTGATACGTTTTAGGGGGTTTGAAACCGCCAATTAGGATGGACAACAAGAACAGCAGAACGAACGATGCGTTTCACTGACTATGTATGGGAACAGAAAGAGTGAGTCCCACCACAATCTGTCAAGTCTTCAGGTGGAGCTTCAGAATATCTGTGGCTGTACACTGTACATGGAGGAAAGATAATGATAAACCGCCTGTGTACTGTAAAACTATGATGGCAATACACAAGTAGTACAGACGACAGAACATCATGGCAAAGGAGTAATATATATAATATAGAATTACCCCCAGCAGGATAGGATAGCACAATAGTACTAGGTTACTAGATAACGGGGATCATTCATGAGCAGGGTATCAGAAGTCAACCATATAGACGGGAGAACTTGCTGACACCTCACCACATCGAGCCAAGGGAGCTTTGGTGACATATTTGCCCTAGGCGGAGCGGGTGGATTTCAGGAAAGATGAGGTGGATAGAGCAATGACACAAAAACAATTGGGAACAGGACACTAGGTGCTGAGCCTTTGGGTGCTCAGATGGCTTTTGACACAACCGTTCTGGAAGCAGCTTGTGGCATCGGAAAGTCGCAGCCAAACTCACATAATCTTAACCTTAGTTCTATAGATTAATAACCCCATATAACCCCTGATTACTCTACTTTGGGAATGCCCTTGAGATAGCAGATGATGGCCCTGGGAGAGTTGGAACCCCCAGTCCCAGGCATGATTTCCGCCAGGTCAGAAAGGGGCGCGGATGAACGGGCGCTTGACGACCTCTGAGACTTTCGATGCCTGGGACAATGGTAGCCATGGTCAACCCATCCACAAAACGACCTCTTTCTCCATGACATGTGGAGGAAACTTGCTGGTTCATTGTGAAGACATGGACGCGCAGGCCCGCAACATGGATCAAAAGACCATTTTGTGTAGATTGTGCCAGGAGATGCCAGGAGGTTAAGGGATAACTATCAATGATGGCCGTGATCAAATCTATTTTTGTGCTCTCTCAGTGTGGGCGGTGGTCGCACACCTGATAGACGTAGTGGTTGCTGTTGCAGGATTGATATTGGATTGCTGCCGCATGTTAAGATCCACACCTGGGTTGCTGAGTTATTTAACCTGCGTCAGAAGAAGAAATAGACGAGTTTTGATGTTCATGGAGGGAATGTCGTTCGGAGATCGTCAAGAGAGGGAGAATCGATTGAACCATGGCGAGAATCTTGAGGATTTCTTGCCACGGCACGCTATGAACGTAATTTTTTCAAGGTCAACCAGTTTCTCACCACGCAAGTCGCTATGTGGCTTGAAGGCAAGGTCTCCAGTAGTCTGAGTTCCTTTTCTGGAACATGGGGAAACGCAGAAGAATTAAAGCTCCTCAGCTTGCTGGGTTTCTGAGACCTGGGCACTTGAAGTCATGGCTCGCGTGGTATGTGTTGACCAGGTCAGCAAATTTGAGATTGGCTCGATTTTAACTGGCGCGTCGCCACGCAACAAACAAACAAAAGATATATCGGGACTTGCATATGCAACATGCACAGACAGGCAAGAAGATAGAAGTGTTATGCAATTAGTGTTGGAAGAGCTGCATGCCGCAAATCCCTTTGGCTTTGTCCAAGATAATTAGGAAAACAATGAATCTATATATCTATTCCATCAAGATATTTGAGTTTCATGTAGCATGCCGGCGCTTGGCACGGTTGTGGTTGGCATGCAATGCACCTGCTACCTGGTGGTGCTGTGCGGAGTTCAATGTTTGTTTCGAATTAGCCGGATTTCTTCCAATAATTATCCTTTTCTCTTAGGTAAAACTGATTGATGAAACTAAGCGATTGACAGGCTGCAGCGGGTCCTACCACCAGTTGGTTTACTGTGGTTATTGATGGGATGGGTTGAAGCCGCCAAATCCAACCGTACTTTTTCCTGAAGTAAGAAAAGCCATGATCATATAAATCCGATCGGTCTGGGGTGCAGTGCGGAAGTCTATGATACAACTGTTGCTTGATGCAGTGAAGCCATTCAAGGGCGAAGTGGTTCACTTTTGGAACCAGCCTGAGTGGGTAAGAAAAAATGCTGAGCGCATTGAGTGCATCCTTTCCACAGGCTGAGGTAGGAATAGGAGTAGGTCATTTGGAGATTCTGCCTGGGTACTTAAGCATTTCAGATTGATTTCACATTATAACTACAGAATACATCAGAATACTATATATAACGAATATCATATGCATGTCATGTATTGCTATATTTGAATCTACTGTAATTATTTGATACGTTTTAATGGGTAATTGCATTGACCATCATAAGTAGGGCACTCATTAGATATTCAATCCGCGTAGGGGAAGCTGTAGAGACTGACTGCTGTGGTTCCTGATTTGTAGCAGTACTTGCTGGTGGGAAGAGGCAGTCCATTTCAATCCCATGTTGAAATTCCAAAAGAGAGAAGATAGAGAAGGTTCCAAAATCCAAAGCCATATTTATAACTGGCAAGAGGATGCAAGAGGCCCATTTGAATGCAAGCAGTGTGCACTCAAGCCACCAACTCATGGCATTTATGATGAATATGTTGGTGATCACTGCTGCATTGTAGCACGGTAGGCATAGACATAAATGTGACAATCGTAGTCATGATCTCATCATCCAAGTGGTGCCCTGGAGTTTCAGGCGCAGATACCCCTAGCATCCCCTACCATGTTTTACGATTTATAGATCAAGGCCAACCCATCACTGGATCTCATCACTGGAACTCCCCAAGTTCCGCTCCTGGGTCGCCGGGGGTCGCCGGGGGCCACCGGGTCGCCATGGCTTTCCGTCGCGCCACCCATGGTTGGTCTCCAGGTGGCCCAGGGGGTGCAACCCCAATCCGTTGGCCGGATCAAAGAGGCCGTTGAATCATGAATTTGGTTCGTATCCCCAAAATATAATATAATATAATAGATGTAATAACGCTTGATACTATAAGACTATAAGACTATAGTGGTTGAATTATTAATATTGATGGTTAAGACTGTAATGGACGATAATGGTAATTGGATAATAGATAATCCCAACAACCTCCCCAGAAACCATGCGTTAATAGGAGAAACACATCTTTGGAACCATACCATGCGGGTGTGGGATGGGATTACCATGTTTATATTGATGTTTGCTGTCTTTATTTGAAACCCTGCTGCAGGATTGGGAGCCTCTTTAAGCCCATTGATGCCAATGATGTGTCCAGGCATATGTATTTAGTTTGCTTGCGAATTAGTTGTGGTCTTTTGGCTGGCAATTTGACATAGTCTCAATCATCCTCACCTGGACCAATGATTCCCGATGACTAACATTTTCACCCGGGTTGAACTCACCGACCACTGTAGAAAGCAAAGACATTGAGAATCCAATTGTGAGACATCATGAGCCCAGAATTAAAATTGACAAAAGATGACCTCCCTCCAGACTTCCACCATGGCTCAGTGCCCAACTAGTCCTTGTGACAAGTGGACAGGTGCTGGTGTTAGTGATACTGCAAGCAGCGGTATGGAGCTGAGTTTGGAGCTGGTTTGGAAGTTTTTCCCAAGCGGAAATCGCCATTTATGGGTTTCAGCTTGGTTTGAGGGGGATAAACTTTTCACTTGAGACCGGGGATGAACGGGGGTGAGCCTCAAAATGCCACCAGTATGCTAGGTCCAAATCATTTTGTCGCTGAGGGCAAGACTGGTGTCATGTATCAAATTTGGCATGATCCAATCCAAACTGGCTCTTGCATTCTTGTGTTTATCAAATGCACCGGTTCAAGTTCCAAACAGAACGGTTCTCTTCTGTGACTGCAATTGCCGGAGGCTGCAGACAACGGAACCTGTGTGGATCTATTGTCGCTTCCGCCCGAAGACGAGTCGGGGAAGCTCAGGGGAAGCAGTTGAAGCTGCAGGTGGTTGGTGGCTGATTTTGGGAGGATGGTAGACTCTGGTAGACTGGTAGACCATGGCAGACCCATGCAGACCCCTTTGTTTCAGAAATCACACCCGCCGGTCACAAAGAAAACCTGACAAGGATGTTTCTTGAGCAGTACCAGTTGGATCATTCTTTTTAAAACTCAACGGGCCACAGACGGCCACAGAGCTATGCCTTTTTCCATGGACTCGTGTCAGCAGTTTGGGCAACCCATAGTGGCCTGATGATACTGTGAGTTTCTTACGCCCAGCACCTGCATCGAAACAGATCAGCAAAGCACATGAAGGTAGCTGCTAATCCTGTTAAATTAAGTTTTAATAGAGGCCCAAAATGTCCAAATGACCTGGATTTCATCAGTGAACTTTGGGTTTTCAGTTGTGGTGTTCGAGCCCCCCCAGCATCTGTCACCACCATTCGCTGGAGGTCGAACCGATGCTATGGCGGGGACTGCAGTTGTCAGATCGCCGTGGAAGAGGACTGGTTGCTGTTGATTGGTAAGTCCTTAACAAGCCCTTGGGGGATCAGCTTTCGGGAGGGCTGGTTAAATCCCAATCTCCATGAAAATGTTGGAGGCTGAATCAGCTAGGAAGGGTTGCTCAGAAATGAGTGCTCAGAAATGGAGAGTTTTAGCAACGAAATCGATTGCTTTAGGGGGTAGGCTTGAATGAAAGTAAATCATCATAGCATTGGTAAGCCCGAAAATCAGCATCACCCTTACATCACACCTGGTTTTTCTCCCATGTTCATCCATTTTCCTCATGTTCATTCATTTTCCTCATGTACTCTAAGCGTCACCCCTTCTCTCACATGGCCACCGCAGCAGCCGCAGGTCATTTGGCTGGTGCTGAAACCTCTGGAAGACGGATCGGCCGGCATCGAGCTGCTTGGACCAGTGATTTTTGGGATGCTGATTCATGTGAGATTCAGTGGTCATCAGCGTCATATCATATCATATCATATCAT
>Ga0126342_10016305_pt1 | contig 12961 bp, 9 predicted proteins | sample Cyp1metagenome_FD_92528 | JGI IMG/M metagenome (GOLD analysis project Ga0126342, IMG submission 92528) | Coral microbial communities from Lord Howe Island, Old Settlement Bay, Australia - Cyphastrea 1 metagenome | ecosystem: Host-associated > Invertebrates > Cnidaria > Coral ... | reverse complement strand
CTGCAGCCAACAGGCACCCCAAGGCCACACATCAATGGCTTCTTGGTGGCGGAAGTTTCAAAAATAGGAAACCTATAGGAGAGCTTGGCTGTTGTGAATCCGGGATGGCAGAGCGAATCCACTCATGGACCGAAAGGTGCTTAAGGTCTCCTCTCTTTCTCTCTCTTTTTCTGAGTATCTATCTATCTATCTATCTATCTAGCTAGCTATCTATCTATCTATCTATCTGTCTAGCCATCTATCTATCTATCTATCTATCTATCTATCTATCTATCTTTCTCCCTCTCTCTCTCTCCCTCTCTCTACAGGACCCCCCAAATAGGGGGGGTCGGCGGCACCAGGGCGCTAGCCCATTCTATATATACATATATATATATATATACAGTGTGTGTAAATATAAATATGCACGTATATATATATATATATGTTTTGAATATCTATGGGTGGTTTAAAATTCGTAGAGGACCGCAAAATCACATCATGCGTTTGCCATTTTGGTTGATATGGGGGGGCTCTTTAACAGAGCTGGGGACTGTGAGACGGCATTGTTTGTGTCATGTCAACCTGCCTTCGAGATGAATGTTACTCAATGTCTACTTTTGATTTTGTGTCCAAAATTTGGTCCAAATGGGGCGACAACATCATACCACAGCCATATCTGCAATATATAGCCATATTGACAACATGCCACGTACAACACGCCCGGGGTCCTAAACCAGGCCCCAGATGTCAACCAACATGCAAACTCCAACAAAAAACGAAAGGGGAAAAGACACCTAAAATAAGGTTAAGATGGTTAAGTATGGTTAAGTTGGCAAATTTTGTCATATTCCCAAAAGAAGTTGAAATTCGTGTTCATTGCGATGCTTTGACCTACTTCCCATCATTTTTCGGGTGAGCTCCTGCGGTCGGCCTTTTGATATTTTTGTAGTTCCTTCCGCAGTCCTCAGAGCCCAAGGGGCCCAAGGGCAAGAGCCGGTTTAGATATATCTGGGTGAATGGGAATGGAAATGGATTCATGATAGCAGTGTAAAATATCCTATTATTTAAGAATATATAACAGCAATAAAATGGAATCGTTAATCCAAAATAATAATCTGGATTTATTCATCTATCCGGTGTCCTCAAACATGGCGTGCTGGAAAATCTGCGTTTAATTTACACATGAATTTCTCAACTAGGGGATGTCCCATTGCCATGTGTGATTACCGAAGGGTACAAATACCTCAAAATTCCATGGTTAAATTATGGTTCAGCTATGTTAAGCTATGTGAAGCTATAGGCAATTCCAAGGTTAAACTAAATATTAAATTCCAAATATTAATTTGCCACATGTTGAATGAAGATTCCATGGTTCAATCATGAAAATTACCTCAAAATCGATGCCTATGTTCATCGGGAGCCCCAAAAAAATCAGATCCTCTGTTGCACCAGGGCTTCTGCGGGAAAGGGATAGGCAACAATATGTAGCGGCTTATTTATACAATAAATAGCTCCATGTTATGCACATAAAATTTATTATATATATGTACTTCCGGAGGAACAAAGTTTATGTTTCTTGGAAGCTTTACAAAACATCCATCTCAGTCAACTGCGGATCACATGTTCAAGTCGGTTTTGTGTGGCAGGTGTGGGACGATCAATTATCACCCTCTTGTATTTTTGAAGATTTTAAAGGTTTTGGAGCGTGGAAATGCGACCGGGGTACGACAAAGCTCCATGCTTCAATTCTACGCAAAAAGGATTTCAGGAGAAGAAACCAAACATGTTCACCAGTCAACAAGCGCAACTTTCGTCCTACCAGTGCGTCTCGGCACATGTGTAGCAGTGCAGACAGAGACGATGGAGACAAGTAATGGCCAAGCTGAAGCACGTGCAAAAATCAGCAGATGACTTGGCAATTCCCACTAAGTACGCTTTTTGTACCCTGCGTCACGGCACATGTGTAGCAGTGCAGACAGAGAGGATGGAGACAGACACATGTTATGCGGAGTAATGACCAAGCTGAAGCACATGCAAAAATCAGCAGATGACTTTGCAATTCCCACTAAATAAGCTTTTTGTACCCTGCGTCACGGCAGATGTGTAGCAGTGCAGACACAGAGGATGGAGACAGACATGTTATGTGGAGTAATGACCAAGCTGAAGCACGAATAAAAATAATCAGATGACTTTGCAATTCCCACTAAATAAGCTTTTTGTACCCTTCAGGATGAACAAAGTTTATGCTTCTTGAAGCTTTACAAAACATCCATCTCAGTCAACTGCGGATCACATGTTCAAGTCGGTTTTGTGTGGCAGGTGTGGGACGATCAATTATCACCATCTTTTAAATATATAAGATTTAAAAGCTTCGACCAGGGTACGACAAAGCTCTATGCTACAATTCTATGCAAAAGGATTGCAGAAGAAGTCAAACATGTTCACTGTCGGAAACTCAACAAGCGCAACTTTTGTCCTACCAGTGTATATATATATACATACATTCAATTGGATTATATGTATACACATATTCTAATTTCCACTATATGTTCCCAATATGCATCAATTGCTGGGTAAAGACGAAAAAACTCAACAAAAATCCACCAAGTTTCTCTCCAGTTCCTCTTCCAGCTCCACCACTTTGGAGTTCATCGAGGTCTCCGATTTCCAGGGCGCTAGCTGAATCATCATCGCCGCCCCCGCCTCTGCCGGTGCTGACACCGGCGCTGACACCGGCGCGGCACCAGCCAGTGCCACGGCGGGTGGTGGCTTCGGCGAGGCATTGGAGCTCAGGACCTGAACAGCTGCACTGCAACTCTGAAAGTAGTTGAATCTTGCAGCAATTTGGGGATGATTCCCCTCACTAATCATCATTCCAGTGACGTCACGATGTCAGGTCATGATCAAATTCAGAATCATTCAGATATATACGTACATATTTCATCATATTTCACTTATCTCCAGTACATCCCAATCATCCTCCATTTCACCATCTAAGCAACGTTCAAAACCCTCTGTCATTTCATTATATGTGTTAATAAGTGAGGATTCCTCTAAAGGATCATGATGGATTATGATAATCCCCAATATATGTGTTAATATAAATATATAATTACTATAATCACTATACAATAATGATAAAAGTAATCACCATACTATAATCACCATACTATAAGACCACTATTATATAATTTAATCCATGACTATAACCATCAACCAACAATCAATGGATTGGTTTAGTCGGGAAAATCTTAACCGGAAACCATAGGTATTTTCCCATGAAGATCATGGGGTTTTCCGGTTCCAATTTTCCCTTAAACCAATCCAACAACCAACAAGGCTTTTGAACAATGTTCACCTCAAAAGATCTCATTCGCTTCCCAGCAAAATCAGACCTCCGTGTTGGAGACGTCCGTCTGTCTATCAGACTCCTGGCGCAGAACGAAGATCTTCGAAGATCTTCCCCCATGAAAAAAGCCACTCTGTGGAAACACCTGATATCCTATTGTTTTGGAAAGAAGAGCTTGCTAAATATGTAATGTAATGTGATGTAAATGTAATGTAATATATATATATGTATAAATACAAATCATCAAGTCATAGCTCTGCAACACTGGTTTTTCGCATCTTTCCCAACTGTTTGTTTCGGCCAAGATCAAGTCCCGACCATTTTTTTTCGCTCCACGGCGATCGCCGCGTGCGCGACCTCGGTGTGCTTGAGGATCTCTGCTGCTGCCGCGCACTCCGAACCTGACCCGGGAGCGATGTTTTTTTTGTTGATGAACGAGTGATAAATCAAATCAGTATATCATAGTATATCCAATTTGGTTTGACTTGATACTCATTTTTAATTCAATATCAAACTTTTAAAATCAATATCAAACTTTGCCACTCAATCCTTAAATAGTCCGTACATAGACCTTATATGTATATATGATACCTCCAAGTTAGGTTCCTGAAATGGCCACTATCAAACTTTGCAAATCAAACCTCTGGGACTCTGGGAAGTGATTTTTTCATGGTTAGTTGACGATTTCGGGGTTTGTTAATCTACCTTTTGTAAAATGCCCATTAACATAATCATTCATAATCAAAAAGGATATGACTATCATATGTTAATCAATATCATAACTATATATAATTATCATTTCCAGTTGTTAATACAGGGGTTATCATAGAAAATCACAATCATAAAAGGATATGACTATCATATGTCAACCAATATCATAATTACTATATCCAATTGTCAATACTGGGGATTATCATAACCGTTCATAATCATAAAGGATATGACTAGCATGTGTTAATCAATATCAGAATTACATATAATTACGATTTCCAGTCGTTAATACTGAACTATTCATAAATGATTATAACTCAGATTGTATATTATGATATTAGACAATGACCATGATAATACCCAGTTCATGGATGTTAATACTGGGGATTATGATCATCATTCATAATCATAAAGGATATGACTATCATATGTTAATCAATTTTATAATTGCGATTTCCAGTTGTTAATACTGGGGATTATGACAATCATTCATAATCCATGAACTGGGAATCCTGTTCTTGACCTATCATAGTGAACAGAGGAGTTCAACCTAGAGCCCCTTGCTACTTCAGGGTGTTGGACTTGGGGCTCCAGAGGTATGTTCAAATTCAAGTTGAGATTTAAGATTGAAGGCCAATGATTCACGGCGCTGACCCCCAGTTAGTTGGAAGTTCGTTTATATAAACCCATCTAACTACGGAATACTGTGGGTATATTTGTCAACATTCACCATGGTTAACCCATAGATAAGTATGGGGTACTCAACCCCTTGCAAATATCCTGCAAAAAATCACGACTTCAGTTGATTACCCGTTTTATCCGTTTATGGTCCAAGATTAAGTGCTGTATTCAGCAACTACCCATCCAGGGTTGACCGAGGAAGTAAGGGCCGCTATCGTACACGATCACGAGCAAAACCAGCCATCAGTTAATCAGTTACATGATTTATCACCACTCCATTTTCTAGGGTCAATTAGGAGAAAACCTTGGTCTGGTCATTGAATAGTTTCATCACGTTTCATCGTTACATGATGAACGAAAACACGGGAAAAAATCATCGCGTAGATCTGATGGAGGAAGCTTGTCTGCATGATGTGGTAACAATGGCAGAATCATGTCGCACTTGGCCCACATGGAATTTGAGTCGCGGTTCCCCAGTTTCTCGGAGTGATCACTGTTCTACAGGAAATCTCAATAAAACAGCTAGTACAAGCCCATATTTCATGACACCATAAAGCAGCCTGATTTATCAAAATCAAAATTGTTGCTGACATAAAAGGTAGGTTAAACCATTCAACTCACTTAAACCCGTTGTATGTCATATATTCCACGCTTTATGCCATTAATCAATATTAATCCCATAACATATTCCATTCTAAACCCAGTTTCTGACGAACCACGAGATTTCATATGTTCCTGATTAATTACATGGTTAGTACAGTACCCAATCACAAACCACTACTAGTGGGGATGGATATTCACTATCATTTCGTGTATAGTCCCAGTTGTTTTAAAACCTATCATTGTGGGTTATAGATGCTTCTGGTACTTCATATCTAACTAGATAGAACATATAAACCTTGTATCTAAATCTGCCGTGTCGTACTTTGGTCACTGTTCTCATACGAAAACCGTTTATGCTTCAACCGAGTTAAACCCAGTTCAACCCAGTTCAACAGCTGACGAATTATGTTTCATATTATACCAGATTATACCCTAATACTGTTAGAAAAATCCCATTTTGGCTTGGTCCGTGTTCAAAGCCAAAGCGATCAGATTTAAATCTCTATGGATGGTTCCTCTTCATTTTAACTATTCCCTTGTACTCCTCAAAGATATTTCAGATATTCCATGATTGTGATCTTCCCAACGATCCAGCTAGACTCCGTTCAGCGGTGTTCAAAGCCGAAATGACTCGTCCCTTTAAACTGGTTGGTTAAGAACGAATTCCTCAGGTCATGGATTGCGATACTCTCCAATATATCAAAGAGAGTATAAACCCGTCATCAATCATCAACCAACAATGGCTTACCCGCCACTCAGGTACTGGCAACCATCAATTATCAATGATATCCCCATATGTATCAAGGATAGTAACCAGATCGTATAACCCCATACAATAAGCATCCCCAAAAAGTTGGATAGTATAGCCCCGAAACAATGCCCCCCACTTCTTTTCAACCAACAGTGGTGTCATGTTTGATATGGGGCTTTCCATAAATCAGGGTACCCTAAAATGGATTGTTTATATGGAAAATCCTACTAAAATGTATGATTTGGGGGTACCACTATTTTAGGAAACCGCCAAGTCACGAATCGCTCTGGCGCACTCCTCCCGCAGTCGCCGTTCCTCCTCCAGTTGCCGCTCCACTGCATCCAGGCCGCTGCCGTGCGCAGCTGTCAGACGGGCAAACTCCTCCACGTCCATGTGGGGTTTCGCTTCGTGGGCGTCCCAAGATGGTCAAAACTCAACAAGCCTCATGGGGGAAACCTTGGAAAAGGGATGCTTTCTTAAGTCGCAGAAATCCGTTTTTAATGCTGGTCCACATACTCCCTTGTATTTTTTAAGATGGAACTTATCAAGTATCACGGTGCCTTAACCTGTCACCCATTGTCGGTCTCCCAGCATGATTTGTTTGACAGGTTGAAAGTGTGGGGTGCAACTGGTTCTATCTATTTGGAACCATATATTGAAGTCAAAAATCATGTCCGAAAGCATGTGGGAATGGGCCAAGATGAAAAACTGCGCAGTTCGGTCTTTTTGGGTTTGGGGTTTCCAAACTCTATTCTTCGGTCTGGTCTGCTCACTGGGGTCCAGAAAAGCTACATAAAACGTCGGTTGGACTTATGAATACCAATTATCCCCCTTGCCATTCCATGGGTGGGGTTGCAGTGGACCATATTGTAGAGATCTAGCCTTTTGCTCTACAAAATGGTTGTGGCACCCGTTCCCTACAAAATGGTATGTCCATAAACCCTGGCCCTACGAAATGGTATTGCCTGTCAACTGCATTGGATAATTTTGATCCACAACCATTATGACAATTTTGTGAAATCAAACCAGCGCAATCATGGTTTTATAAAAAGTATAAAAAAAACAGAGCCAGTTTGTAAAGCATCTATCTCGTCAAGAACTCAGCGTCAACTGCCTTTTTCCCAAAGCCATTTTGTAGGGTTTTCACCTGTATTGCATCGTCATTCATCCTTTTCGGAGGTGGAAGGAAACTGTTTCATGCAACTTTTGCAGCATGAGAATGTAGACATTTTTTTGCCAGCAATGTCCTGGCAATCCTTCTGCACATGAAAGCTTTTTGCATTGGAAGTCACAAAAACGGTCCCAAAGCAGCGGAAAGGATGTTCGTCAGAAGAATTGCGGTGGGCCGTGGCACCTTTCGTGGTAGCGTGGCACCTTTCTTGTTCAGCACAGCAGCAGGAGCACCAAAGCCAGCCAGCACGGAATGTGCGAAGAGCACCAAACACGTGAAGGCTATTTTTGGTGGAAGGGAAATTTTAATTTCCTATAGCTTTCTGAGCCCACCGCTGCAAACACAAATATACACTTATAAAATCTTATAAAATGGTACATGTATTGAAACGGTGGGTTCTCTATAGAATGGCTACCATCTTTTTCTTTGTCAATGGCTAATTCACATTTTCTTTTAACCACCAAAACATACCCTTAAAAAACCTCTACAAAATGGCTTTTTGTCTGTTGCAGAATGGTTTGCTGTGGTGCCAAAAAATGATCATGCCTTCAAAATAAAGACGATAAACCAGCTAAAATCGACTAATTACTACATAATGGTATCTGTGACATCATTTTAAGGACTCATTTTCCACAGAATGGTAGCTTTATGGGGGGGTCAACCCTGACCATTCTGTGGAGGAAATGGCAAGGAGGATTGATAAGGTCCCATCATATGGACATCGGATATTATTAGACAACAACCCCCAAATTGGGCCCCAAATGCCCATCTGAAAACCGTCCATCCTCCTGCAACGTCTGCATTTCCACCTGCAACCTCTCACTGTTCGCCAGCGCCTTCGCGCGCTCCTTGCTGCGGGGTCTCAGGCTTTGGGGCTAAGCGCGGATATGCCCGGATAGTGGGACACTAAGCCCAGATATGCCCGGATAGTGGGACACTGAAAAAAAGGCCCATAAGCGACCTAAGTTGTCTCTTGGAGGCGTTCTTCCCATGAGGCCGGCCAGCAGCAAAGGCACATAATATGCGCATAATATCTATATTATCATATATATATATATATTTACATACTTAATTATGTAGCAATATACATGCATGCGAAAAAATGGGAAAGCCTCAGCAAAAATCACCAGGCAACAAGGAACTAGAGAGAACAAGAAAATCAAAAATATCAAAGTTTTCAAAAGGATCCAATCCTTTACTCTATTGGGGTGAAATTTCAAGCATGTTGCCATTGTCTCTGTCAAAATTGGGACAGAAAATCTTAATTTTACGATAGATACAATCTCTCAACTCAGCCGAAAATGATGGATTCACCGAAAATGCCGATTCCATTGACCTGGGGGTGTAGGATATGTAATGGTCACATATGTTGAGTATCTGATGCTATCATTTCAATACACCCACCAAATACGAATAGATACGGAAAATCCACCATGTGCAGACCATTTTCCGAACGCAAAACAACCTCATGAGTCCTAATGAAGATTTCATCTGGTTGATGGTCTCCACCCACAAATATGTACGCGAATGTCAGTTGGGATCCTCTTTGAAAATGAAGGGTAAAAGAAAACCAACGACCAGTGATCTATTATTCATGGTGAAAATTCGATGAAGATCAATCAAGTGGGATAAACCCTGGGGAAGTGAAATGTTTCACTCGATGAGTCTTTGAATGATTAAACAATTTCCCACTTATTGAATTAAATCCTGCGGAATCCCAACTCCTCCGGTGCTCCATTTGCCCAACAAATGGCCATCCGTTCCTCCTCCAACACCTGCATCTCCTGCTGCAATCTATCGCACTTCGTCGCATTCGCCTTATCCGCCTTGTCGGCCTTGTCCCGCTCCTCGTGGTCAGCACAGTTGGAGGCCAAAAGTCAGAAGTGACCCAGATTGACTGACCCATGGATGTTCAAAAAACACGCAAAAAAAACGTCCAAAAATTTATCGCCGAATATCCGTCAAAACCCATCGAAATCCATCTAATTTCCGTCTAAGGATCCATCCAAAAAATCCATCAAAACCTATCAAAATCCCTGTTTCTTGGTATGATCAAGCATTTGGAGCCCTCAGCTGTTGTTGAATTTGGCACATCTGGGTATGATTCCAGATTACATATCAAATCACATGGCTGGCTGGGACATCCCTTACAAATGGAATTCTAATGAGAAATCAACTACAAATCATGGGATTTTACATTGCCATGTTTGATTGCCGGAGGGAACCATAGTTCTCAAAGAAGGAGCTACAATTCAGAGAGGCCAACCAAACCAACACCTGGCAGTGGAATTGAATCATCTGGTGATGACAGAACTTCCCCCAAAGGACGTGGTAAACCCATGAACTCCCCATGTCACAGACACGGCCGCAGGTGTGTGAAGTTTCCAGAACAATGTGAATCACAGTATGCAAGTACTAAACCTGGTATGCACTGCGCTGTATATAGAGCTACTAAGAGTTTCCCAACCAGACCATACTGTAGTCAAAATACCTGTTGAATGAAAGAATGAATTCGGAAAGAAGATTTCTTCGCCATAGGGACCCAACAGGCCTTGAATACGGGGCGAGGCGCCCGCTCAAACGGGTGAAACCGCAATGGTGCCTTGCCGCCTAAACGCGCATCAACAGTCAGTCGGTAGCGGTACCGGTCCCAATGGGAGCGCAAGATGCCATACGCCGCCAACGTCAGGCAGAACAGAGGTGTCAAATTTGCCCCCCCACGATGTGGTCAGCAGCCGCATCAATCGAGACCACATTGTAATTCACCAAAGCTAGATCGAGAGATGGCCACAACAGGCACAACCGTGCCGCATTTCCAAGGAAGCCTGATATCAGAGCTAGCTAGTGCGACGACCGCAAGGGCCGGGCGCGAAGGACTGACAATGCTGGCGGTCAAAGAGCCAGGCGGAAGACTTTTCGAACCGATCTCGACTTTTGGGCACGAGGTGTGTGCCAGGCCCCAGAGCAGTAAGGCACGAGGGTTTGGTAACCCAAACCAAGAGATTAAAAGAATCCTGTTGATGGGGTAATTTGTTGAGAGTTTTACTAACTGGCTGATGGGGGGATTATGAACTAATCCAGTAAAAAGGGATCAAGTGGGGATGTTTTTCACGGCTCAATCGAAATCACCAGAGGGTTGCGGCACAGTGGGATCCAAGCATGGAATTTCTTGAGACGAAGGGAATATGGATACCCCGACTTGGGGATGCAGGCAGTCAGTTGCTGTACTGCCAGCACCAATCGGTACGACGATGCCATCTTGGGACAGCATATGAAATCGACCTTGGCCAGCCAAAGGCTCTGCCGCCAAGGGGTACGGGTAAAGAATCATGATTACCTGACGGCGGTCGTGAGACAGCCAATACCGAACATCAAGGGTCACAGGCAAGCCTGCAAGTTAAAATCATGGTTCCTCATCTGACTCCTCCTCGTTTCTCGGGCCTCGCTGAATTCGGTGGAAATCTGAAGGGCTGCACTTGACATTTGAAATGCGCCTCCATGTCGCGCTGCGCATTGCTTGCCGATGAAAAAATCAAGTTCTGAAACCGCACGGCTACACTGCGGCCAGTTCGTAAACGGGCTCCATACCGAGTATAAGCCATCTTGTCAGAAATGATGCAGCCGGCTTGCCTATTCAGCACTGTCTGCTTGAGACCGACTTGAACCACGTCACCGAAGGTTCCTCTATGTTGGCATTGCCCGGCGAATGTGGCACTTTCATCCCCTTTTCCAAGCTGCGATTGTTGGTCCTTGTGGCCAAACATCGTCTCATATTGCATGGTCTCACTGCTATCTGCTTACCATCCTCAAGCTCCAGGCCATATCGCCCGAAGAAGTGGACAGGGTTGATATAACAATACCGAATAGCCCATTCAGCTTTTGGGTCTTTGCTGGGGAGCCACCCGCTCACCCACCCGGAACAGGCCAGCTATGCTGAAGGAACAGCGTCTCCGGGATTGATGAAGCCAAGGCCGTCTGAGCTCCAATCAACTTGCAAATCACTGGCGGTCGAAGAGGCCCCAAAAACTTTCATTGAATATGCAAGAAGTGCGCTTTCAAAATCATCATGCTCAGAAGGCTCACACACGCTGCCACCACGGGGGACAGGTGCGCAAAGCTTGTCTGAGTCATGCCTTTGGATCTGTTCTAGTTTATCACCGTCTATCACACATCACTTGAAAGCAACGTCTTGGAGCCGGGTGCAGGTCAAGCCTTGAAGTCAAGGCAGGAGAGTCTGGCACATGGTCATCTGAGCCATTGCCACATAAACCACTGGCATGTTGGAAACCCTTGGTTGATGCACAATCGAAGTAGTGAACGGCAACTGCAGAAACACCGAATGCAACTGAAGCATCAAATTGCAGTAACAATGCTGCCAGAGAGCTGCATTCTGGTCCCAGATAGGGATAACAATGTACCTGGTGTCAACGGGCATAGTCATTGTCCATCTTCTGTTGATGCGGGGGCTACATGCTGGGACGAATGGACTTTGAGCCTCTCCTAATCTCTGGATAGACTATAAACCCCTTCCCATTTCCCACATGGTTGGTTTAATCCCCATCCAAAAAAAAACCTCATGGACCCCTACAAATCCCTTTGTTCATCCCTATGAATAGATGGCTCTCCCTATGGTTTGATGGCTCAATTGGCTCCTCCTGCAGCTTCAAGACCTCCTTTTGCAGCGTTTCCCTCTCCTCTCGCAGCGCGATCTCACGCCGCGCATCAGCGCTGGCGCGCTGCTTGCACTGCCTAAGACGCAGTGACGGCACGAAACACCGCTCGAAGTGTGGCCCCCGAACGATGGCGAAGTTGCTTGAAATAAATATACAGAACTGGCCTTTTTGTACTAGCTCGAACAGTCAGTTGCGTGAAACTCAACCGAGTTATATCCAGGGGCCACCACCTTATAGACGTTGAGTTGGCAGAAGAGTTAAGCTCTGCTTGAGTCTGGGTCTGGATGCTGAATTGAAATTGGTTTGATCATCATTTCTTGGAAATCCATAGATGATGTGAGTTTGCATGGTCTGGCTTGATCATCTCATAGATTCTTACATCACCTGTTTGCAGATGATTTGCAGTACCGGAGTACCTCTCAAAAATGGTGATTTGCAAACTGCTAGACTTCCAGAGGGCACATGGCTTATCATTCTGAATTGCCAGTTTTCTCACGATAAAATGAGGTGAAAACGACTTAACCCAAAATTCTGAATATAGGACATGGGTCTTCATATAATCATGTTGTTATTAACCATCATTAACCATCAACCATCATTAATCATTACCAATCATTAACCATGATTAACCACTATTAGCTCCGTGCTACCGGAGAGTTTCGCTACCGGAGAGAAAAACGCAGTCCCAGTCGCTGAAGTTCTTCCTTCAGTCTGTGACATTCACCTGTCCAGCAATTGCTGGTCGGTTGTCTCAGCCGACATACATACAATATATATATATATAGGTATGTATGTGTATATATATATAGTGTGTAATAGTGTGTATATATATATAGTGTATATGTATAGAGTGTGTATATATATAGTGTATATATATACATATATATAGCGTGTATACATATATATATATATATATATATATATATATATGTCGTGTATAATTGTGTATATATATAGTGTACATATATATATATATATATATATATATATATATATATATATATATATATATATATATATATATATATATATATATATAT
>Ga0126342_10016304_pt1 | contig 12961 bp, 14 predicted proteins | sample Cyp1metagenome_FD_92528 | JGI IMG/M metagenome (GOLD analysis project Ga0126342, IMG submission 92528) | Coral microbial communities from Lord Howe Island, Old Settlement Bay, Australia - Cyphastrea 1 metagenome | ecosystem: Host-associated > Invertebrates > Cnidaria > Coral ... | reverse complement strand
CTTTTCCAAAATACGGTATCTGGATCCCAAATACGGTATAACACCTGTAATTTAACATCAGGATACTATTTTTCAATACGGCCTTCAAAAAGGAAGCACAAAGAGGTTCTAGGTATATATATATATATACATATCTTGATATGGCTTCCATCCGTGCTGAGAAAAACTCGCATAAGCTGGCACCCTCCAGTAAACAATCGAGTTTTCAACTTGAAATCCTCCTGATCATTTGGGGGAAATCCTTTACACATATTGGGGATTTGTAAAGCACGAGGCCTCGATGCTTCTCAGCGAAATGTCCTGGAGGGCCGTCCCCCTGGCTGCAGTTGGGGGATGTCTCCCTGGTTTGGGTTTGTCTGAAAGGTCGTATCCAATTATCGACTTATTCTTTCAGAAACCCCAAACAGAATTTCTGAAAGGTAGAATCCTAGTAAAATTCTGCAAATGGCTAAAATATGAGGTAGATTATGATTGAACTTGTTGATCCTTTTTTGGGGGTTAGCTTACGGTGGGGTCAACATCATCCAGTTGCTCAACGGAGATCCTGATTTCAGTTGGATGACCGTAGCAGTCGTAAACTGGGCATTCCAGGGTCAAGTGACATATGAGGAGCTGTACCTTTGAAAAGAGTTATTATATAATATTATATATATATATATTTACATATACTTATATATATATATATATACATATGACATGTATGTATATATATAATTAATAGAGGGTTTTCGACAGGTTTCAACTTTCCCAAGGAAAGAACTCTACGTGTCCAGACCTTTTGGAGGTATTCATTGCATTCCTCCTGACCGGATAAGAGCTCAATGGGTAGGTTCAAGGGAAAAACCGAAACCAGAAACCTGTGTTTTTTCATCATTTTAAATAAAGCCATCCGCATAAAAGATAGTTTCCAGTGTTTCCAGGAGATATTTACAGATGGTATTTAATATTTATAGAGGTTACATATTTACATATTTATAGATGGTATAGGAGGTTATAGATATTTATAGATGCTATTTATAGATATTTCCAGGATGTTCCACTGTTCGGGCATGGCTGGAGTTACCAGACAGGAATTCACCTTTGGGACTGTGATGCTTCCAATGAGACCTTTGGCGTGCAACGCGGGCAACGCGGGCAGTTTGAAAAACGCAGGGTCCAGAAACGCCGGGTGGTTCCCAGTAGGGTCGACATCATTTGTTTGGGGTGTGTATAACGACCTCGCTGTCCTCCCTCACTGGAATCATGGTTTATGTTAAGGGAATCATCCCCAAATGGCCGCAAGTTTCAGGTCAGTGAACCATTATAATTTACCCAGATACACACACACACGCATATATATATATATATATTACTAGTATAATGTAATGTATTTGTGTGTGTGTGTTTGGATGTGTTTAGTATGGGTTATGTTTACCAGAAATATTCGGGGTTTAAGGGACCATTGCAGGACCCCCCTATACAACTCATTGGCGAAGAAATCAGGCATTGTATGGTGTTGTTTCCCGCAGGTTTTTCCCTTAACAAGAAAAACAACACTGGCAGGGTTGCTCCGATCTACCCTCTGGTAAACTAACATAACTATGGAAAATCACCATTTTTAATGGGAAAATCCACTATAAATCACCATTTTCAATAGCTATTTTGACATAACCAGAGGGTATCATCATAGTCACAAGGGCTTGTCTACCATCTACTGTAATTGGTACATATTGGTGCCATGGAGCTATAACGATGATTAGTACCATTGGTACCATAGCGACCATAGCTATACCCTTGGTACCCTCTGGTAATTTAACAGTTTGCTATTGAAAATGGCCATTGAAATAGTGAGTTGTCCCACTAACAAATGCCATTTTCAATAGCTACTGGTATGTCAAATTACCAGAGGGTAATTCTGAAAGATCAGTGATTTCACCCTTCGGGTAGGCTCGCAGCCCACGCAGCCCAGGAACCAGATGTGGGACTGGCTGGACACGAAGCAGATGAAAAATCGTTGCGCGGCTGGAAACGAATGAGTTGGATATCGAGATGTTCCACATGTTGGCCATGTACAATCTTCGTTAATTATAAAACATCATATATAGTCCCATTTATGTCAATGATATACCCACAAAAAAAAAAATTCTTGATCATTTCCCATAGTTCCCCATGTTTATGATGGATATCTATATTTGGACTGGTCCAAAAACATCAAATCATAACTGGCACAGCTCAAGCTCACGTCTCAGTGCAGGGCCTGGATATCATACAAAATCCACAAATATCAATGGGAATTTCAGGATCCTAAAATGGAGGTACGTTAGTACATGTTAGTACCATATGTTTGGCCATATTTTGAAGGTATATCCGATATATCCCCTGAAATGAAGGCCTTATAGGTTCCTGAAATGGCCATTGAATACTGGAATTCACGGAAAAAAACAACGCAAACTGGCATGACAACTCTCAAAACAGAAGTGTAACGCCATCAAAATCTGATTATATAGGATATTTTATCGCATTTTATCATATCACATCTTTTAGCGATCTCGGAACCGCCTCAAAGTGTGCATGATGGTCAGTAAGGTGAATCTTCCAGGTTGGAATCCATTGTCAAATCAAGCAGAGATGATATATGGGTCGATTCGTCGATTCATTTGTTCATTTGGCCCGGGGGTGATGTTTTTATACCACACGGAGCATTTCAGTATGGATTCTAAGACTCGACAAGCAATGCTACATATTTTCGTGAGGGAACGCTTGGAGACTTGGTGGATTGTTTTAAATCTGAATGGATTTTCTGGTTGGTGGTTTCACACATCAATTTCATTTTTCATTTCATATATGGGATGTCATTCTTCCCATTGACTCATATTTTTCAAGATGGTGAAAACTTAAAACCATCAACCATATTTTCCCATGGCTTACTGTAAGCCACAGGATGTTTTTGTCATGGCTTAATCCAGCATTTTGAGGAATCAGTCAACGCTCAGCAACGCGAGAGATAGTCTCAAGTAAGAACCTAATAAGAAATAATAAGAACATATTGACCCACCAATCAATTCAGATGAAGATAGTGGGTTTGCTTTTTGGGGTGAATAGTTCTTGGTTTCTAGACGCCTGATCCCATGAATCTCAATGCAATCCGAAAACCGCCATTCAATCATTGACAAACAGTTTTAGTAGATCATTTGAGGACATATCTTGAATTATGGTAGTATTCCGTAATGTTACTTCATGTTGTCCCCCAACATGAATGATAACATTCATTGGTAACCCCCAACATAAAAGATCATAAAAGTGTGTCTTCCTCCTCTTCAACACCCCATGTGCGGTTTTTTCTGCGCCAAGGCTACGGCTTGTGTATGGACGCCCCACATCCTGATCATGTGGGCACGCACGTGCACATGTGGACGTGTCGGACGGACCTTAGCCACTTGGCCCGTTTTTTTCGTCACCAGGTGTTGTTTGAACCACTGTAGGTTTATGGATGTTTTTGGTAGATATATGTATACAAAATATTGTAAGATGTTCCTTATTATCAGGTTTATCGAGCGTTTGTGATCTAACTATAGGTATCTATATACAACATATATATATATATAATTATATAACACTATATGGTTGTTGGTTTCTGAATCCATGAATTAGTTGGATATATTTACCATTGAAAACCCATCCTTCATTCACCTTTTTTGTGGGCCGCCTATCCGGTGAGTTGTTCAGTTCAGTTCTAAAAAGCTGGATGGTTTCTTCGGAAATAGCTGGATGACACATAGTATTATCATTGTTGTTTATGAATATTGAGTTATATTTCTTACATTATGTATTTATCTATGTCAGCATTTGAGTGGGCTAGCTTAGATGAAATTGGACAATGGAATAAGGCTAAATCATGTTTATATAAACTGTGTTTACTCATCTCAAGAATCTTTTGTATCCCCATTTAGGTTCGCACACGCACGCACACGCACACACACTCTACATGTCTGTGCACATTGAACTTATATTCCCATTGATGTTGTTTTCGTAGTGCTTCTTGGCAGCTTAACATGTCCAGTGGTGACGGTTCCATCATTGGAATGTTCCGCAATTGACTGACCCTGAACATTGTATTTGATGATATTGTCATCACATCAAACTACATCATCTGGTTGGTGGTTTGGAACATTTTTTATTCCATAATATATGGGAATAATAATCCCAACTGACTTTCATATTTTTCAAGATGGTTAAAACATGTTAAAACCACCAACCAGCTATTAAGGGATATTAAGGGATATTAAGGGAATAACCACCCATTAACGCAGGTATACCACCAACCAGTCGTGAGATTGGACACTCTCCTGTGGATTCAGGCAACCAACGATGGCTTTTCCAAGACATCGACGGCGGTACAACGAGCACAACCACAACGGAGGCCGAGTGATTCAGCCGGGGGCTGCCCGGGAAAGGTCTCAGGGGGACTTGGCCCATCTTGGCCCCCCGAAAAACTCGACGTAATCCTCCCAGACAATTGGGCTATGTATGGCTATGTATGGCTATGTATGGCTATGTATGGCTATGTATGGCTATGTGTCATAGGATGTCATAGGACAAGAACAGCTTCCAGACCCCTTTGCTTTTTTGGAGGGTCCATGGATGCCCAACGACCAACCTGTGACGGTGCCGGGTTTATCTCAAAATGGAAGGCGGCCTTGAACTGGCAATGTTAAAGGGAATATAATGATGATCATAATCCAGTTGAGTTGGGTACAACCCCATGTCTTTCCAAAACGGTCAACGTACTTTTGGATCTTCGAAGCCTTCGAAGCGGGGTGAAACCAGCTGGGAAAGGTGTATGGCTTGATCCTGCCTTGCTGAAAACCAGGCGTCAACCGAGACAACAACATCCACCACGAGCGCAACCGGCACCACCAGCACCACCAGCACCACCGGCACCACCGGCACCACCAGCACCACCAGCACAACGACCCCAACGCCACTGAGTGCTGTCAGAAACTCCGCAGCTGATTGGTTTTCCTCCCAGTCGCTATAGGGTGAAGTGTGTTTTAACACCAACCTCCCAAGTTGACATTTTTGGGAGACCCAGAATGGACATTGGGATACGCAGGGATGCAATGCGTGAGGGCAATGACATGCTTGGCAAGATATACCCCTAGATTTGGCCTTATGAAGCAGATCCAAGTCGTCACCAGTGTATGGAATGACTATTCAATACCAAAAATCGTCAAATTTCAGGTCACTTCGCTGTTCCTTCAGACAGAAATGGACAGAATGTACTGGAAAACATCCTGCAAGGTGGTGTCCCTCAGTTTCAAAACTCCTGTACAAAGCGTTTGAAACCTATAAGGTACTAACATCGTTAACTATATAGTATATCAGTCCCTATGGATCCAAGTACCTTCTTAGGAAGTGTTTGGGGTATGATTGATGGGGTTAAGTACCTTCTCAGACAGTGTTTGGATCCATAGGGAGTATATATATATATATATTATTATACACACGTGATTTACCATGGTCAATGAATTGATTAAAATTATAGTTCTGATCTATTTAGTCTATTTACATATGCCATATACTCAATCGTTCACCTCGTTATTTCCCCAAGTGGTCGCGAGGAAATTGCCAGCTAGAGCCCCTGGTGGAAGGTTCCGGCTGCACACGTTCCTCAGATTGCTGAGATCTGATGGGTGATACTGACTGGCGGTGAAAACCATAGGAAAACCATAGGACAATAATGATATAACCATGATATATCCATGAAAAATGGTGATTTAATGGATTTTAATGGGATATATAGCTGATGTATGATAATTAACTAAGTTGTCGAGCAGAACTCCAATTTCACTATGGTGTACGATAATCACAATTATAGTTAATGGGATTTCTAAAATCAGCTAGTAGCTGGGGGGCCCACAGCGCCCCACATTGTAATTTATGTTTTGCTATTTGCCCTTCTGTAAACTAGCATAGATGTGAAAAAGCCACTATTTGGGGATCATTTATGGTATAGGGATGGGTTTTCCACATCTATGTTAGTTTACTTACTCTAGGGTATGAATGGGGAATTCTACTTATTGCTTCTAACCTCTAACATGTTTTATTTTGTAAGCTTATGATTATATACTCTGATATTTTAATTTGTTTCTGGAGCTTTTCTTCGCTGGTCCCCCTCATGCACTCGACGCTGCGTGACGGTTGAATCTGACGTCGGGCCTGCTTTTACGAACCAGCTAAGTTGGTGGCTTTCTAACTCCTTTAACATCTTTTACCATAATTTATGATATTTCTAACGCACTAGTTAAGGTAATTATGGGTCTATATATAGACTACGTAGCTGATTATCTTAAATATCAATGAAAACCAATGACACATGCCCCATACTCGCTGTTAATCATGCACCCACTTTAAAATAATATGTCATGGTTTTGCTTAGATAAAACACCAGTTTTCACCAGATTTACATCATTTAATTCTTTAAAATATAATAAAAGTATCATTCGCATATACTGTTCCATTTGCTGTTGCTCATTAAATGCATGCTGATTCATCTCCATGAAATCCCATTTCTGAAGTCAGGATGTGATACCCATGAAAATGACCCAAAAAAAACGGAGTCAATCCTTCAACGTTCCATGAAAACCTCATGAAATCCATATGAAATCCAACATTTTCCCATAAACACCTCATGAAATCCAGCATTTCCATACATTTTCCACAAACAACTCATGATCTCCCCGAGAACTCCGCCACCTTCCTTGAGTTTTTCTTGAGGTTTGGCCGTTTTCGAGGCAGAAGCCTTTGGACTTGGAGAGTTTCTCGACAAGTCGAACGGGAATGTCATCATCCCAGTCCTGACTTTCACTCCATTTTTTCAGAGGGGTAGGTCAACCACCAACCAGATATATATGTATAGTATATGTATTTGAATATGAATAGGAATATGAATATGAATGTGTGTATATATTATATTTTATTGTATTATATTATAGTATGTATTAAATTATATTATATCATATTCTTATCGATTTGTTATTTTTCATTTACACATGTATATATATATATATCTTTCATATTCATGCCGGGCCCCCCTTGGATAGGTTTCTGTTGGTTTAAAATAAGTTTTATAGCTTCAATAACGAGAGTTTATTGCGGATATATATTTTTTGAAAAATAACGCATATATATATATATGTGCAGCTGGATGGGTTTATGAACATACTTTTAACTGAGAGGATCCTTTTTCTTTTCACAAGGTGTGATTTTGCAAGTGAAGGATCCCACGCAAGTGAGGATGTCTTGGCCCAATCGCAAGAATGAAGGATCCTAGCGGTTTTTGTTAGATTTTTGTCAATGCCCATAGGATCCATGGCGCTGGTATATATGCTAACATGACTGGGGTATATTGATGGGATCCATTGCTACCATAGCATACATGGATCCTATGGGATGGGACAATGAATGATGATGATCCAAAAGACAATATGATACTATTCGACTGATATACTGCGGAGGGAGTGAAACCACCAATTATGGTGGCGCAACATCGTATCAAAGTACTGGAGAGTGTTCACCACTATGATATTTTCAGAAATATATCTAAAATATCAGTTTTCAGCTTTTACTTGTAATATGTGTAAGTCTGTTGCACCCCTCGGCACCTACTCGTGACCATCAAGGGCATCTCCTTTGAGGAATGGTCAAGAGACAGAGGGCCGACACCGATGTCTCGAAAAGCTGCGGAGTTTCGAGGAAGCAGACAGCTTTGTACATGCCATAGGCGGGCCACGTCTGGATCTGGGGTACCCTCTGGTAATCGTTTGCACTTTGCGAAGTGCAAAAGCATGATTTTGAGTTGAGCGACCCCAAAGCCTTTCTGTATTGTTTCAATGGGGGTCCATGAACTTTTGCCGTAAGCAAAGCCCTGGTTGGCGCAAGGCGACGTAAGGGGTTTTGTCAAGAATGTGCTGCGTAAAGCATTGTGTGCAAGCACCTGTGTGATACCTGCAGAGCAAAGTAAAGAGATGCATGCAAGTTGGACACCCGCACCAGTTGCCAAGCAATGAAATCATTACCTTGGGCACTGGGCATTCTATGGAAGCTACATAACACGATTGATGAAACCATTTCATGAGTTGAAACCCAAATGTCTCATAATTGATTGTTTTCATGTGGGCTGTCTTTGGTCGTGTTTCATTTTTCTTGTGTCCCAACACCATGGCGAAAATCTACGTAAGCCGTCGTGCCACTGTGAAAGGAACATCTGAGAATGCGTTTGGCTCTTCATCCTCATCCTCTTCAACCTCTAAACTCTAGCTGGTTTTGATCTTCACCACGTTGATGCTGATGGTGAAAGCAATCATTTTCGATCATATCCCAGCACGGAAGGGTCGCGTAAGCTTCTTACAGTACACTGTTTGCGCGTAAGCCGGGACTGTGTGCGCGCAAGCTAACGCGTAAGCACATCCAAACAACATGGCAAAGCAGATACGTTTTTGGCGCGGCTCGGTTGGTAAATTATCAAACTAAATGAGTGGTTGTTTATAGCAATGTTAGATTATCAGAGGGTAATAAAGGGATCCCAACAACGATGATGGAAGAACAATGTGGGAATTATTGTCCCGAAACCATGGTCATTTGACCGACCATTTGAGTAAATTATAAGAGCCTCACCACTACCTTGCTAGAACTGATGGTTGCAAGAATCATCCTCATTGGTGGCCTCATTTCAAGCGGTGAATTACTTTTATTTAGCAAGAGCCAGAATGCGGATAGATAATATGACCGGATACAAAACCAACATAAACCAACAACAGGATTTGGATATGGGCCAAACTCGGGCGACCAACTGATCGACACAGTTAATTAGTAATTTTCCAATATTTCTGGGGCTGACCGTGATTATCCATACATATCCATGTGCATCCATGAGGAGTCAACTGTTATTTTTGGTATGGTGATTGAACGTTGGTTGAATTTTTGGGACCTCTGTGTGCCACTGTGTGCCAAGATACCTCTGTCAAATATGCCACGTCATCATCATCATCATCATCATCATCATCATCGTCATCATCGTCATCATCATCATCGTCATCATCATCATCATCATCATTCCCATAATTATGTGCATTATCTACCCATTATATCCTAATTTCACTACCAACTATGTTGCTTAAGTCGCAATTTATCTTAGTTAAATCACAATCACCACCATCCAAAAGGTGTTATGACGATGAAATTATCATAATCAGAATGCTTTTTGCTGATTAGATCATCAATGATCATCACATAAAATCACTGAGCCGGTTGCCGCTGCGCGTCCGCTGACCGGCACCGTTTCACCCTCCGATTTCACCCGCAGTCTCACTCGCGCCCGACCACGCCAGGGCAGGAAGGATTGGTAAGGGTAGGGGGGGGAACTCATATGATTTGTTTTTTTTATGTGATTTTATGGTGATGGTAAGGTGATTTCATGGTGATGATAAAATCACATCAAATCGCCATCACCATCATCGCCACATGCATCGCAGGCAGATGCGAAATCTGGCAATGCATCACTCGCGCGCGGCTCAAGATGTCAGCGGGGCCTGGAGGACACGGGCCTTTTTCACAGGGCTGAAGAGCCCGGAACAATATGGGGATGGCTCAGAACCTATTACCATATTAAGGGATATTAAGGGAATAACCACCCATTAACTTGATCCATTTTAAGTTGCCAACAGGGTGCTATATGGGCAAGTCAATAGGAAATTCATGGAATTGAATAGGAACAATGAGTATTCACCAGTGGATCCAGGACAATCTTTCACTCATCCCAGATTAGCTCACCATGGCCCATGGTGCTGGAATATTTACCTACAAAACTGGTTGATTTTTGGGGTACCCTCTGGTAATTTAACATAGCTATTGAAAATGGCCATTTATAGTGAGTTTTCCCATTAAAAATTGTGATTTTCCATAGCTATGTTAGTTTACCAGAGGGTAAATGTAGGGATTCATATTCCAGCACCATGGTGAGCTAATCTGGGATGAAAACAGACAATACCCTCTGGTGCAAAGCAAGCAATGGTTGATCGAACTCACACCTTACCCGATACCACACATTAAATTGCCAATGCATTGCATCTACGACCTCGGTTTATGCCAGGAGGTCTGTCCGAGTCCCCCGAAAGCATCGCACTGGTGGACTGGAAACAGCGTTACGTCACGGCAGAGGTGGGAACAACCATGGAAACCACTGGGAAAATGGATGAAAATTGTGATTTGAGCCACAAAACCTTAGGAAAACAATGGCTTACATTACCCTATGGATCCAAACACTGTCTGAGAAGATCCCATCAATCATACCCCAAACACTTCCTAAGAAGGTACGGCTGGATCCATAGGGATTACATATTTATTGTTGTGAATTTTTGGGTTTGTAGCCGTCGTCAGTTGGCCAAGGGCCTTTCATGGCCTTTCTGAATGATAAGGACTCCCCATCAACCAATGATCGATCATGGGCCATGGGGAAACACAAAGCGAGGCTTTTCCATATCGGCAGTGGCAATATAGATATACACAGATATGCACATAGATATACATAGATATACATGATACATACATTACAATACATTACATATATCATATATATAATATAATATATATAATATATTACATTTATTTATTTATTTATATATTGATTTGTTTAACATATTAATGAATTAGGAACTTTCTACATCTAGGGGAGTCGGATTCCTCTGGATTGGCAGATCGCAGGAGAGAGGCGAAATGGGGGCCACGGAGGGGTCCTTTGTCCCCGAAGCGCTCTTCTATTTGACCGATGCCTGGCATGCTGCGGGTCGTTTTGGTGTAAGTTGTTCTTTCCTTTAAACAAAAAAATATGTACTGTATATGTAGTATATTAGATACAGATAGATACAGATAGATACAGATATATAGATATAGATTGTAGTGTAGGATTGAAAAAGAGCCTCTAGTTGGAACCTGGCTGATATTTAAGAGTTTGTTCACCAAATGGTTGAAATTCATCGTGGTAATGATATGCTGGGACCTGTTGTTTGATGTTTTTTGCAAGGATGAACGCCAATCCTGGTTTATTAGGGTCCCCAACAGCGCTGAACGCAAAAGTGGTTGGAACATGTTGGAACTCATGATACGACGGTTATCACGACATTGGGGCATTCTGATAAAACCACTGCTGAATTTATACCTTCCAGAAGGATCAAAATTGTGATTTTAGTAGGATGTTATTGATTGTTATTGTCTACCTCTTTCTTGGCTTGCTATGTTTACACACGTTGCTGATTTGATTTAGGTTTTGAATATCGATGTTTGGTAGGCAAGACGGCCGACTTTGATATAGTTTGATGTTTCAACCCGCATTTTGGAAGATTCAGCTCAGATGGTTATATATGATATTAGTGTTGGTTGAGGTTCTAAAATGTTAATTATACCAATATAATAAGGTATCATACCTCATTATCCAGCTATATATTGGTTAATTTGATTGGTTATATATATATATATATATTATTATATTGTGTTATTGGGTAAAATGTTATATAATTAACATATGAACATTCTAAAACAAATCCAACTATGCTTCATGTTGGTTATATGCTTGGTTGAATCCTCAATTCTTCTCCGCGGCTTCTGCATCAACTGCCGAAAGGAAGTGAAGCCCGGGCGGTACACACTAAAAGCCGCGTCCAATGGACTCTACGTCAAGGCAATTCCTGGAGGTCCGAGCTGGTTGGGGGGGATACCACGGGGTACCCATTTTGCCATGGTCCATTTACCCCACCCATGGTCTCCATGAGATTCCCACTTGATGGTATTTCCCCATGTAAATCCAATATAAATCCTGTGTAACCACCCAGACACCACAACAATTTTGCACGAGAAGAGCCGAAAAAGCTTTCTTTAGCTCAGCTCAGATCAGGGCGAGTGGTGGCGGAGACGCAGAAGTGGGACGACTGGGAGCTCTTTGAAATGGAAACCAAAGATGACAAGGCTGGAGATCTTTCGCTAGATCTTAGCCTTTGCTAAACATACAAATAGCTATTGAAAATGGCCATAGAAATAGTGGATTTACCCATGAATAGCATAGTGATTTTCCATAGCTATGTAAACGTTTACCAGGCCGGGTGCACGGGCCATGGGATCCGTGAACTGGTTACCACCTATTAACTGGTGCAGGATTTTGCTGGCCCATCCACAGTAGGTATAAGTATAGTTTTCACTAACTCCATGGCCCATCTAGTCAAACCATCCAACAGTTGGTGATTGAAGAGTGGCTCGAAAATGATGGTGACATTGGCTTTATACTAGGCTTGGATTGATATGGATTGATATGGGAGAAAAATGGAAAATGCCATGAATATATGTGGATATCATGCAATTATAATGGAGGTTAAATGGGAAAATAGGAGGATCTATTCCATGGATATGTATGAGGGCAGGCGTGTTGTTAATATTCGGTAATTGATTACCCGTAGAAAATTCCATGGCATTCCAAGGCGCCATTAATCCATGACAGTTGGTATGCTATCCTCAAATCCAACATATGTTCCTAGCAGTGAGGTTGGCCACTGCTTGTACTTCTAAGTTCAGAGACACTCACAGTGACCTGTCACTCTGCTGGCTTGCAGAGACTCTGTTCCACATCCATGTCCATCCAACATACCCATTGGAAATCGAATATGGTAATAGAGACTCCCTCAGTATATGGATATAGATGGATGGATGCACGGATGCATGGATAGTGTGATCGACAAAATGTTAATTTGAGAGATAATTTAGAACAGAAAACACATATACATATATATATATGGTAACCGACAGAATTATGGGAAAAAAAAAACGTTCAACTTAGACAGGCGGCGCCTGCGTCCGATTTTTCCATAATTGGGTTTTTCCCCATAAGGGTTCAAAATATCCCGGAAGTGATCCGAACCTTTTTTTTCCATAATTCTTG
>Ga0126342_10016303_pt1 | contig 12962 bp, 11 predicted proteins | sample Cyp1metagenome_FD_92528 | JGI IMG/M metagenome (GOLD analysis project Ga0126342, IMG submission 92528) | Coral microbial communities from Lord Howe Island, Old Settlement Bay, Australia - Cyphastrea 1 metagenome | ecosystem: Host-associated > Invertebrates > Cnidaria > Coral ... | reverse complement strand
GGGGGGGGGGGGGGGGGGGGGGGGGGGGGGGGGGGGTGGGGGGGGGTGGGGGTTTGGGGGGGTTGGGGGTTGTTAAACAACATCAAAACACATAAAACACATCAATCAAACCATGGCTATGCCATGGCTAACCCAGTTTCGGTCGTTAACCAGTTTTGTTTGACACGAAGTAGTAGCTGTGGCTTTCACCGTTCAACATGCGCCAAGGCACAGCTCTGATCTTGCCCAAAGCCCGTTGCGTGCGCAGCGAGAATGCCGTCTTGCAGTTCGCCATGCGAATGCGGACCGTTTCCCGAGATCACTCCATCGCGTTGGTGGAGGATGGGAAGGGGCAGCGACTGGTGGTGTGCTCACTGCACCTCCATCCACCAGAGATGATCCGGAACAATCGTGGCCCAAGATACAAACAATATCTGGAGCCGTTGCAGCAGGCAGTGGAATCTCTGGCCGGAGTAGAAGATGGTCTGCTGCAGACTCCTTGTTTACTTCTGGGGGATTTTAACGTCAGTCCTGAGAACTTCCAGCAGTTGACTTCTACCGTGGATTTCTGGAGACAGCTGCTTGTCATGCTGTGGGCTGGTCGCGATATTCTGAGTGCAGACCAAATTGGGCACCTAACATTTATATACATATGTAATTATGTATATATGTATGTATATATATATATATATTAACATGCATACGTTATATATGTGTATATATTTATGATAAATAAATAATAAGTAAAGAAACAAATCTCTGGGTCCTAGAAGTGGTGCGCCCTTTTTCGTCGGCCCTGAAAACCGGAACGGAACCCTAGAACCCTGGAACGCTGGGACCTGCTGTTGGGTTGCCAGCGCGTTTTATCCCATCCACCTAGTATTAAGTATCCCTCATATGGGTGCCGATTCATGAACAGCCCCAATACATTCCACCAGGAATTTGTTTACGAGTTTTATCTACGGGATATCGGGATTTTCCCATAATACTGGCAATTCTGCAGACGCTTAGGTCCCATAGTATGATGGAAAAATCTGCGGGAACACCCCTATAAAAAACATGGTAAAAGCCATGGTAAAAAGCCATTTATAAGACCTGTAACATCTCCAAATATTTTCTGAAAAAGTGGTGTAGATGTCCTTTCTGAATTTCAGCCAAGTCATTTTTTAGTCCCGAGAAACTGATGAAACCAATGGATATCCACAGGTTTCGCGCTTGAGGTTCCACGTGGTACGGCCCGCTGAGTCCACCGCCCACCGATCCAACCCCTGCAGCTGCGGGGACTTTGCCTTGGCAGCTGGAGGCACCTGGCGAGGCCACGGAGAGGTTGGGGCAGTGAATGGGTAACGACCATGGAAAAAGATGTTCAGAAGTGATACTAGACTCACTAGACTAGACCTTACTAAACTCCTTTAAATGATAGTGATTCAGAAGTTTTTGAAGCTAGAAGGAATGACAAGTGATAAGAGTTAATGAGAAGTAGGAAGTAAGAACTCTGGCCAATCCCTACTAAACTTTACATCCAGTCCCTACTAAACCTGATTGGTAACCATGGTGAACACTGCTAGGCCGCGCGCTGGGTTCTGATGACTTCCGTGCTTTCGAGAAGCACGCCGAGCGCGTTTTCAAGGCAATGGATGGCTTCCACTTGAAAAACGTACAGTACAATATTTCAGTTTTTATTCAAGCACATACATATTATATATCTATATACATATCATGTATGTGTATATATATATATACATATCTCAAATTTGTTGTATATATATATACAATACTGTATATATGCATGTGCATACATGTATCCTATACCCTAATCAAGCAATTTTACAGTCCTGCACCCTATCATCATATGCCGGATGGACCTCTTGTTTGTCTAGCTTCAGTGCCATTCTTTGTCGAAGGTTTTGGGTGACGACCTCATGCTGGATCGCTACAAAAAGGCGATCACACTTTCGGATGATTAGGGGACATTTACAGTTTGCTAACGCTGCTGAAAGATGCTGAACGTGCTCATACAGTTTGGCAAGATGCTGAACAGCGGGGAGGGGTGCCCACTCTTTTGCTGTTGCATGTACTGAACACATCATCTCAACCAAGACAGTTACGCGATGGTGGAAGGGATCTCATCTATCACGACACATGGTCCAGCAGAGATGACAGCAGGGAATGGCAGATTGTGGTTAAGCCCTAGGAAATGGTATGGAGCTCTACAGAATCTGGTAGTCTTTGTGGAGGTTGCAAGAATATTTTGACCCACAACTCTGGCACAATTGTTCTCACTTACACTTCATAGAGATATTAGAGATGCGGTGTGGAGACAGGAGGAAGCTTGCCAGCCTCTTGATTGGCAGGCAGAGCAATGTTGTCAAGAAGCGCGAAATTGGCTGCTTCATCCACCTTTAGATGCTGAATCTCAGCAAGAGGCCTGGATGAGATTTGATGCATGTTTCTGACTGGTGCAGTCTTTCGAAAGCGGCTTTGTCAAATTGCATAAATTGCAAGATAGGAATGGTGAAGAATGGTGAAGCTACCCTTTGGATCCTTTGGTAGTCAGAGAGTCGTTGCTGCCCTCATTGCAGTTACCGCTGGAGCAACTCTCAAATGCCCGTGTGGCGTTGCAGAGTGCTATACGGAAATTGGGTCGACGGCCCACGCTCCGACGCACCCTGTTGCAGCTCGCCAGCATTGCAAATTCTTCCAAGCAGTGGGCATTGATGTGATTTTAGGATATTTTAGGCATTGGCTTTAGCATTGATTAATCCAATTTTCACATTAATATGTGATAAATTCTTCCTTTGACCAGGATTTTGGGTTTTTGACTCTAAGGAACTCAGATCATCGTCCACTCTGCTTTGATAGCATTGTGAGCGCTAAAAAGTCTCGAGGCCACCAGGGTGCCACCGTGTTTTTTGATGTTTTGATGCTTTTTTAGTGTTTTTTTTGTAGCTTGATGTATTTGTACCTTGTCTTTCTACCTGCTTGATACTGGTATATCTAACTAGGAAACATCAACCAGACTGAGCTTCCCGATTTGGCATCCTTTTGTTTACACGCAAGTTGGATTGTTGTTCTCTTTCGAAGGTAAGCGAAAACCGAAAGGGGATGTTGCGGAGGCTGGGTCTGGGAAGGGTCGCTTGACAAGTCAGATGACGAGACCAAAATATCATGAGATACCAGGCAATAAAAGGTGATGGACATTGATTGGTTGATCGTGGGTAGGGAGTGCAATACCACTAAGACTATGATAAAGCTCAATACGGAATAATGTCCAGTAGCCACTACGGGTAATAGTGTCAAGGGCCCATGTGTGCGTCATCTCCGTCCCATTTGCTTTTGAACAAATACTGCCAGTATGGTCTTGTACATGTTATTGAGGACCTCAATTCTCGAAACAGGGTATCAAACAGAACGAACAACAGCCCGCAGCATCTCTGCAGATGGGAACGTTCTAGCAGCCTTTTGTGATGTATCCATTCATCTAGAATATATCTAATTTACTCCATTGAATGAAATTACTACGCGAAGATATCAGATATATTTCTGTGTGCTGAGGCCAGCGCTTTGATGAAATCGATACCATGGATTTATATCAACAGCTACAGTCCAACTCACGACCGTCCAGGCTGAGGTGACCGTCCGTGGTGCAACCGCTGAAAAGATGGCGCGTTGCGCTTTGCATGGCTGACGTTGAGTCGATACAATCTGGGGAGGTTTTCAGAGGGAAGTGTCGCAGTTGTCCTGGTTCAATGATGTTCAAAGTAGCATGTCATCACACGAAGATTCAGCAAATCCAACATGGTCAAAGTTACCCAGCCACTTCCACTTCGCGCAACTCAGCAAGCAGCTTCCTCAGCGAACTCTGCACTAGATTAATCCACCAGAATCCAATTTGATCAAAGGGCAGCCTTCCAGAATCAATTGATGAGTCACATTAAATCCCATGAAATCACCTTTATGATTGGTTGAATACCCATGTAGCCTTTCCAGCCATAGGGTGATCCCCTCCAAAAAGCCCTCCAAAAAGCCCTCGTTTTGCCTTGGCCCACTGGATATTGCCGCATTGCCTCTTGCAGTGTGCTGGGCATGCGAATCTGGTGCGGGGCTTGTCTTGTCGTTGCACCACCAAAAAAACAGCCATCTCCAGCCCCGAAGAGAGATGGGTATGGATCAATACCTATTAATACCATTTTTAGGGGGATGAACATCCATTTACCAGCTATTTTGATGTTCACCAGGGGTACAAGGTTTTGACACACTGCCAGATGCTCACGTGACCTGTGGCTTGAGGTGGTTTCAGCCCATGGGGCCAGTGCATAGATGGCATAGATGATCGAATACTCGGAGTCATGGCTGATTCTCACTCTCCTCCGGTGGAAAGGCCTCGGTTGGGGCAACTGGGGCAACCTTTTGGGATGTGTTGCTGGAAGTTTTTTCTCAAACAAGGGATTTTTGACGCACCCATGTTGTTGGCACAAGATCCAGAACCCCATTCAACGCAGTCCTGCTGCTTAGTAAGGAGGAAACAGTTTTGCTTCAACTGGCCTTCAGGTAAAAGGGCACTAAATCTCTCCAAGATGAGCTTGATCCATCTTGATCCATTGTTGCAGGCTCCGTTTTCCCTCGATCCTGCTACTTTGCCATACCTGCAGCTATCCTCACTGCGGTTTTAGTCAAGGCCAGTGGGCAGTCTGGAGGTGGAAACTGGACAGTGAGATGACCCTTTCTGACAGAGGAGGGGTACCTCCCATTATAATTAAATGAAATTGACATCTTTGATCGATAACAGAGACAACTTGCCAACTCAGCCGGCTCTGCATAGGTGACATGACGTGACTCCTCTCATGTTTTCAGTTTAAACAGCACGTGAGGTAGAAGAAACAACCCGAGTGCAGTTTCGAGAGGAGCAGTGTCAAGGGAAGTAACAAACATGTACAGTATAACTTTCCTTAGGTATTTGAACTACGTCTCTGGTTGACAACTGCACGTGCTTGAGTTGTGTTGCAGCGCCTGATGGTTGCAACATTGCACGGCACTGTTGAGGAGCTGGGGCTGTTGGATGCCAACAGAAGTCAGCTATGGATAATCTCTGTGGGTGTGCTGCATGCTTTGCTCATCTTCAGGATCAACAGGGTTTGATCCCCAGAACCAGCTGTGTGAACCGCCTTCGAAAACGGTGGTGCTTAGCATGGTGCAGACAGAGCAAACCGATTGTTGTAACTTTGAATCTCCAACATGGCAAAGTTTCAGCAGAAAAAACACTTGGGCAAGTTCAGATTTAAGGCTGTGAAATCATCACCACGCGATCTTGAGGCTATGGAACGCTTTTGGGAAGGTACTGGATTGCTCCACCAGATGCGTGGCGAGTGGTTTGATGCTGTGAGTTGCTGCGTAACCTTCACCCGTGGCTCTATAGCAACCAGGCGGCCCTGGGGTTCGCTCCTGGGCTCTGGGTCCAACCATTGGGTTTTTTCATGGCTGACAAACTGCTGGAAAGCCATCTTTTCGGAACCATTTCTGGAAGGCGCAGGAAACCATGGTGAATTCCAGAAAATCCTCAGGGTTTCCCATGGTTTTCCTGTAGATGTTTGCATCGAAGTCGAGAAAAAACTTGTGATTTCGGCATTGCATTGGTGTGAGCTGTGAGGATCAGACGGTGTCACGTGGTGTCACGGCAGGTACGAAGACACCATGAAGTTCCGACACACCATCGTGCGCCCTGTCCTGAGCGCATGCTTAGCACAAGTTGTTGACTATCGCTGATGCTGCTGATGCTGCTGACAGTGGTGAGGTCTGATGAGTCTTTGTCATGGAAGTGCTTTAGGAGAGATTGGAGGCGCGATAGAAGCGACGTCACCGACGTCAGAATTCAGAAATACTGTAGAGGTGATGCCATCTGCTCGGCTGATCTTTTCCTTGCCGCTTTCAGGTGAAGACTCTGATTTCTGCGAGACCATTGATGCTTGACTTGCAAAGAGCCAGTGGAATTTATCTGACTTCGTTTTGTTGATTTAGAAGACTTTCAGCTCGCGTGCTGCAAGGCCGTCATTGTATATATCAACCGTTGTCAGTCTAACAGTGCCAGTGCGGACGGTCACGTATTCAATATCTATTCACAGACACTCTCAACCACACACACACACAAGGTCCGTATATATAATATGCCAGATCCTACGAAATACAAAAAGGCAACCCTTGCACACTGCAAACTGGAACAACAACAGTTGACTACGTATTCCTGTACTACTCTTACCAAAGCAGTGCATGCCATGTCCATCAATGTCGAGCACTTGACACATGAAGAGTATGTTCATGCAAATGCGGAAAGCCGGGAGCTTTAAGCCTTACACAGTAATACAAACACATAGCCATAGGTCCTGATCTTATGCACAAATGTGCACAGACATTTTAAATATTTAAATGAAGTGCTGGTGAATGTCCAGAAAGATTATATCCCATAGCGGCGAAACTTTTTCTCCTAGCAACAGACTTTTCAGGATGCGGCTGGCTTGAGCGATCTGACCCAGCACCACTTAACGGAGTGTGCGGAGGCTGGAATTTTTCATCAGTCCCAGACGGCTCTGGCCCATGTGGATAACTCGCAGCTGGTCATGTGGATAGCTCCGCCGAGGTTCTCCACTTCAATCGTGTTGAGGTGCTGCTTCACATGATCCAGCTCCTAGGTTTGACCAGTTTGAGCCACTTTCATTTCTTTTGGCTACGGATAGAGCTGGTGGAAGGGATACTGTAGCTACACTGTAGCAGATAGAGTTTTTTAGTGTCTCCTTGGGGGAAGATCATGCCACTGATCACGATCATTACCTCGCTATCAGCGAGTTTTCATTGCAGTCAAATTGGCAGATGTTCTCTCAGGTCGTTGATTACACACAACCTCGACAACGGGGTTTTGAATCTGGGTAGCAAGGTTTGTTGAAGCTGGATCGAAGCTTTCAAACTCCCAATGTACTCGTAACTGCGCATGCAGCCTTGCACGCCTGTTTTTTCACTTGTCAAAAACTACTTCAACCATGGAACAATTTCAGCGTAACATGAACATGAATGTTAACATCCACCCCACCCCACCCAATGATCAACGTAGCATCATCAGCGTAACATGAACATGAACATTAACATCCCACCCCACCCCACCTCACCCCATGATCAACGTATCATCATCAGCGTAACATGAACATGAACGTTACCATCCCACCCCACCCCACCCCATGATCAACGTAACATCAGCGTAGCATGAACATCAACGTTAACATCCCACCCCACCCACCCCACCCCATCATCAAACAAAAACAGAAAAACGCAAAAAACACCAAAAAGACCACAAAACACCCAGGTGCCCTGCAGCGCCCATGGCAACTATATACACACACACACACGCACACACACACATATATATACACAAAATCTAGTGTAATATCACGCGGTGATTCAAATACAATGTATGCTGCATGGCTGCATCCATGATTCTGACTCGGAAGAATCGCAAGGCCCCTCCCACCGAGGAGAGTCCAACCTCCAATTCTCTCGCGCGTGTACCAGACGCTCTCCAGAGGGTTTGTGAATCTCTTGAATGCAAAGAAGATTGCAGACACCAGGCATGGCGGCATGCAGAATGAGTGCTGCTATTTTTGGTTGCTGATGGATGTTTGTTCAGTGCCATGCTTGCCTTTGTGTACAGAGAAAAGAGATGAAAAGAGTGGTTCTTCTTTAGCATCCTGATACTGATGATACTGTGATTCCCAAGGATGATTCACAGTTCTAAAAGTTTGAAGCGCGCTTCTGGTTTGGCAGATTCCCCTTTCCATTTTCGCAGCTCATCAGCGGCCTCTTGCCGCGTGCTTGGATAACCATGGCTGACCTTATCAACTCCCCATTTCGATTCTGCGGATTCCGGTGCTGAGATTCCACTGAGGTTGGTACACGTTGCTGCGGCCTCAGCATTGGGAACAAAGTCATGCGAGACCGACTGAGAGATACCTAGGGTAGTAGAAGGTAAAACAATGTAAAACAAGTTCACGACTGACAGTCCGATTTTTTTTGCTTTCTTCGGTGACTCTGACAGGTTATGCTTCCAATCTTGCTCTCGGCCGTGATTGCAGAAGCCAATCCCTCAGCCTTGACATGTGACACGATCACGAAAACCGAAAGCCGATTCCGGTTCTGAGTCGACTGAACGCGCCTTTGATATGCAGTGTGCTGTTGCCTGACACATTTTGAACAGAACCTACGTGTTTTTCCTTGGGCGTAGGTGTGGCTGGCGACCACTTTGACGTTCATTCCCATTTTTTCCATGTGCGATCCTTAGTGTCACCAGCTTCTGTGGAAGGGAGTCTCCACCGATGTTGTTCGAAATGAGGTGCTGCCTGAACTACATCGGAGTTGAGCTGGAGAACCCGTTTGGACGGGATGACAATGACTTGCCCTTGAAGCATTTCCAAGTGCGCTCAGCCTTGCAATACATAAGCGGCCAAGATCTTGTGAAGCCAGAGGAAGTCGGTATGTCAAAGTTCTGATGATGATTGGCTCAAAAGCAGACAACTCGTCCGCTAGCGACATGCTTTGCTTTGGACATCCACCAAAAAACAAGAGTCTCCTGAGGGATTATCATATCCAACAGATGCTCTCGGGCCTGCGACCATGCTGATACTGCAGCACTTCAGAGATCGGAGAATATGTGGCTTATTGAAGCAGCTCGCGCAGCTTGAAACTCGCAACTGATGCAGTCCAAAAGCCTGCAGATTCTTCCAAGGCCATTGCATTGGTAGATTCTTCTCATTGTTTTATCGGACCCGCTGTTTTGAGAACATTCAACAGAGCATGAAATGAGACGAAGGAAATGGGCCCCATATTTGCGCATCAACAGCATACAGTAGTGCTTTTGCCCGTGCCGCAAGCTCCCGCAATGCCCGAGTGTCCCATTTGCTTGGGCAATGTCGACGACACTCGGCACATGGCTAGCACCAAAAGACATAACACAATTTTGCTGGTTTGAGAAATGCTGTTGCTTCGACATGGTTTTTAAAGAATTGATTCATTGCTAGTGCTGCGGTGTAAACTTCGCACCGGCGTGCAAGGACCCCTGTGTTGCTCCGTGCAGTCATGTGTACTGTTGTTGCTTGGCATTGAATAACTGAATAAGTTGACAGAGATTCTGCTGCGAGTTTGGTTGACGTGTGAATGATGATAGTGCTTCTTGGCTGAGTGCTTAAGAGCCAAAGCTTGGACAATGTCATTTCATTCTTCATGATCTTCATGGTTAGAGGTTTCATATTTTTCAGTAACCATATTTGATGATGATCCACCATGAGTTTCTTTGGATGAGTAGCTCGCCCACCTACTACAGACTTGGTCTATTTTTTTTTCATTTTTTTTCATTTCAGCGCTCGAAAAGGTCAGTGCCTTTGCTGCGACATGCAGAATTCTCGAATTTAGGTACAAAAGACGTGCCTAGTTTCCCTGATAGTCAGGCATCCATGTTTGACGATGTACATATGAGCTGGCTCTTGCAGCTCCATGGACCCATTGCAACAGGTGATCAGGCAAATTTACAGGTTGTACTGCACGCTGCCTATTGGCGGCAGTCAAAGCCTGCAAAATGGTGAAAGCAAGGCCCCTGCAAAATCGGGCTGGATACTCCTTATGTTTGGCCGTCTTAAACTGCCCAGTAGCGTCACGACCTATCGCAACTTCTCTTGGCCTCACAGCTGTAGTATCAGCGCATTGGTATAGGTCCTTGCAAAAATTTGGCATCTGGTAATGAAGGAGCCCCGTTGGCTTGGTAACTGTTGCGCCCCATTTGAACTGGCAGATGTGGGACAGCTTAGCATCAGGATGGCGCGCCAAAACCTGCAATATGGCACTCGTCCATATGCTGGGGCGTGTGTCATCCCTGGGTCTGGCAGGATGTTCGGAAACGAAAAAGCCTCCGCACTTCATATGATAGGAGAGGACTAATGCTCCCTGTTGAAAAAAGTTCCCTCCTAAATGACATTGGCGGAGTTCACGTCCGGTGAGACCTTCCAATCCCAGAAGGCGTTCAGCTGACCGTAATGGCCTTGGTAGATGGGTACCAGGCGGAAGATCTTCAGGCACCATAAAACGGGCTTCACTGAAAGTCTCGCACGGGGATCCTATCAGGGTGGCCCCAACTGCGCCAGCCGCATGGATCTGCTCCAACATACGCCAAGAGGCACTATCAAGGGCAAGGTCACCAAACTCACTAGACACTGCCGTGTCCAGTGAGAGGACTATCAGCTTAAGCCTGCTAGAGGCGGCAAATTCATACAAGGCATCATGCACATCCTCTCGTCTCCTCCGGCCACTAAATAGATGTATTACCAGGAAGGCCTCTTCCCCATTGGGGAGTAACAACCTAGGACATGCTTTGGGCGTCGGGAGGTCAAGGAAGTTCATCTGGCGGATGTGTTGTTGCCATTGAATTTGGTCGGCAAAGGGTCTAGGGACTTCTTGGATAGTTTTACTGTTAACCTTAGGGCACCTGGGCTTAACACCTGTCGGCAACGGTCCATGTGCCTTAGGGCCCAGGGGTTCACAGAGACCTAACTTGTAGATCAAATGTGCCCTCTGCGCAAGCAATCGATAACGATCCAATTGAGCAGCAAAGTCAGCAAACAAATGATCGATATCTAACTCCGCAACTCCATCTTCCAGAGTAGCCAGGAGGTCAGGCATCCAGTGCTCGCCCCATAACAGAAAAACCATCTCCAACCAAGGGTCCAGGTCAACTTCCGAGGTAAAGCAGCGCGCACAAAGCACTTCTACCCAGGCATCAGCAAGTAAGTCCTTTTCAGCATCAGAGGGTCCTTGCGGATAAAACTGCTGGAACCAGGTTAACGTAGCCTGTGTGAGCTCTTCTCCAATACGTTCCCCTTCTCCAAGTGGGTCGGGTGGCTGATGAAGAATGATGAGCTTACGGTTACAATCATCCAGGGCAGCCTGAGTGGCTGCACGTTGGATGTCCTGGGTTGTACAGGGGCTGACTGCCGGCCCTTCGGTTTGCAGGCATTCACGTCTGTGGAGACCGGCAAATGATGGAGTACAACCTTCATCAATCTTACAATAGGGCACCTGGCGGTCTTGGGATTGGAGAGCATGAAAACATGGATTATACCCTAAGGCCTTAGGGATATATGCAAGGTGCTGCTGTAAACGCTGGGCAGACCAAAGGAACTTGCCACAGTGCAAACATGTGCATCCTTGCAAGAACTGATGTTCCGCTGAGAAAATGGCATGTGTCCTACGTTGGTGTGCCAAGAGCCCACGCTTAGTGGTAAAAACACTACCACAAAAGCAATCAAATCGCTCATCCCAGTCGAAAAAATCCTCAAAGGCCGTATCAAAGGTGGCACCAGAAGCACGCAGATTCCGGAAGATCCCAGCATGGAGCATCTTTGCATCAGCCATAATGGCATTCTGCGTGAGGTGGAGTTTCCAAACCTTCTTCACAAGATGGTTCCAGTGCTGTGTGGGTTCTTGCCACCAATCAATGAGACTGGTCAAGTCCGTTTTCCACCCTGCTGGCAAGCAATGTGGGCTTACTTCTTCCATCCAGGCAAGGTCGGCTCTGAGGCCATGCATCCATGAATGTTGTATCTGCCTAAACTCTGTGTGGAGTAGATGGTGCAGGAAAGGTGGCCCTGTACGGAAGAGCCTTTGTGCATATAACAACCTGTCAACTGCTAGCCGGGCTCGGATCTCAGCAGTATTGGCAAGCTTTAAGATGCGATCCACTGGGAGGCGCTCCTGGCTAATGCGGAGCACTTTCCTGAGCATAGCGATCAGTGCACCCTGGATATATTGCAATTGCTTCGGGGTTGGCGTGGACCAAGCCCCAAGACCAAAGACAAGCTTTGTAGTGATTAGTGACTGGAATAATTGCAAACGTAGTTTTCCTGGTAAGTACTTGTTCGCCAGGATAGGCTTCGTCAACTGGGCAAATGCTGATTTCGCAATTCCAACCCGTGATTGTAATTCACATTGTAAGGCATGATTGGATGCAAAAAGGGTGCCCAGGTGGCGGTACGATGAAACAAAGTGGAGCCATTCAGTGTGCCCATCCCCAAAGGTACAGGAGACCCCTGGGTTAGCATGTAATTGGTATTGCTTTCGCAACTCCCCTGAGCCTGGCCCTTTCAATGTTAAGACCGCACTGGTCTTACCCTTGGAAAAATTAAGGGTGAATCCATAGCCATGCAAAGTAGTGTGTACATGTTCCAAGGCGGCCTGCAAGAACGGAATCAAATCAGGGGCTTTCCTAGTAGCAAGCGGCACGGCGATGTCATCTGCCCACAAAATGGTAGGGACCTCAACATCCAGCTCCTTGAGGAGTGCCATGAAGTCTGAATGGGAATGAATCCAATCGTCAATCGACTGAGCAACCCTGACCATTAGGGCATGGAAAATGATGTCTGCTAAAGGGCTCCCTGGCCGCGTCCCTCTGTGGGTGCGCAACATCCACCGATCATGAATGGTACACCAGGTCCCAATGTGAATATCACGTAGCAAGCGCACAATGGGCTCAGCTATCCCAATATCTGAGAGAAGACCCGGTAGCTTAGCAAAACATTGGAAGTTCGACCTAGCATGGCCTGATTGCTGCAGCGCAGCAAAAACTGGCTCAAGATGTCTTCCATCCCATACTCCTACGACACTCTCCCTAACTAGATGGTGGAATGCGCTTGCCAGGTCCAGAAAGAGAATTGCACAACTGAGGCCAGCATTATCGCAAAGCGTACCAAATGTTCGTAAGGCATGCGACCCGCAGGTAACTTGTTGCCCCGGAAACCCACCAAGCTGCCCAGGGGCACGTACTGGCGCCAGTTTATCCATGATCTGGGTCCTAAGAATGGCATGTGTACGTTTCCCAACACTAGGTAGGAGAAGGATCCCTCTGAACTGTTTAGCCGTCTGCGGGTGCAAGGTTTTAGGGATAAGGGCAACTGGGCCTC
>Ga0126342_10016302_pt1 | contig 12962 bp, 4 predicted proteins | sample Cyp1metagenome_FD_92528 | JGI IMG/M metagenome (GOLD analysis project Ga0126342, IMG submission 92528) | Coral microbial communities from Lord Howe Island, Old Settlement Bay, Australia - Cyphastrea 1 metagenome | ecosystem: Host-associated > Invertebrates > Cnidaria > Coral ... | reverse complement strand
CACCAACAACACCAACAACACCAACAACACCAACAACACCAACAACACCAACAACACCAACAACACCAACAACACCAACAACACCAACAACACCACCACCACCACCACCACCACCAACAACAACAACAACATCAACACCAACACCAACACCAACAACAGCAACAGCAACAACAACAACAACACCAACAGCAACAACAACAACAACAGCAACAACAACAGCAACAACAACAACAACAGCAACAGCAACAGCAACAACAACAACAGCAACAACAACAGCAACAGCAACAGCAACAACAACAGCAACAGCAACACCAACAGCAACCCCAACACCAACAGCAGCAACAGCAACAGCAACAACAACAACTAGAACAACAACAGCAACAACAACAACAAGAACAAGAAAAACAACCACAGAACAACAACAAGAAAAATAAGAACAAAACAAGAAGAAAAACACGAACAAATAACAAAAACATTTGTTTTTTTTGAAAAAAAAACAAGAAACAACAACAACAACAACAGTAACAGCAACAACAACGCCAGCAACAACAGCAACAACAACAAAATCATCGAACTTTATGATCAGAGTCTTGCCCGCCAGACCTCAACCACAAAGAATCTCCGAACATATACCAGATAGAATGCCAGAAAAAATTACAGAACATATTTGAGATAAAATGCGAATGCCAGATAATAGATAGCATGAAATATGTCAAAAAAATGTCATTTGGTGGGGATTAACCGAAGAAAACAATTTGTTCCGAAGGCTGTCAAAAATTGACTTCAGACAGCTAACATGACGCCTTGTGGGGCCCTGCGCACATCATCACCATCATCAAAAACGGTAACAACATCAAACATTTGATCTTGGATTTTTTTGTTTCATTTTTTTTTGCGTTTTGGTTGCGGTGACACATTTTGCACCTATACGTTTCTACAAACAGACGACGTTACACACAGAAACCTTTACACAGAGCAATTTTTACATCTTTTACGCGCAGATATTTTTGCACAGAGATGTTTGTACAAAAAAAACTTTTGTACACAGACGCCTTTACACACAGATGTTTTTACGCAAAGAAGGAAGTATTTACACACAGATGCTTTGTACAAAGATGTTTTTGCGCGCATAGATAAAGGCACATAGGCGTTTTTTCGCACAGAACAAATTCCACAGAGAAGCCTTTGCACAGAACATTTTTTACACATGTTTTTTCTACACAAAAAAACGTGTGACACAGAGAAACTTGTACACAGACTGCACACAGAAGTTTTACAGACCGACTTTTTGCATTCAGAAACTTTACCCAGAACAGTTTTTACACTGCAGAAACTTATTCGCACGGAAACCTTTACGCACAAAAAAATATGTACAACAGTTTTTACAGACAGACAGTTTTTACACAAAAAATTCTCCGCACAGAAGTCTTACGCACAGAAGGTTTTACGCACAACAACAGGTTTTTTTTTTTTTTACATACACACGTTTTTACACACAGATGTCTTTACACAGACACAAATTGCACACAGAAACTTGTGCACACAGCACGCGTTTACACACAGCCAATTTTTACACAGAGAGGCTTTACTTCCCCTTCTTGATCACCTACCTTTCGTGTTCCCCCTCTCAACTCCCATTTGCAACCAGGGCTATGATCCACTTATTGAGTGAGATGAACCACCAAGTAGGTACTCGTATGTATATATATATATATATATATGTATATATATATATGTATATATATACATATGTATTATGCTTAGGGTTTATGAACTGATATTAAAATAGGACTGCGTCAAAATTGAAGGCCAAAGGAGGACCGCAGCCACAGCCAAATATCAGCCGAGATGTGGGTCCCAGCACTGGGTTTCACCATGGATTTTCCGTGAGGATTTTTTAACCGTTATAGCGCTTAACTATGAGTTATAACCGGGATTATTTCATGATATAACCAACTAGTATACCAACTAGTTATAGGAGTTAGTGATTTTTCCATAAGAATAACTGTTTGGCCAGGACCATAACTGTATGGATTGTCCACCTCTATTCGTAAAAGTACCCCCCCATTCCAGGCCCCATGGACTGGGGATGCGGCTGACTTGGACGATGCTACACTAACGTTGCCCATAAAGTGGAACCTCACCCTCTGGTAATTCAAGATATGGTAAATTCCAATTTCAAAATGTAAACTGATTGGTGGTTCAGAACATGTTTTATTCTTCCATGCATTGGGAATAATCATCCCAACTGACTAATATTTTTCAGAGGGGTTGAAACCACCAACCAGTAAATGGTCTATAACCCATATGCGAACCATGGTGCTGGAATATTTACCAACATTTGCCCTTGTCCAAAATCACCCAGTTTTGTAGGTAAATATACCAGCACCATGGTTCGCATATGGGTTTGCTGGGTTGTTTTCCGTAGCTATGTCAAGAAAGATCCAGGACTTTGGGTCACATTCCTACCATTTATGGTTGGCGTTTTCAGCTTGGTGAATTATGATTTTTATGATGCCATCTATCCAGACAATAGCTGTCCAATACATAAATATCATCCACATGATGATATTTTACAAATGATGATGACATTTATCCAAATAGTTGACTTATAATACTCATCATGATTTGTGACATGTATTAATGTATTGTGTACACTCATGAACGATGGCTGAGGACTGTGATTTTTGTTCCAGTGATTTCTGTCGAGTGGGTTTTAGTTCCACTGAGCCAGAGCTAAACGGCCTGGGTTATAAGTCTAAAAGTAAGTGAACTGAAATTTATTGGGGATATATCTATAGTTGGATAAAACTACACACCGAGTCAAACCTCAAGTGATATACAACTAGGGGTGGCCCTTTGGCAAGTTGTGACAACTAACCATCGATGAAAAAAAAAGAAACCATGTTTTTCTACACAGGTTGTTGGTGTTTCCCTGAGTTCTTTAAATGGAGCTTTCGGAACATGGTGGTACAGCTAAATCATCCATTTTAGATTTGTATTTTCCCTTACCATCCAGCCATGGGGGTATCCCCATTTATGGAAACCCCCCATGTAACTATGGATATACTACAAGAAACAACATTATGGATAATGTCCCATTGTTTGATATATCACTAGTATAAATCCCAGTTAAGTTGTAACCCCCATATATGATACTGTAAACCCCAGTTGGGGTTCCTTGGGGTTCCTTGGTGTCCATGGTTTTCCCCAAAAAACGCCGCAACGGCGGAGGTGCTGATCTTGATCTGGATCCTGATCACATCCATCCGAGAGTCTCAGGTTTTGACAACCAACTAACCGGTAACTAACCAATGAAACTGGGGATCTCATAGAGTTTTACCATCGACAAAAATAACATAAGGATTACCTTCGGATCAGATTTGATACTTTACTTTTGCCATCAGGTGGAACATACTGGAACGTCCCAGAAAGGGGTCAACTGTGGGCTCAGCTGCGGGCTCAGGTGAGAAAAATGGCATCTTGGGTGTGGTTCAATGATGTTTCATTGGAATGATATAGTTAAAAAAAACTCTACCCGCTTATTCTTATCGTTATAGATGGGGTGATCATTCTATAAATGGTGTTTTAACTCACTATAACTGGCATTGTGGGCCATGATGCAAGTTTTGGGACTCCATTTGAACCAGCTGGTTGTCATTCGGTTAACCACCCAACCATTTGATAAAACTATAGTTCCCCATCACACTTGGACCATTGGCCACAAAACATCACTGATTTTCCAGATCTGATAGCCTGGTATTACCCCAAAAATGGCTGTGGATCAAAACTCAAAATGTGTTGGAACTACGTATGTTTAGGATGAAAATCCATAAATATCATAAATCCCGGCTCACTCAGTGCTTTTCTCAGCACGTTTTTTTGGACAGAAAAACCCAGAGTCTCGTCCCATCTCATTCCCCCCTGGGTTGAACTTGAGCCGCCTCGTTGAGTGACAGCAATGGGCTATCCAATTATTGTCCTACTTTCCCTCTGGTAAACTAACATAGCGAACTGGAAAATGTACCATTTATCTATTGTATGTTGCTGGTTACCCTCTGGTAAACGTTTTCAGAACTATGGAAAGATCCACCATTTTTCATGGGAAAATCAACGAACTAAACGGCCATTTTCAATGGCTTAGTTTACCAGAGGATATGTCATAATGTTTGTTTGAAGTATCCTATTATTATCCAGCCGTACTATCCCATGATTGTTGACGATCGGCTCAACTATCAGCTGGTGCCCTCCCAGTTGTAAGTTGGTTTATAAACACCAAAAGCTGTTTGTATATATTATACATGTATAGTGTGTGTGTGTGTTTAATATGTGTATATATATATACAGAGATGGTATATTTATACAGCGTATATATATATATATATTTCATGTATACAGTATATATATAATATATATATAATATATAATATATATATATATATATATAATATATATAATATATAATATATATAATATATATATATATTATTAGTACACACCATTTAGTATACAATAGTATAATATTATATATATACACACCAGAGACCATAGTTAAAATTGTCCAAACTTTACCAAAACCAGAGGCTCCAGCCCCGGTTGTTTGAACCGGGACTACCATCACCGAAGCGGTGCGTTGCGCCTTGACAACGCACCGTGCGGCGACGTGCGGCTGGGCCCCCTTACAAAACAAGTGGGACGCCGGGTCGCAATGTCTTCGTTGGCCAGTGTCAAAACATGTACCCCAGGAAAACCATAGGCAAACCATAGGAAAAACAACATGGAAAAATAATGGAAAATGGTGATAGAACTAAAACCAACAAACATTTGAAATGCAGTTGAAAGCCCATATTAGCAGTGATTTTTATGGCATTGATCATGTTTATAGCTAATGGATACCATTGTATTCACATGGTGGGTTTTCCACACGCAAATGCTGGAGTGTAAGGCCTGTTGGGGGACCCCCAAAATCACCATAGCCGTTGCTGTTACAAACCATCCCCAAATGTTTATGGCAGCAAGGGTTTCCCATTTTTCTTGAAAGATGGTCTATATACATATATACTATGTGGGACCGAGTGAAATATATCTATATCTATGGTTCGGATGTATAAACCAACTTGTACTCATCCAGCATGTTTTGGGATGCACCATTTTGACCCAGGCCCGTCTTTGCCGCTTCGACCTTTTGGAACCAAACCGTTCCGCCAAAACGGATAATAGATGGCAAAACAAACCCTTATCCCCTGTCCTTGAGAATCATGATCCCCTCTGAGATTCATGTTGTACAAGATGAGCCCAGTTGCAATCATGGTAAGATTTAGCCAAACATAAACTATCATAACATCATGAAGTTTATATAAAATAAGTTGAATGAGATTGTTTTTTCATTCCATATATAATATGTTTTAATCATTATATCCTTGGTTGTGAATTCCCATGAAAGGACAAGTTCCTTTGATTTTGCCGTGCAAGTTGTCAAGCCGAAACCCGAGTCACCTCTTGCGCTCCTTGGTGATTGTCGCGTCAAGCGAAGCGCAGGTTGCTTCGTGGTTTCAGCCACGTGGTTCGAAGAATTCCCCGGGCCAAAACCAAGATGAGCAACATTCAGGTAAACTCGTTGGATGGGTAGTTTTGTACGTGTATTTACAGTACAGCTGTATATATATATATATATTTATATATATACAGCTGTAAACTCAACGGTCACAAATTAATGCCTACGGCATCTTTTGTACGGGAAAAAAACACACATTATATATGTTAGCATGGCGCTCTACCACGTTTTCTTTAGAGCTATTTTGTCCAAGTTTGGGTTATTATTGTCCCTAGGTTTGGTAATTATTTTTCCCCAAGTTTGGGGAATTATTGCCCCTAAGTTTGGCCTAAGTTTGGTAATTATTGTCCCCAAGTTTGGGTAATTTTTGTCCCTAAGTTTGGGGAATTATTGTCCCTGAGTTTGGCCTAAGTTTGGTAATTTTTGTCCCTAACTTTTACCTCTTTGGGGAATTGTTGTCCCCAACTTTTGGTGAATTTTTGTCCCCAACTTTTCAAAGAAAAGTATAAAATGCAGTCAAACCAGTGGAAGTGGGTTTCCAACTCGCCCCGTTCAAAGCAAGCAAGCTCATCTTACAACATATTTTGTACAAATCAAGACAATTAGCAACACAGGAAGGTAAGGTAACTAGCCAGCATGGGGTTCTAGGCCATAAAACGGAGCTAGTTGATAGGGACAAATCACAGACTGTGTAGAGTTTATTGATCTAAATTTGATTCTCAGCAATCTTTCAGAGCAGCTTGTGACCTATCGCATTTACGGCTTTGAAAAACCAACCAGAGACACCTTAGCAGTGGCTGGTTGGTGGTTTCAAACATTTGTTATTTTCCATAATATGTGGGATAATCCTTCCCATTGACTAATATTTGTCAAGATGGTTAAAACTTGTTAAAACCACCAACCAGTTGGGGATTGTCACAATCCATGAACTGGGAAATCCCTTCTTATTCTTAACCAACCAGTATAATCGGGACGACCTCGCAGGTTGAACACTGCTCACCTGTTACTGTTTGCATCGTTTTCTTCATATTGACATGTTGTTTGGTGTTTCAACTGATCCTCAGTTGAGCCATAGCAATTGGCAAAAAGTACTTATAGATTATATAGATGATATGTGCCATGGTGAATGGTGAGTCCTCAGTCAACATGGTTTATTTTCCCATAAATTGGGCATGGTCATCAATCCATATCAATCCATCAATCCGCAGGGATAACGGCCATTACGACACCAACGAAATCCCCATGGGTATTTGACCATCGTGCCGTTGCCGGAATCGCCAAGTTGACGTGTTCGTAGCTTAGCTGAGCTGTATTGTGGTGGATGTGTCGCACTAGTTGATGAGGTGAACGTGAAGAAACACAACTGGAGGGTGGCACTTACCTTGAGTTTTTTCAACTGGGACGATGCTCATCTTGGCATAGCACAGCCCGTTGTGGCGCCACAAGGTGACATATCTTGAAAATAATATTCTCCAAGCGATTTTGCGATGCAGAGTGCTTGGGTCAAGGCTATCCGAGCCCGCAGTATTATAGGCAAGTTGTGTAAACAGAACTAGGCTTACGGTAGATGTAACCAACTTTATATATATATAATTATATAGATATATGACATAAACTAACTTTGAAAGCGAACTGGGGCAACACCTCGTATATTTAAATTGTATAATACAGACTGCTGTGACCCAACACTGTCCGTGGCATTGAAGCAGTACAGAGCCATCGCAGGCTGCAAACATGGCAGTTTACTAGTGTCAGAGCTACTCATAGGAACCAACCACTAAGGGCATATGGTCCAAGAAGTATGGTGATAGAACCAGTGAACAACACATAGACTATCAGATTAATGGCCATAGACAAATTAGAGGCGCGGTTTCCATTTTGAAAGTAATGGGCACAAGTTTTCTGTTGCAATTCTGCTGACTTTCGAATTTCACCATCGGAAGCATTTCACCAATGGGTCAGCAAATCAATGGTGGTGCTCCCATTAGTATATGGTGCCAACAACTCCAATGTCACGAGGGTTTTATCGGCAAGATTATGGTGGTGAGGGTTACATATATGATAACCAACTTATAACTGGGGTCCCCACATCTTAGAGTCTTAGAGGAATGTTTGAGATGGGAAAATGGCGCAATGTTTGATGCCTTCTGGTAAACAGGCCCTGCTCGCTAGAAAAGTTGTCATTGAAGTCGATAATTCTCCACAGTGTTTCACTGGATATTCATGGATTGTCCAGCTATTTTGCAACTTGAAGATTCATTTGGGTTTGTATGAAAACTCAAATTTGATGGTTGATCATATTTTTCCATTTTGTTTCCCTTCAATAATGGCAATGAATTGAGGTACAGCCCAAATCACGCGTGCCATAGCTGCTGCCGCTGTTGCCATGTGACATTTTGCATGGCTCTGGATCTGCCTGCATCCCACAACTGGTGCTGCTTCTGTGCATTTTTTCTAAGTTCTTGTAGTACAACGATGATTCCAGTGATAAAATCGCCCTGACTGTATCCATAGGTGTGTTTATGAGATACTCCAAGATACCAACTGGTTGGTGGTTTGGAACATTTATTTTTTCCATAATATACGGGATAATCCTTCCCATTGACTTATATTTTTCAGAGGGGTTGAAAGGTTGAAACCACCAACCAGCCAATCAATAAGACCAGAGTAGATTGGATGGGCTTGACTTCGATAAGCCGATTAGATGCAGATATGCACCCACCGAACCTCGAAAGCTGGACGTCAAAACACTTGCAGGAAACCTGGAAACCTATGTTGTTTTCTTACCTTCAACAATTCAACAAAAAATGGGTTCCTGCAAATGCTCAGATAAAATGATTGATGAAAAAACAAAATAGTGCCAAAAAATTGTTTGTTGGAGGGAATGGACATAGAGCCTACATCCCTTTTCATGGATTTCATTTTCTAAAACCTTTGAGGGTAAAATCACCTCAGGGACAACCCATTGTTGTATGGTTTTTGGTAATCTAGTTCTTGTTAAAATTATGTGGATATAAACAGCAAGACTGGGATAGAATTGGGGAAATAATCTGAACCTTAACTGTTGGTGTTATTTGTTTCATTCCATCTTATCCCCAAAACGGACAGCCGCAAAAACAACAAACAACCGCGATTGATTTGGTAGCAGAACTACACAGCAGGGACCAACCATCCCACCATTGTGATATCATCGTCGTGATGATCCTGAAACTTCTGCCGCACGCTGGCTGTGATCCACCAGTGACATGCATGGAGTGCATGGTGTGCCGCAGATTTTTCCGCACTGCACCGATCGCTATGGAATGACCACCTTTGAAGGACCAGATATGTGGGATCAGGGCCCAAAAACTCATAGGGGCTTTAATACGAAAGTGGTTTTGTTTTGGATGATGCCAGGGGGTACCCCCCAAATTTTAATTATTGACGAGATATTCAAATGGTTGAATGACCACAGCAACCCTCATTGTAGTATTGGTTCCTATAGGTCTGAACCGAGTCCATGATATCTTAAAATGGGGCATTTAGGTTCACCTGTCAAGCTCCTGGTAGCGCTTGGCCATATAGTACAGTTTAAGCCCTATTTTTATAGATCTGGTTATCAACCGGCTTATAACTTACTGTATAACTTATACCTGGTAAATTGCCATAACTGTAGGTTGTTCTGTTTCCAACGTTGCTTTGGCTCATGTTCTGGGCAGCGGTTGGGGCACAAGTGCAAGATACTCAGGGACTCGTCAGGACATTTGTCCAGGGATGTGGTCAAAACTGGGCATTCAGAAATGCGGACTGGGAATATCCACCAAACAAAAGTGGAAATAGGGACATTGTGGAAATAGGGACATTCTGTGTGTTACCCTCTGGTAATTTAACATATCTATATACTTGTATTGAAAATTGCCCATTTATATTTGATTTACCGAACTTAAAGATGGTGATTTTCCAGCTATCTTAGTTTACCAGAGGGTATGCAGCCATTGGTGGATGGACGTCCATTGGTCTGTAGGGATCCGAAGAAGGGACAGTACTGCACAGCATAGTTTTCTCAGTTTCGTAGTGGTTTAAGACTCCGTCAGACGTTGGCATTGAACCCTAAGTATTCATTTGGGTTTGCCACTCTGACTTAATAGATTTCCGCTTTCAGAGGTTTCTATCAGCATTTGTCGAAACCTAATTATTGGAAGATCGTGCCAAATTCCCAGGGATGTTTGTTAGGTCGTACTGGAGTCAGCGCACTCCAGAATTCTTGTTGCTTAGACCCCAGGTTTGTTGGCTCAGGGAAGCCAATGTTTTGACCACATGTTGAACATTAAACACAGTCTTGGAAGGCCAGGGCATGCCAGGGCTATCGAACTATGCTTTGGGAACCAGGTAAAGATCTGGTTGCAAACCTGGGTCGTACTTGAGCCTGGGTCGTAGCAGTTCAACTGGTCACTGGGGCAGAAACATGAGTTTTTCGCGCAATTCCCGAAACCGCAACGGGTGGTAGGAGTTTAATCTTTGATAGGGGGGAGTTAGCATGAAAAATAAGGACTCAACCATGAATTATAGGGATTTACTATGAAAAATGAGGACACCATTATGGGAAATTATCCTTGGCTATACTGTCCCCGGTACTCAAACATGGCTAGCTGGGAAATCTGCGAACTGAATGAAGGTTCAAATCTACAAGGTGGGGCTCTCCAGTTACAAGTTGGTTTATAAGCCCGTCTCACTAGTTCGACGTATCCCCTGTAAAACCCAAACGTTCTGGTAGTTTTTTGCGCCAAGTTACGCTATCATAAATCGGCTATCTGGTGGTTTGGAACATTTTTTTCCATATATTGGGAATAATCATCCCAATTGACTAATATGTTTCAGAGGGGTAGGTCAACCACCAACTAGACCACAACTTTTCTTGGCGAATTCACCATTTTCCGGGTGTCGTGGGGGCGCCGGGGGTGCCGCAAGCCATGTTTGGTTTCCATTTCCCTGTTGAAGTTCGCTCCAGGTGGTGTTTAACCGTTGAAATCGCGTTCAGTTGGTGCCAAGAAAAATAACTCTGGTTTCACTACTGTATAATGGTTATGAATCTTTATGAGTACATGTATATATATATATATTATAAATAGAATTCTAAAGCTAATGGGGGGTTATAAACCAACCTATTACCTGGGGGGTGACCACAGTGATGCTTTTCCTGCTTGTTTAATTTGTGGGAGTGTGTTACCGCAAGTATTGACCCATTACGCGATAGCATAGTGGGAAGTGCAGTGCAGTTGGAAGTGCAGTGCAGGTAGAAGTTGCGTTTAATAATCGTATTATGAGTCGGTTGAACTACGGTTATAACCTCTTACTAAATGGGATAAGCCACCAAGTATAAATCAAGTTAGCCTTTTTCCGCCTGTCCATTGTGAGCGAGGTTCTACCTGCAATGACAACTGGATGATCACTATAATCCTTCTACTAAAGTAGATAAGATGCATGAACAAAGCTTACTAAAATAGGAATGTGCTTGAAGATTCAGTAGTTTTTCTTCTCCCGGATGACTATACTATATGTGAATATAGTTGATTGATGTTGATTGTATATACCCAACTACGGTACACCTTGCAAAACCGCCGCTCGGGAAAGTTAGATGGCGGCTTTCCGCCAGGTGTATAAGGACGTGACCTTTTTCATCTTGCAGATGTCACTCATTTCTATCTAAAGACATCTAAAGACAATGCCTGGACAGGTATGGTGACTTCGAACTAGCCTAATTAGCATATTTATGCTCTGGTTGGTGGTTTGGAACATTTTTTCCCATTCAGTTGGGAATATCATCATCCCAACTGACTTTCATATTTTTCAGAGTAGGTATACCACCAGTTATGCTGGACATATTTCCAGTTCTGTAAAGGTCAGTAAAAATAGCACCAATTCATACCATCTTCGGCCCCGTTTGATGGCCAATGAGATGGGAACTGATGGCTTTTTTGTTCCGTTGGAGATTCGACACGGAGATTTGATCGAAAACCAGTACTGCTTGGTGATTTCAAACATTGGTTAATCTATGGTTAATAATGGTTAATAATTGGAACAACAATATATCTGCTTGGTGGTTTCAAACATGACTGGATGATGTTTCATTTCATATATGGGATGTCATCCGAAACCCATTGACGAACTTCATCATTTTTCAAGATGGTTAAAACTTTAAAACCACCAAGCAGAGTACTCTTGATGATGAATCTGATGAATCCATGTCTTCTGAGTTTCCACTCTTCATCCAAATCAATATGTTGAAGAAATTCTACGATGGCGGGAGGGTCATAAGTTGGCCCTAATGCCTGATCGAACTATAGATGTAGCCAACATAATTTATATAATTTCTGGTGTCTAAGGCATGAAGTTGTTATGAACCAATGGAAACCTATATCATAGATCACATAGATCCTAACTTGTGTTGGTTACATCCGAATTCTTACAGGTTCAATCTTACCTATCTTTTGTTTTCCAAAAAAATACATGTATCCATTTGCTTCCTTTGCGCCGTCCATGGGTGCCAGCTGCTCGATATTTCAGGCGCGATTTGGGCCCCTTGGTAGGGAAGTTGGTCTACAACTTCTGTCCCCAACGACACATATTTTTCAAGTGGTGTCTTTTGGAGCGTGAGAAGGAGAATTTACAGGACACCACATTTAGGTTTTTTCCCCATCAGGTGTGGAAATGTCCTATATATATATATGTATAAATTATAATATATAAATATATATAGATGTATATAATTATATATATACATATATATATAGTTACAGTCACCGACAGAATTATGGAAAAAAAAAACGTTTCAATTTACAGGCGCCGCCTGTCTATGATAGAAAAGTTACGAACCTTTTTTTTTCTCCATAATTATTGTTTCCATAATTATTTTTTTTCCATAATTCTGTCGGTGACTGTATGTCCATCGATTCGCAATTTGAATGCATTTTAAGGAGGAATATTGAATTATAGAAAATATGTGTCTAAAGATCTGGTATATGCCCCTACGTCTTCCATTGATATACATAATATCATGTGATGTTCGCAATTTGAATGCATTTTAAGGTATGAAAATATGTGTCTAAAGATCTGGTATATGCCCCTAAAGCCTGCCATTGATATACATAATATCTGGATGTTTCCTTTTGCCAAGCCACCAATTGGCTTGATACTACATACTTGCATTTGCATACATATTTCCATAACCCCAAAAAAAAACGGGTTTGAATTGTGGATCCATGACATGTCCAACAGGTGGAGCCCCAAACATTAATTATGGAAAAACTAATTATGGAAAAACCGGTCAATCTGCCCTAGCCCCCTGATTTCACAGGAAAAATCAATTATGGAAATAATGGCCACCTCCAAGAATTATGGAAAAAAAAAAGGTTCGGATCACTTCCGGGAT
>Ga0126342_10016301_pt1 | contig 12962 bp, 17 predicted proteins | sample Cyp1metagenome_FD_92528 | JGI IMG/M metagenome (GOLD analysis project Ga0126342, IMG submission 92528) | Coral microbial communities from Lord Howe Island, Old Settlement Bay, Australia - Cyphastrea 1 metagenome | ecosystem: Host-associated > Invertebrates > Cnidaria > Coral ... | reverse complement strand
ATGGGTCCCTCAAAAGATGAAGGTTGATACATGTGGTTGAAACCGAACTTCCTCTTTGTTGATGCTAGCATGGAAGGCTCAAAAATTGCATAATACTATTTGACTATCTTAACTGCAGGCCAGTATATATAATATATAGAATATATAGCATATATAGAATATATAGAATATATACTGTATATGTGTGTTTATCAGCTGCTGTGGCCTCCACACTAAGTAATCAATCCAAGTGACCTGCTGGGATTTCCTTGGAAGGGTTGCAAAGACAGGTTTGAACTCCTCTTCAATCAGGTCCAACGCTTTCGAGGGCGGCAATGGCATCAAAGGACAAATATGAACAAATTGCCAAGTGTCAAATGTCAAGTCCAATGTAAATGAACAAGTGCCAATGGAAACTTGTGACTTCTGTTGAACATAAGATTAGAAGTGAACATGAGACATGAATCTCGCATAATCTTGCCAAGACTTGTGTTTGTGAACTGGAGCACACTAGGCCACAGAGTGCAGCAAACAACAAAGGAACATCAATGGCTGCCACCACAATCTATCTATATATATATATAATTCTGCAAATGGCCACCACGATCAAAAACATGTTTATCCAATACTGTAGCCAATAGATTTTTTTTGGCTCCCAACTCTCAACTGTTGTTGCTGCTTTCCCTCAAGCAACCCAGCTCCAGGGCCCCAACGCTGGCATGGACCAAACCGGGTTTCCATAAGTGGACCTGAAAAAAGGAAAGCTGGAAAGCTGAAGATGTTGGAGCAAGCAATTGTCTTGACAAATCACAAAATTGCAGAACGCATTTCAAATTGCAGGTTGGCTAATGTAAGCCCCTTGTCAAGTGGCAAAGCAAAATGGAGCCAAGCAGAAAATCTGGCCTTGAAGTTCTTCATGGCCCAGACATGGCAAGAAACAATCCTGTCTGCAAATGATGTTGTGTTCTGTGCAGTTCTTAAGAGTATTTCAAAATAGTGGACAACATGTGCAACCAGTTCTTCAAATTGTCAACTGCCAGTTTTGAAAAATGAATGCAATGAGCAAGATGGCCAGGCACTGTCAATAAGACATTGCAAACAAATCACAAAGCACCCGAATAGCCTATTCCAAAACAATGCATTTTGGGGGTGATGTTTTTGGGAGGGGGTCCCATAAACAAAACCCTTTAAATGACTGTTACAGATATTAGGCTAGAATCAAAACATATCATACCGTTTTATATAAACATGTGCAGTGATGTCAATGATGTTGGATGTAAATGAATTCCGATTCTGATGCTGATTACTGTAACAAATCTGAGATCTAAACTAAACTTCCTGTGTACCCAATGTACCGTAATGTACTGTACATAATGCACCGACCGACCGTGCCCGGTAACCGACCCCACCAACGATGGACCATATCATTGCCAATGCCAATGCCAAAATGTTTCCGATACTACTAGATTGGAGACCTGACCTGTCAGTCATATCGAGTGAGTCAGTCATGTATCATACCATGCAGCCGGCGAGTCAGAGCGCAATTGTTGCGTAATAAAAGTTTGGTTCGGTATCAATTGCATCAAGATCATCACCGCAAATAATTCACATAATCAAGCCCCAAAAACCACCTCATTTACCGGAATCATTGTCATCATCATGGTCAGTATCTTGACCTATCATCACCATAGGCTTGGACCATAGTCCACAGTAGTCCACAGTACATAGTTTCAATGGATCGGAATGATTCCAAATGAGCCAGTGGAAGATGGACCTGTGCAGTGTGGCTGTCTACCATTAATCCAAGTGCAGTGAATTACATCTAAGTCTCAGCCGAAGTCCCTCTACACTCCAAGTCTAATCACGTCGAGTCATGTCTGCCTATCATATATTATATATTACTATATATATATACATCGAATCATATATCATATCATACCGATACCGATACCAATCATATCATCATACTTTATCCAACCCCGTAACTCCGTCACAGATTTCCTTGAAGAGACTCGATGCTGCCAAGCAACTCCCGAACAAGTGCTGCTCGCTCCCTGGCAGCTTTGTTGGCCACGCGGTTCAAAATCAAAATTGATCCCGTGAACAGCAACACTGTAGCTTCGGATCGGCTTCAAGTTGGACTGGATCCCACGCAACTTGCTGACAGAGGAGGACTGCAGCAAACTCAACGTTGCAAACTCTGAGAAGAGGACGTCGAAGCAGCTCAGCGCTGCGTTCATTGCATCCTGCTCTCCACAAACTTCAGCGTGGACCTCCTTGGCCAGCATGGTAGACTTGATCTTTCCCACCTTTCGAGTGTTGATCCACTGCTCATACAACCCGCCAAGCCCCAACTAGTGTTCAAATCAAAGGTCAAAGTAGAACAGCTAAACTTTATGGCTAAACTGTGAATACCCGGAACGTAAAAAGTCATACATAAAATCATACATACGCGTTACATACTTACTTACATTCATTAACTGACATACCTTACCTGCCTTACCTCACATGAATTTTGCTTCCATGGACCATAGACAAGTTATTGACTGATCATTGATTATATATAGCAAAAGCAAAATTAAAAATTGTTTGGTCATAGTAGCCCAGAAACAACCATTCGAGCAACTTGGTGGAGCATGCAAGGATTGTAGTGAACTGAAACATTGATTCCGTATTGCTTGCCCTTCTTCTGCAACCATGAACAAAGCCTCCATGTGAGTTTTATGTTCGCGGAGGCGCTGTCTGCAATGATGAACACATTCAGTTGGGAGTAAGTTGCAGCCAGGCTTTGCAACCATGTCTCACACCCGAGCTTGTTAAACAAATGCCTCTCAAGAGATACAAACAAGCCAGCAGAAATCTGAGGAGCATTTGTTCGCTCCAATTGCACCGGTGGGAGGACAAAGCTCTCAAACTGTGAAGACCCATCCTTGTTCCAAGACACATGGCCAGTGCAAACAAGGTTGTGGATCACCTCATATTGCCTACAGGGTCTACCGGCTTTTTGTCGGTATCCAGGCGCCAATGGCCTTGGCAGCGTGGGAAATGACAAGGAAAACACTCTGAGACAAACGCAAATTTGACTGTGAAATTGATCTGCAAATCCAAATTAGGATGATGCATGAAGAAAAAATGTTTCTCAATCAACGTCGTTGATCACCATGATCACACAACTAATCTCCTTTTACCGTTTACCGTTTACCTTAAATTCACTGTGTCTCCTTCTGCTGTACACCGTATGCTGTATGCCGTACTATACCGTTTTGATTTGCTGCTGCACTGTTACCATTTTACTGATTTGGTTGGACGCGTAGTCATTCTTGCCAGCACAGGCAATAGCACAGGGCTGTAAAACTGAAATGTGATAAAGTGACGACCATAACACAGTGAACCTCACACACCGTACACACGTCACAAAGCACGCAAATCAATCAGTGATCACATCAAAGAGAATCACCCGAGAGAATCAATGACGACGCAAATGAGAACAGAGAGAACCATCCGAATAGTCCAAATAGATATTAAAATTCTGAAACTGTGAGATAGACAGTGACATAGATGTCATCCTCTCTGTTACTTTGGCGACTGTCACCGTGACTTCATCAGCATGGTCAAAACCATTTGGCATCCTAGTATTGCGGTCGGTACATGCAGTATTGATACATGATACATCATACAGCCCAGTGAGTACAGAAATGACTTGAGATCATCACATCAAGTCACATCAGGATGACTACATGTAACATAGTAACATGAGATGTTTGATATGATACGTGATATGATATGATACGATGATTTAATTATATGATATGATATGTGGTATACGGTATACGGTATACGGATACGGTATATGATATGACATATTGTAAAATACATGGTAGAAATTCACAAGTCACAGTCCTGATGTGTCATGGGTCCAGAAAACGACTAAGGGATAGACTCTGTTCTTCCCTTTGTAACTTGCTCAGGGTCATCAACATCATTGACATCTTCATCTGGGATGTGGTCATCGGTTGCTGCTTGCTGGAGGGTCTTGAACTGCTTATGTCTCTGTTTTGTCTCGTCAAAACCAAGAGCCAAGGTCATAGAATTCGCGTCCCTGTGCCTGCCATCTGGTGATGCTCTGCTGGCCTCCTCAAAAGACCTGCGAAGAGCCCCAACTCTGGAGGCTAGCCAACTCCCACAAATCAAACTTGTCCCATGACTTGGGTCAAAAGGTATGTTGGTTGGCTGGCTCATTGGTTCGAGTCGCAGTGATTGGCCTTATCATTTATCAAATAGTTTTACCTCAACCGCGAATCAGTCAGACCCCAGGGGTTGTTCCGGAATTCAACTCGTCTAAAATTAAGTGCTGAAATCACGGAGCCCATTTTGTTCGACAAACCCTGGCCTGCTCTGAGACTCTAAGTAGGCTGAAGCAACGAAAAAAATTGCCCTCGCCCCAGTCTGCCGATTTGATTGCGCCCCGGAAATGAAGTTGGACGCTGCTCGGTGCAGCTTGCTGAAAGCTGTGCTCAAAAGACCAGACGGCTTCACTCTCCCACCTGGGTCACTCTGAGCCTAAAACTTTTAAGTTAGCTACTAGTTACTTGTAAGTAAGTGTGATTCAGCATAATGGTCAATGAACTGCCCAGATGGTCCCATGTACTGGCAACTACTTGTTGCTGTGACACTGTTGTTTTCACCCATGATCACTTTTTGCTTACTTCTTAGTAAGGGTGGCAGCTGTTGTGCTTGTCCTGAGTTTCCAATCAGAAGATTCCAACCAACAGAACAGTTATTGATACAATTACCTTCTCAGACCTGCATGTGGCCCCTCCTCCTGACCACGGACACGAATAGATAGATTGGGCAGTTAGACATGAGGACAGGACAGTAGCAGAATGTGAATTTGCAAATTGTGATTCAAAATTCATTCTTCAATTGGTCGATTGGGATCGGTTACTAGTCAATCAAGTTCACACTTCACGGCCCCCATGCTTAACAACATCATGTTGAATCACATATCATGAATCATATCATAGAACATGCCGGACCATGCCATATTTCATAACGGTTCAGGCTGGACGTGATTGTCTAATTACTGATTGTCTAATTGCCTAATTTAATGTGGTTGAAAATAGAATCACCATGATCAAAAATCATAAACCATAATTGGATCGTTTTTTCATGAATCATATCCTATGATATATTGACTGGTCTGTGCCCGTAAGATTCACACAACACAACACAACACAACTATGACACCTCCTCAGGATAGGGAATCTGCCCTTGCCACCATGCCTGCCAACCCTCCGGAAACCTTTTCAAGATTTTGAGGCCAAGGTACGGGAATCCAAGTTGTCAACACTTGCAGCCACGCGGTCTGCAGCTTCAAGGGCGCTCTGTTCCTGATGGTTGATCCCCAGGGGTGGCAACATGTCTTCAGATCCGCCCCTTACTTTTCTGAAATGAAAAACTGAAAGGCTGACTCACTGTAGCTCTACTAAGTTTTCAATGAATGGCCTGGGCTCGGAATTTCTTCTTGTTTACCATGGCTGTAGACTACATTCAGTTGGTCCATCCTATTGTTGAAGCCCTGCTATGGCACTTCCGGGTGCCAAAAGAAAAGGCACAAGAGTCCAGAGTGATTAAAAATGTATTCAGAAATCTGCCCTTGCAGTGGGAAGTGGCATTGATTTCAATTTCAGGTGATTTAAGGAATTTAAGGTTCCAATTCCAAAAAGTTTGCCCCCAGCCCCACGAAACAAAAAATTGAAGTAAACCACCCAGCAGACCAACGATTCATGATAACTCAGCTGGGGCTCTGCCTTCTGCTGGCGAGACCAATTTGCAGACACCCTTCCAGCAGAGTCCCTTTTCATATTCGGATTCTGAGCAAAAACCAAAAAGGCTCACGGCCAGGCAAAGTCACCCAAAGCACAAAGTTTTCTTGTCAAAACATCGGTTTTTCCTGTCCTGATCTTAAAGTTACTAGAAAATTGTTCACGCACTTGCAAGCCCCAGTTGATGCATGGATATGATGGGGCCCATTTCCATTCATGGTTTGGGGTTGGGTATCTGTGATCTCCAATGATTAGTACAATGGGGGGCCAATCAATTTGGACTTGAGCAATTTTTGTAAGCTGAGCCTCAAATTCTGTAAGGGTAGGTGAGTGGATAAGACTTTAGATTGCTGCTAGTGATGCCTCTGGCCCTGTGTCTCCCAGCAACAACCCACCCAAGGGTATTCTATGTGAAATAAGACATGGGTGATCAATGAGTCACGTCTTTATTTTTTGGTTATGGATTCTTTGAGTGGGTTTTGTTTTGTACTGAAATTTGGGTTCCAAGCTTTCTCACCCAAACTATTTCTTTCAGGTTGCCACTGTATTCCCACATATCTTTTGTTTGAATATGGTCTGAATACTTTTGACTTTGAATCTTTGACCCTTGGGGTGCTGAGTTTGAATGTGTTTCCCTTGTGAAAAGATTCACACCCTTGGCTCTGGCTCTAACATGCTCTAAGACTCTAACACAGAATCATCTCTATTGCCTGTTGCCACAATAGTTTGCCTCAAGTTTTGTTGGCTTTCTCCCAGCACCGGAGCAGAACAGAAACCTGGCTGACCCAAATTAAGTGCAATAGTGCAATGATAGAACCCACCCAAATTGGAAATTGAAGAGGCCATAGATCAAGGAGTTTCCCAATGAGACCAGCCAGGCTGATCAGGGATACCAGCAGTCAACCCAATGGATCCAAACACAACAGGAGGGTTTACCAGGGGATCCAGTGTAGATTTGATCTGGTTCCAAGTAGGCTGCCCCCAGAGTGATTTCATACTTCGGTGCAACATCAGAAAAATTTGGATTGAGAAGATTGGGCCTCTCAAATTGTTTGTGGCTTTGGTCCCTGGGTTGTTGTGCAATTTTGGCTGGGAAGTTACAATTAAAATCCATTATTCCACTGTTAGTGGGGGGGGTCACTCCAATATATATATATATATATATACAGACATATTATAGGCCTAGATAAGTTCATAAGCGGACTTATACCTGGGCGAGCACCACATTGTATACATGCATGCACCATCCCTCGAAATACACAGATACATTGCTGGGGGAAACATCTCATTGATAAACGGGACAATCATAACTGGTTGGTGGTTTTACCCACCTTGAAAAATATTAGTCAATGGGAAGGATTATCCCATATCATGGAAAATAAAAACTGTTCCAAACCACCAACCAGATAAGTCTTGTTTTCAACACATATCAACTGGGATGTACATCCAATGGTTACTGTACTCTGTACCCTCCAAAATACTGTTTGTTTGCTGGATAGTATGTTCCTCTCATTTCCTCCGTTGATTCTCTGGCCAAAATCACCCACTTACCTACCATTTACATCCATTTACCAACGTGGTTTGCCTGGTTGTGATGGAAAGTGACCGATCGGAATTTCCCGCTCATGGACCCCAACTGGTTAATTTCAACCCCCTGAAAAGTTCCTGTTGATTGAGATGATAATATCCGACAAAAACATTGGATAAATGGGGACATAAAACAAGAGAGACCTTCCCTATGTTTGCTGTGTATATCCTCCGTTGTCCTCAAATGCGGCTAGCTTGGAAATCACAAGTCACCGGAGATGGCTATTCATGGGGAAATTAATGTGATTTTCTCATCGAACATGGGCCTGTGGGATTTTCCGTTAACCAGCCATGTTTGATGACACCGGAGGGCACCCCTCATGTTCTGCTGGACATGGTCTGCTTAGATCTTACCGGCACCGTGGAGCCAAGCCCGGACAATGGCCATATCGGAAAAATCCATCATTTTCACACAGATCCATATGGATTCATATATGGAATGTTGGTTAACAAAAGCCCCAGTAATACTAGTTCGTTCTAAATACCATAACCCAGTTCGTGAAATTGGACTTATAAACGCACCAACTTAGCTCTCTTAGGGGCCTCACTAACTGTATGGTTGCTTGATACCCAATGATTTCCAGATCTTCATCCCATGGGTTTTCGTCGTTCCCAAGGCCCCACCCTGCGAAGACTTTGGCTTTGACCTGGGTCAATGCTGAGGTTTCTGAAAAAGGAGGTCCCCAAAACCCGACCTTCAACATGAAAAGGCTCCAAATTTGGATGATTTTTGGGGGGTATAACCCTATTTTTCTTTGGAAACCTCCGCTTAGAACGATTGGTTTGGTACCTGAAAATTGATGGGAACCCGGGAACCCACTGGTTGATCATCATCCCATTCAAAAATGAGCATGTTCAAAAGGGGAGACATCCTCTGGTTGGTGGTTTCGCCCTACCCCTCTGAAAAATGATGGAGTTCGTCAGTTGGGATGATTATTCCCAATATATGTAAAAATAAAATTCCATGGTTCCAAACCACCAACCAGTCCCCCATTTTCAGACACAACCTGCCATGACCTGCAGGATGTGGAATCCAGGATCAGCTCTGAGAGATAATGGGATTATTTCCATGCCCGAAACCGTGGTAAAACGCACGCGGATGAAAGAAAACATCATTTGGGATGATCCAATGGGAATTTTTGACAAGATATATGGGGGGGTGTGATTTGGAACTGGTTCTACTAGACTTGCTGATGTTTTTCCATGGCGTTTCTGGAGTATCTTTTCCGTCTTCAGTGACTCGTCGGTCATGTTTCGCGACGAGTCGTGAGAAGCTTGGTGCCGCACGGGGAGCTGGGGCGCGCCTTCGTGACGGCCGGAGAGCTATGACTGGATGGGTCCCGGTGACCTGTTTCGGGGCTTACCCTCTGGTAAACTAAGCTTACCATGGAAAAGAACCATTAATTATAATTGAATAAATCATCCAATGGCCATGTTCAATAGCTATGCTAAATTACCAGAGAGTATACATGTTTATACATTCTTTCAAATTAACATACATGTATACATGTTTAATTAAGCAAATCATCCAATGGCCATGTTCAGTTATGTTAAATTACCAAAGAACATAAACCCAGCCAAATACATAGATCCAGAGAGTGGGTTTGGAAGATTACTTGACACTAAAAAGCCCATGGTTTTTCTCAGGGTTCATGAAACACATGCTGGAGGGTAATCCAAACCGATTCCTGGGACCAATGATGTTCATGGAAACATGTTTTTTTTTTTAACCAACCAAGATGTGGATACAATGGGAAGATCATTCCGACCATCCCGGTTAGTGCCCTCTGGCAAACTAACAGTTCGCTATTGAAGATGGCCATTGAAATAGTAGATTTACCCATAAAAAAAATGGTGATTTTCCATAGTTATGTAAACGTTTACCAGAGGGTAAATCTTACTAGCACCTGAAACTAGGAAAACGGATAGATTTATGCAGGATATGTCAAACTAATTATATCGATGAGGTTATAAACCAAATAAGATTACGTGTGGCTTATATATAAATTGACTTGATGGATTATTTTCTAACGTTAGTAAAGCAATAGGATCAACCATCCCCAAATTTGCCAATGGGTGGTATAAACATGTATAAACGATGAAAATATTGGTGTTTTATTACATTGCTTTATCAAGACTGGATTTGGTTTCCAACAAGGTAGGTGCCTTACTTAGCTCGATAGCTAAGTTGGTAAACATGGTTCCTAGTTTTAAACACCCAAAAGAAACCATGGTGGATGGTAATTTACACATATCGGGACCCCTTTATAGTGTTTTTCATATTAGGTGGATGGGATTCGGGCCGTAAGGTAGATATATCTATCGTTTAAGGTAGATATATCATGTCACTGAAATATGGCACCCCAATTTGAATAGCCCAGGGTTGATGTTTGATGTTGGGTTGACAATGTAGCGTGTACCGTACCTTCTGGTAATCGAACATGTATGATGTCTCAATGAAGAATTCAGATGATTCTTCCATATCATATGATATATGATATTATATATATATATATTGTTTTATGTTATAAATTGTGATAATAGATTCTCCCATATCAGTTCATAGTTATAATATCCCATACTAAGAAGCATGGGCTTGGGTCTATTGAAAAATAGAGCTATCACCGACGAATCATCCTGAAATGGGATGATATCAGCGCCATTTGAAGCCAACCTATGGAGCACATTTCCAGCTGTTTCCCTCGTGGCTGCTACGAGATCGGCATTGTGTTGTCTGGAACAATCCAGAGCAACTTTTCGACATTGCGCATGAACGCCACAGTCGAAGCATCCCCGAACTTAACCAGGGTCGCCAAAGAGCCCTTTCGTCTCATGATGTCACCAAGACACTGGTGCAATTTGAGTCTGGTGTTAGCGGATGTGTTGATTGTGCTACACCCGAATGTGGAGCGATTTTGGAACTTGCGCGCAAACGTTCCATCCCTAGACCATCTCGTCGAGCCCACTCCGATGTCTTGGACAGTGCCACGGTTCCATCGGACAGCTCCTTGATAGGCCAAGCGATCGTCCATTGAGGTCTCCAGGAGCAGATTCTGACGATGGAAACTGGAAAGGCATGTTTCCTCACCCTCTGGATCACGACCTTTTCGGTTCATGAGACCAGGAGCCAGGTTTACTTAGAACCTCTTGAGCCAGGTTTACTTAGAACATCTTAGAACCAAGTAAACCTTCCCGCGCAATGACCTCATCCTCCTTTTGCTTCTCTTCCTTTCGCCTCCTCTCCTCCTCTTCCTGATTTTGCTTCTTTCAACCACAGGATGGGTCCTTACAGAAGCAATACATAAGCCATAAAACTGTGTGTCACCAACAAGAGCAGACATTCGTTTACCAACCAATAAATATAGACGATAATAGAAGGATACAGGCTGAAGTAACATCCCCCGGCTATAGTTCGATGATTTTCCTCCGTTTATAGGTCTATTTGCCAGCTAGCCACGTTTGACGACACCGGAGGCTAGTTGATAGTGGGGATCACAAGCTGCTCAGCATGAGCCCTGGGAGGGAACAACTTCACGTCATTTTGTACCCTTAAAATGGGATGAACATTGCAAAGAGTGGACAAACCCAGTTAAATTCGAAGGTTTGACAAATACCTGAGTAGGTCGGTATTGCCTACTGAGTAGGTTTCACCATTGCCAACCATTGACAAATATCGGTGAAAGAAGCCACCGGTTTGCCACAAGCCAACTTGCCACCAGCCACCATTGCACAGGTCCAATGGTCTTGGGCTATTTGGATGGTCCTTGATCTACACAACCTGAAAAAAAATAAAAAACACATATTTTCCGACACAAATATGCACATCCTCCTTCTGAATCAAGAACGCACCAAAAAAGAGAAATATGGACGAATTTAGCGTCTTCTACATGGTTCACACATGGCGTTGTGTGAAAATAGGGTACCTTCACATTGATAGTTACCCTCTGGTTATTCAACATAGCCATGGGAAATGACCCATTTAAAGATGGTTTACCTATTAAAAATGGTGATTTTCCACGGCTATGTTAGTCATAACCAGATGGTACTCATAATTTTCCCTATTTCGATGGCCACAAACCAGTCTGACCGCATCCCCTGCCATCCCAGCGATCCGCTGGTATCTCTTCATCATGTTTGCTATGAAACTGCCATATCTGGCTGCGTTTCATAATGAACTGAAAAGATCTGGAATAAGGCCAGCTATGGGGATGATTCCCCCTTACAACTCACCATTATTCCGGAATTCCGGAATTCGACGTGAGATCATGATCAAATTCATCCTTTTTTTTTGGCAGCAAACCTAGATCAGAACTGTCGTTGTCATGTGTAAGAACATCCTTGGGTCGAGTCAGACTGAAATCAGCCAATATGATCAATATGTCCATCCAGGTCCACTTCGCGTCAGCTCCATAAAAAACTGCCGTTAGGATGTAAACCTAGTTGTTCCAAGAAAGGAAGATGTACAGTAGCGCAAACCATATTGCAGGGATACGCATAATCAACAACCAACCTCACTTTTGGTTCAGTTGCCAGTGCAAATCTATGAAGACATCTCGATCAGTACGAGAACCACCTGCTCATCAGACTTCAGAGGATGAGGTCCGAAACGATCTGTAAAGATGTTTGGATATGCACCACACCCAGAAGCCTTTGCAATTCCGTAGGGTTTTGGACCAGCCACTTGATTCAATCCTTTTGTTTGATGAAATCCAATGTTTGAATGTTACATCCCCAGTGTTGTTGGTGAAATCCACTTGTTCAGTGCTATATCCCCATTTTTGGTTGGTGACATCTGAAATCCCCCTAGTTTCAGACACAAAAATGGTGATCCTCTCCTCCTTCCGTTTCGTCTCTGCCTCTCTTCTCTTGGCCTGCAGCAGCTTGGGAATCTGATAAAAATATTTTTGACAAAACACGGGAAACGTTCTGAATATGTTTGGGGATCATTTGATGTTTGATTATTGGGATGTCAAGCTATGGATACTAGGGGGTGACAATGGGATGACAGTTACATAATAATTGGATATAAGATGGAATTATATGTTCTTTGATCTTCTTTGGATGTATTTTGATCTATAGGAAGCAATTGGATCGTCATATAAGTCCTTGGAAAGTTCCATAGTCTCTTCCCCCTTATATCAACACTTCACAGAATCCCTGGTTTAGCAAGCCATTTACACACATTTGGGACCATTTAGGGGGTGTTTAACATTAGGAGCATATGATTATTCATCTGGGTAAACTATGGTATTCAGAAGTAAAGGCACATTGGAATACTTATTCGTATTGTATACATTTATACATGTACACACAATCCATTAGTTACAGTGACGATGCAGTAAGGTTGTTATAAGGATAACCAAACTCATTCATTCATGTGAAGTGTACATAAATGTATAATATGCTTAGACCGTTTTCAGGGTATTACATTTATTAATGTCTAGTTTCTATACATATATACATATATACATATATACATATGTACATATATACATATATACATATATACATATATACATATATACATATATACATATATACATATATACATATATACATATATACATATAT
>Ga0126342_10016300_pt1 | contig 12962 bp, 10 predicted proteins | sample Cyp1metagenome_FD_92528 | JGI IMG/M metagenome (GOLD analysis project Ga0126342, IMG submission 92528) | Coral microbial communities from Lord Howe Island, Old Settlement Bay, Australia - Cyphastrea 1 metagenome | ecosystem: Host-associated > Invertebrates > Cnidaria > Coral ... | reverse complement strand
TCAAGCACCTTTCAGTCCATCAGTGGCTTCGCCCTGCCATCCCTGATTCACAACAACCAACCTCTCCTATAGGTTTCCTATTTTTGAAACTTCCGCCACCGCCTTGTGCGGTACTACTGGTATTCTTAACCATCATTAACCATCATTAACTATCATTAACTATTACTAACCATTATTAACCATGGAAATCCCATTAAAATCCAACCAGATGATCAGTCGAGATCCCAGGGGGATCATCAGATTATCAGACCATTGGACCATTTGGGTGGGGTTGCAGGATACCCAGGATACCTCCATCGTAAGCGGCAGGATCATTATCAGATACCCGGCCTGCTAAACATACAAAAAGCGAACTGGAAGCCATGGCCCAGTCGAAATAGTGAGTTTTACCCAGCTATAAAATGGTGATTTTCCAGAGTTATGTTAGTTTACCAGAGGGTAATCAGTGTTGATTCTTATCTCCACGATTGCTGATGCGTAATCATAATTAGTCACAACCATATTTGGATTTGCAATCCTACATTGCAAAGCGAAAACTAGACTTGTTCGTGGATTCTTGGATGATATTCTGCTTTATGAATTAAACTTGGGTTGAAAAAAAATCACTTGGCTTTATAACGGTAAATGCTGCAGTGGCCCATGGCTATTGTTTTTCTAGGTTTGTCTGAAAACTATGGAAACACTCATTCCATCAACGATTCATCATCATTTTCCTCGTTCAAACATGCCATATTGGGGGTGTCACACCCAATTCAGTCTTGTTGGTTCAACAAAAAACCATGGTTTCCTCATTATCTCACCATTTTCTCTGGGCAAATCCTCATTTCCCTCATGAAATCCCGGTCTTTTCATGGTAAATCTTCATGGTTTACTGGGTAAATCTTGCCTCGCCAGGCTTCTTCGCTGCAGCTCCAGGGGCGACGCAGTGCACGAAATGTCCCAAAGGCGAGATCCAGGTAGAAATGGTAGAATCCAGCAGCACAAATGGTGAACAATTGGGATTTACCCTCTGGTTATGTCAAGTTATAGCTATTGAAAATGGCCATAGAAATAGTGGATTTTCCCATTAAAAATGGTGATTTTCCATAGCTATGTTAAATTACCAGAGGGTAACCAACAAAAACGGGGGTTAAATGTGATAGAAAAGTACAATTACAGTTTTTTTTCTTCCTATGTTAGGATATTTGTTTGGGGGTTGCCAGAAATAGCCATTATATAATTTTAATAATATCATGACCCTCTGGACAACTAACTAAGTGTCAGCTATGGAAAAGAATTTGCCATTAACACTGTTGATTTTCCATAGATTTGTTAGGTTACTGGAGGAGACATACACATTCATGATCAGTAACAATCAATAGTTACTATTAACATATCAGGTTTTTGAAATATCTATAGCACACACATATATATATATATACACATACATATCATATATATAGCAATACCCCCAAAATAAAACCATGCCAGAATTTAATGGCATAAATGCAAGAACTCTCTATAAGTAAGGGTGTATAATGCAATTTCATAAGCCAAAAATTTGATGTGGCTTATTAATATGGATCCACAGGGCTCATTGCCATCATTGACATCATTATCATCAAGTGATAGATGGGGCCCCCTGTATCATTAGATGGTCATGGACCCCAGTTCAGTCCAAGTATTGGATTATGGCTCTTGTGTAGCTACAACTAGTAGGATCTCAGTTTTTGATAAATTCTTCACTGGTCATCTCCAACCGAGGTTGACTTCAATGAGTATCAACCACTTCTGATTGATGAAAGGGTGCGATTAAGTACAGTAGGTAAAAATGGTTGGGTTTGACAATGTTTGACAGCGGGTCGTTCAGAACCCCAGTGTCAACAGCTCGGTGAGGAGAGGGTCTTGTGACTTCTGTGGGTGCAAATCGACATTGATTTCATGACGATGTTGGCTTTTGAACGCTTTCGATGAATATGTCAACCTGAATCATGGACTCATTTTCTTCATTTTCCTTTGTCTGTTCTCCTTTCTGTTTTTTTTCTGTGTCCCTTTCCTGACCATTTTCGTCTTCCCTCGCCAATTTTGTTTACCTTTCTCTCGCCATGCCTTTCCCGCTCTTCTGTCCAATATTTTGTTTTTCAGGCCTGTGTCCGAAACAAGTCGCAAGAACATAGAGCACCCAAACCTAGCATCTCCTCTTGAGAAAGAAGAATGAACAGGGAATTATTTTTCAAGCCTTGGAAGACCGTTTGAGTTTGCCCAAACGTTGGGACTTAAAAGAGGAGGTCCAATGTGCGTGGCTCGCAAGTGCAAGCGGTCAGCTGAGTCAAAACTGGGAAATGGTTCGAAAGCGAGCAGCCTTTGGAATAATAATTGCTTACTGAACCTGGAGGTCCCGAATCGCGTACATCTATGAATTACCCTCCAGTAATCAAAGTTGACAATGGTAAATCCACCATAATTGGAGGTGTTTTTAATGGGAAACAGATCTGTGGTGGATGTTCCATTGCCATGTTTGATTACCAGAGGGTAGATAATTGGAGAATATCCTGAGAAGAAAAGGCAAGGAGGAGTCCAAGAATGTTTTTAGAATCCAGTAATCGTCAATCACGGATTTAGCACACATCGAGGAGCCAGCCTTATCCACAACTTAGCATGTTCCTTCGGTACGGTTTGGCGTTCAACGCGCATTCTGAGGGGATCCTTTTTCCAATAATCCAAAGTTAATGTATTTCCTGGGCCTGGACACTGAAACCTTTTTCCCCCCCAAATAAAAAACGATTTCGAGAGAAATGGTGGATTAAGCCACCAGAAAGTTGATCTTCCCAACTCCAGATCCTTTTTGGGCTGAAGCAAAAAAGGTTCTGGCCTCACCAGGTTTGTGGGGCAAGTTAGGTTTCCTTCCCGGATCCTTTCTTCGCTGAAAGAAAAAGGTTCTGACCTCTCACAAATTTGATCGTAGTGCTATTAACAGAGGTCCAAGAAGACTTTGAAAAATTGTTGAAAAACTCTATGTGACACAGCGGATGCTTTTTGCAAGGAGCAAAAAAAGGATTGGGAGGCTTCTGGAGCCAAAAGCCACTAAACCCCCCGGGCGTTCGGAACGCGCGTTCCGGAACACACGTTTTGCGTTCTGCGTTTTGACCGTGCCAAGATCCACAAGTATTTTCTGACATGTTTTGGACGAGTCTTTCGGAATGGTGGGCGGACGGACTTTATCGTTCAACCGTCAATGGAGGACACACGTTTCCCACTAAAGACTGCTTTTGAAAAAGGTGGTATATCCATGATATTCTATGATTATATATCTATGCTGTAAGGTGTTTTTCAAAAGGGTGTAAAGCGGATTAAAGGGGAATGGTCTAACTATGCTATCTTAAAATCACTTTCGTATTTTTTGAGTGAAGCGATCTGATGTACATAGTTTGATATGACTCCACTCAGTGCCTCAACGCCAGGCACCTACAGCGTCTTTGGAAGGACCTGCACAGCCAAGGCGACTCCAGCCACTACAAACATGAGGGAAGCAACGCAGCGATGGGACCTTTCCAAATTTCTTGATGTACTTTTTCGTGAACCTCGAATTCAGAGACTGATCATATGGCAATATCTTGTGGTTGGAACAATTTTTTTTGTTTGGTACATAATAAGATACTGTTACTAATTGTACAGACTCTACCATGAAGTCCCTCACCGAATGATTTGTTTGGAATGGGAGTGCGAAATGCTGAAGCAGAGTACGTGATGTTGATAATGAATGTGGATTGGAATTGTTGATTCCCAGCAACAAGAGCAGCAAAAGCAGGCAGCCACAGCAAGCTCTGGTTTAACTATTCCAGTTATCCACAACACCGATACTGGTCAATCTCCGTTGATGAAACCCACATATGATTTGTAAACCACTTGTTTTGATGGAACCCACATAGACCCCGTGTGCATCTCTTACCAAATAGCAACACCAGAATCTCTTCCAGTGTGCGCGTTGTCAAGTCACCATTCCATGCAGTTTCCATTCTTGTTCCGCTTGATTGCCATACTAATGCAAGATTGTCCCAATATTCTGGATGTGCAGCTGTGGGTTGGAGCCAACTCAAATTGATAAAACAGCGAGCTCCATGGATGTAGGTTTCTCTAGAAACGAGGTATACCGGTATACCGGTATACCCTAAATTTGCCATGTTAATTCAACACGTGTTGATGAAAACACAATTTGGTGTCATTACCGTATTTTTTTGACAAACCCACATCTTGATGATTTTCAAACCTAACCAAAAGATCCAAAAATTGACACAGCTGCTGCGCAGCTATACACATGTTGATTCCGGTCGGGCCCCCTCCTTTCGCAACGAAGCTTTGTACTCCGACTTCCCAAACCACCTTGAGGGTTCTGTTCAGTTTCTCCTGGGAAACCTTACTATGTTCAAACATGGTAAAAGTATGTAAAAGTTCTTTCCCACATGATTGTGCCCCAGCCCCAGACACCCATTGGTTTCTTGCTCTAGAGATCCCTTGCAACACCTTTTTCACCATTTTCATGGGGGATGTGAACATCCCATTTACCAGCTGTACCATGATTTTCACCATGGTACAAGGTGGTGCCCCCCCAGCTATAAATGGGTTATAATCCCAGAAAAAACTATAGAATTATAGATCTATTACCTATAAACCATAATTATTGGACTTGTAAACCAACTTAGCTAGCTATGGGGCACCACCCGGCACCAGGGTTTTGACCCACATACCTACCATACAGAAGCAGATGATAACCTTTTCCCAGGTGATGCTGACAGCAACGGACAAGGCCTCCAAGGCCCAAAATCACCGGTGTTTCTGATTAAAAGATGACATGGGATGGGATTAGTATAGATCAAAAATCCAAGAGAATCTAAGGCCCCCAAACACACAAGTGTCGATCTCTGTTTTGAGGTTGTCCCTTTATCCACTGTTTCTTCTGTCATCAAGGAGATTGGCAACCAGCCGACCCATGATATGCGGGGGGCAACCCCGACCCTTGAAGGCTCACGCCGCCGAGCAGGCGTGGAGCACCAGGATTTGGGGTGAAAATTCAAGGCTCACCACAGATTCCGGATGCTGTTGTGTGTTTTGGTGTGGCAGCATAGGGTATGGCTTCAAATCATTGACCCCAGACTTTGGGATAGGGGTAACGATGACCACTCTTGTGGGTCTACTCCCCCGTGTTTTGGCCAGTCTGGAATTCGACTTTGATCATAAAATGAACTGAATCAAATGGGGTAGAATCGGTAGAACATCATATCCAGTACCCATAACTTAGTTCCATTTATTTCCCACATCATAGATCATCATAGTACATATGTATAATTCAAAATGGGGGACCCCAAAACCCAATGATTTTTACCACAGTTCGCAGCTTTGGAGTTACAACATCCAGGTCCCCGGGACTTAAGAAACGCTACTTGTTTTGGGTGGCTGGCCCAGGCCAAGACGAAAACACCACCCCAACAGGTGGTGTTTAATGCCTCCGCGGCCATTCAGCTGGGGGCCTTGGAAAAATCTGGGCCACCGGCGGCTTCACCGTGACGGAAGTTGTGGTTATCGCGGAATCGTTGATGTATGATATAGCCAGTTGTGGAGGTATGCATATATAAGTATATAATAAGTATACGTGTGTGTAAATGTGTAGAATAGTTGAACTGCATTTGGAAGTTATGGTAATCGCCAATCACTATGATAAATGGGATAGACGTAGACGTGGCTTCCTGGGACGAGTTTGGATGCGAATTCTGTGGCCCGGTCAGCCTCCTGATGTGGTCACTCACATCAACTGATCAGATGATCATTATTGAAACATATCACAGGATATAAACATGTAAATTCAAAGTCAATAGCCAAATTCAAATGTTGCTGTATTACAGGATATGATATCCTGATATCAGCATTGAATTGACGTTTGATATTTCTGATAGCCATTTTGATTTATGTCACGTTTGTTTTGCAAATGAAGCACTTGAACAGGTAAATGATGCACTTGTTGCGGGGACTATGGGATGGAATCCAGGTTAGTACCAGGTAGATGTATTCAGAGTGATGACTTGAATCAATCTAGTTGCGGTAAGACAAAATGTTTGTAGTTGGTTTCGATGCAAATAACTTTTGACTTTTGGCACTGCTTGGAAGCACCAACCAGTTCTATGTTGATCGCCTGGGGTAATTAAACTTGGAATATATGTTTTCATGAAAATGTTGACCGTGTTCTTTGTGATGATGACTGAACCATAGAATTTATCATGCAAGAACTCAACCAGGATTTGAACTGAAAACATGAGGAAGTAATGTGAATTAAGCATCAGTCGTGGGATTTCGCCAACATCAACTGAGGATTGAACTACCATCACATGGGAATACATAATGATACTGATATAAGTGTTTTCAAGCATGTTTCTTAGTTCCATTCCCGGAAAGTTTCATCACATGGTCCCCAATGACTGACTGACCATCCTTCTCGTCATACAAAAGGACAAACAAAAACTACTGCTTGGTGGAAAGTGGAAACTCTGCGAAATCGTGAAACCCATTGAACCATGATCTGCAATCAACTTTCATGCGAGATTTCTAGGGTATGATTTATCTATATATAATAATAGATATATATAATTATGTATATATATATATATCATTTTCAATTTGAATCCAGATCATCCCATGGGTTATCAATAAACTTCATGGAATCAAAACCATTGACCCCCCAAAACTGATGCCATCACCATCTATAGCGACCCCTCCCTTTATGATCCCTTACGTCTGGGATGTCTGAGAATAGGCTGCGCCATCACTCGATCACTCGTTTAGGCATCATGGTTGTCCTTAAATTGCAACTTTATGGGTATACCATGGTATACCACCATTCTATTGCATTCCTATGTCATATTGTTGGTTATGTCCCCCTTACGCCATAGTGGTTGGTTGAATCCCCATATTGTTAGTTATATCCCCATGACATATTCATGAATATTCATGACATCCCCTGTATTTGCTGGTTATATACCTCATCTATACCCCATATGTTTCCGCTATGTTCCCATCACCGAGACATTGGAAGCAAACCACCACCGGCCTCAACGGGCCCTTCTTGGTGGCCGGTCGCAAGTTCTTGATCGACGTGGAGAGGCCGGTGCGGAGTTCTGTTCCGGATCCAGTTGGAACATCACAATGTTTGGGGGAAAATCATAGAAACCTTCTAAATGTTCATAATTTGTCCATGGATTAAATCAAAAGTATCCCAAAACTCAATCTGGTGTAGTCCATATAAGCAATGGATAATTGTTATTATGACTTCTACAAACCATTGGACACACCCTTAATCATTAATAACATTTAAAGAACATCTACCTCCGGGAACCAAACATGATATAGATATGATTCAAGTAACATATGATATGTATAGATTATTTTGCCATTGATATCAGAGCCGTTGATGTCCAGGATTTTTCGCCATGTTTGATTACCGGAGGGTATTACCGCATCTAACACACTCAACCATTTTCGTCGTATCTTTTCGTCGAGGCCCATCGAGTCAGATGAGGGACAGGCCTTCTTCTGGGAACTTCGGAATCAGGTGCCAAGGGATAGGAAGGGGCAGTAGATGGCAGTAGTTTGTTGGGCAGTTTCAACATGGACGTGATGTATGATGATGCATGATGATTGGAATTTGTCAATTTGAAGCATGACAGTCATGACCATCGAAATTCCATCCCCGAGACATGGGATGTGGATAGCGGATGAGCTTTATTTGTTTCAGGACTTTGAAACTACCAGCCAGCTCTGATTGCAGATACTGTAGGTATTTGGTTTGTACTTGGTTCATATATATATATATTTACGTGTATATATATAATATGAATATATATATATAATATGAATATATATCTAATAAACATATATATATATATATAATATGAATATATGTATATATATAACTTGAATATATATATATGTATATAATATGAATATATATATATGTATATAATATGAATATATATATGTATATAATATGAATATATATATAATATGAATATATATATATAGTATGAATATATATATATATAATATGAATATATATAAAGTATGAATATATATATATATAATATGACTATATATATAATATGAATATATAATATATATATATATATTATATATATATTATATGAATATATATATATATATATTTATATAATATGAATATATATATATATATATTATGTATATATATATATTATATGTATATATACATATATATATATATATATATACGCAAAGTATATATGTTTATATCATATACATAGGTAAGCAATGGTATGTAATATGACGAGGCAAAAGTTGTTCATTTTCCCCCGGTGAATCCTCAATTCTCATTGGTTGAACATGGTTAAACGGGTAAACCCCATTGAATCAACATTTTGGGGTTTAACCAACATTAACCATGGTTATTCAATGGGGTTTAACATGGTTAACATGGTAGCATCCTCATTTTTCAAATATTTTTTGGTTACCAACACTGATCTAAAACCCTACTGATCTAGGGCTGGTCTTCGCCATCCTGTTGGAAGCTACACTTTTGTTTGGGCACCGGTGGTTTTAGCGCCGCACGATTCTGCAGGCATGCGGCAGCAACGTCAGCAGTTTGATGTCCATTACGGCTGCTTGGTGTGAAACGTTGACAAGAAATCGGATACACATATATGCCAATAGGGTCCCAATTGTTGTAAATTGTTGTTATGTTGTGCATTTCTTAGGTCACAAAGCTTGAGCCAAAATCGCTCTGGGTCGACATTGTTTGTACCTCAACATTTAGAAAGTGAACATGCCAACACAGTGGATGTATCTCATGTTCTGGACGTCTAGGTACTGTACAGTGAATCGCTTGTAAGTCCATTTGTAGAGCACTTCCGTTTGCACTTGACTCCGTTGCTGCCGTTGCTTTGGCCTCGGAAATCCCACATTTTCAACGTCCCAAATGACACTTCACAGCACGAAGAAACCTTGGTGATGGGCAATGGAAAATAAACCGTAAACCGTAAACCCCATTAAGATCCATTTACATACAGATTTAGGATGCTTATTTCGGTGACCTGGTTTTCCACTGCGGTCAGGAGTCCGCTGTTCCATGATGTTTTTCCATGGGGGTTTCTTATGAAAAGATAGAGATGAGGCTCCTGTGGCAGCGCCCCAAGCTCTTGCTACTCCCATCGGCATTTACCTTTCAGCCGTGGAGGCGGCCTGGAGGTGTTCACTTGGCTTCATAGCAGTTGGGATAGGGATTTACCAGGTATTTAGCATCCAACAATTGTGATTTAATGGGAATTTTGATGTGAATTATTGTTTTGTTTTTTTATTGGGAGTTTCCTTGGGATATAATGGTGAAAAAATATAAGCCTAGCCACTAGGAATGGGATGAATTGCCATCCAAACTCAGGATTCTATTGGATAATGGGAACGAAGGGGGAACTCATGGGATATATATATATAAGAGTAAGCAAGCAAGTCACTAGATAAATAAATAAGTATATAAGTAAACAAGTAAATAAATGAATAATCAACAATCTGCTTTGGGTGCTGCCCCATGGTTATCTAAGTTGGTTTCTTTTAGTGGGATGCAGCTGGTTGGATGGCTTTCTCATCGGGATAAGCAGAAACGGAGGTGAGATTCACCCTAAAAGAACCTGTTAAAAAACCATGGTGAAATGATGGAACACATTATATTTATCATAGTTTATCTCACAAACATGTTTTTCCCCCTAGCTTTCTCATATTTTCCATGTGTTTATCCGTCATATTTTTGTTGGAGGCTGACTGACTGCAGTGGTCAATGATAGTCCACCAGATCGCCTTTAGATCCTTCGGTCCTGGTTTTCTGAAATGGTGCTACTCCCAAATCATCCATGTTTTATAAAACTATTCCATTATAAACCATCCATAAATGGGGGTGCCCCCATTTATGCAAACCTTCATATATGACCATATAACAACAATTGAAGGGATAAGGAGCTAGAAGCAATGCCTCTGGCATCCCTGGGATTATTGGTGAGTGTCACATGCCGACTCGTCTTTAGGTTAGGGGACCACAAATCAAGCTGGCCAACAAAACAAGTTCCATCGGTTTCCACGACAACCCATGATATTCCATCAGTTTTCATGCGCAAACCTCACCCCAACTGTCCCTCTTTTCAAATAATTCAGCGGCTTTGTCCCCCTATTTTGGGGGTATTAATAATTCCCATAAGTTGTCCATTTCGCCTGATATCTATAGCATCAACAGCTGATGGATACAGTCGGCACCCTCTGCAAAAACACAGCTGGACTATCCCATTCCACCAGGAAATTCCTCCATCTTTGTTGCTGAAGGTCCCATATGTGTGGGTTTTTGTTCATACGATGGTACTGCGATGTTGTTGTAAGCTGTATGAACATATTTCATATACACATGTCTTGTATTTGTATGGTCAGGACACAGGATACTGTACAGTGTATATATATATATATGTATTTCTCCATCCATGCACCATACATAATATATAGTATGCTGCCTGTTGTAGTGGTTGGGGTTTCATATCTTTGCCCATCCCTACCTGGAAAAGTCAGATCCCCTTCGTGGCTTGACCCAATTTGTTTGGGACGGGGTGAAACCACCAACCTACATATATATTATATACATTTACATAGGTCCGTATTTGTTTACATTACTATACACATACGTCTATCTCTAAATATACTTGCAAAGGTTTATATAATTATATATATATACCCATCCCATCCTCCCTTTCATGGACCATCCGTGAGGCAGTGGCCAACGAGAACGTCCGTGGCGTTCGCTTTTCCTGGGTCACTAGACACGACGTGATTTGAGCCTCAATTTGGATGTAGAATCATCCCCCTTGCTTAGGGGTATAGGTACTCCATCATTGAAGGACGGGAATCGGATGGAAGATTTCATTTGGGTTGTGGCCACTGATCAATGAGATTGTGATTCCTTAGCTGTTCGTATTTTAGTGTATTGTGACGCTGTGTGTTAGTAACTTACGCAGTGAAGGATTTTTGCAGTATCCCCAGAAGGATTACTGCAGTATCCCCAGATGGGCCAAAAATGCCAAAACATGCTTTTCCAAAAGAAGCATGTGTTTGAGTTGAACATATTCTCCATACCCGGAGCTTCCATAGAGTTTGCAAATTGTGCAAAGATATACGAAAATATTATATGATAGAATCTAGGACAATTTGATCGAATATAGTAAAGTATGATACTGCCTGATATAACATTACAGAATATGATATGTGACATCATATGACATGAAATGATACACCATGAAATGAACCAATATGTCATGTGTCTATGTCTATGCCATTATATAATTATACTATATTCTATTATATTATATTATATTATACTGTATTATATTATATTATATTATGTTATATTATATTATATTATATTATAGCATAGAACTTATATTATTTACGCATAAATTATATATGCGGCATATTTTACATAGATGAAAATATGTTTGGGTGTTTCCTAAAATGGATGAAGCCCAAATCATCCAAGTCATGGATGACCATTGAAACATATTGAAACCTATAGTTAAACTATGATATCCTCCCATTTTTTCAGAAGCCCCTATTAATGTTAAGTTGGTTTAAATGGGAATAATATATCCCTACTATAATAGAATGGGATTTAATCCAATTATCCTATTACTTATTACATTAGGCAAGTTACTGCATAGTTATTATAATTCCGTTGTAATCCTATTATAACCCCATTATCATGATGTTATATTCAATGGGATAATAAGTTATATTAGCATTATAATATATTTTAATTATGGGATTAATAAGACTATCATTATGGGATTATAGTTATAATTATTAGTTATATAATCCCATTATAATCCCAGTTTCATAATGATAATATAATGATGATATAATATATATAACCCCATTATCATCCCAGTCTCATCCTCAACCAAAGATCGAAGACCGCCTCTTCCACGAGGTGAAGAGTCCAGGAGCTGCGTTCATCAACACGACCAACCCTTTCGATCTCAAGGTGGGGTACCCAATGGGATTGAAAAGAGGATTTAATGGGATTTTAATGGAATCTAACGGGATTTTAATGGACTTCAACGGGATTTTATGGGATTTAATAGGATTTATTAGGATGTCATAGGATTTAATGGGATTTACTGGGATTGAATGGGATTTAATGGGATTTAATGGGATTTAATGGATTCTAATGAGGGGTGTATGGATTTTTTTATGGTATTTAATTGGCGGTTTAATGTGATTTTAATGGAATTTTTCATGAAAGTTTGATGGGATGTGAACGGACCATTATAGAAAATCTTACTGGGATTTGAATAGGATGATGTCTATTATGTTTATTGGATTTATATAATGGGATCTTGATGGGAGTTTGTTTAATACGGATTTAGTGGGATTTAATAAGATCTTAGTGGGCTTTAATAGGGATTAATGGATATATCTATGCTAACCACCAAGTGTCATCAGTTTCGTGGCTGGGAAAACCCTATCAAACATGACGTGTTTAAAAGGTTTCAAGGGGGAAATCATCGAAGCACATGATCTTCCAGGCCATGTCTGATTGCCAGAGGCTAAGCCTTGTGGTTAGTGAAGCTAAGAGCATCTTGAACTTTGGGGGAGCACACAAAAAATAAACCCAGGTTAGGAAAGGCTTGGTCAGGTGATATTTCTCATCGCACATGTCGCCATGATTTCAATGTAAACTGGCCGGTTGAAAATGGCTGGTGTTTGTTTATTTATGGCTTGTGGGTCTAAATGAAACACATTCAATTGATCCCAATTGAGCCACGTTTTTTTCCAGATGATGGAATTTAGATTGAGGAGGAACTCACATCATTCATGCGTAGGCTATTCTGCTTGGTGCGTAGGTTTCGCGTAGGCATATACGTAGGATAATGTAGGGG
>Ga0126342_10016299_pt1 | contig 12963 bp, 7 predicted proteins | sample Cyp1metagenome_FD_92528 | JGI IMG/M metagenome (GOLD analysis project Ga0126342, IMG submission 92528) | Coral microbial communities from Lord Howe Island, Old Settlement Bay, Australia - Cyphastrea 1 metagenome | ecosystem: Host-associated > Invertebrates > Cnidaria > Coral ... | reverse complement strand
TTGGCCAACATGGGCCCCGCGAAAGATAAACATGGGGTTCGCGAAAGTTTCGCGAAAGTAAAATTTTTATTCGCGAAGAATGGCCGTTCCGGGATAAAGGAATTTTGATCAACAACCATATATATATAATATATTATAATATTACTACATTACATTGCATTACATTACATTACGTTACGTTACATTACGTTACGTTATGTTATTATATTATATTATATTATATTATATATTATGTTATACCATATTGTATTACATTGTTTATTATATTATATTATATTATATTATATTATATTATATATTTTATTTTATTTTATTTTATATTTTATTTTATTATATTATATTATATTATAAATTATTATATTATTATATATATTATATAATATCATATATTATATTACTTTATTTTATTATATACTATATTATAATGTATTATTAGATTATTGTATTGTATTATATTACATTATATTATCCTACACATGTGGTATGATAGGTTTTGACCCACCGATGTGACTTAAACAGGAGAGAGAATGGACCGTTGAGAATCCGGCATATTACACCATATTGCTCCCCCAAAAGTGTGTTATTTGTGGCACATTGGCCAATTCACGATATGTGTTCCCTTGATTTCGATCGGCTTGTGCCCAATCGACCAGGTAAACAGTTCAACCTTCTGGTCCTTCCGCATCACACGCAGGTGGAGGGTGCAGCTTTGGTGTTGGTCTGAAGCTGCAACAACCATTTACATTATAACTTTATATTCCAGTTATATATGGGATATATCGCCTGGTGAAAAAACGGTTCTTCCAATAGATTTCCTGAGCAGCACTGTATTTGCTTTTCTGCAAAGCGTTCTTTCAAGAGATGACCAGCTGTGCGTAGCTTAGAGGATGGCAGGTTGCTGCGCGACGTGTCCTTGAGCCCGACTGGTATGGTAGGGGGTGTTTTTGCTCCAGCTGACAGATTCAAACTCGCCAGCCAAGGCCAAGAGTGCTTGGAGTACATAGTTCGGAGCACCATGAGGCAAAAGGCAAGAACAATTGTTGAACAATACACACATATCCGAGAAAGGAATTATATGTTCCTTCCTAGAGGCCTCAACAAACAGACGAAACAGAGAGCACAGGATTGCGGCAGCATCCTTGGTTTTCATTTAGAAAGGGGTTAATTTCTTCACTTTGAGGTTCAAGTCCTGCCCAATTTTGTGAGCAACTTGTTTTTTGTCGAGTATGCTAAGCAAAGGGCAACTCCACAATTGAAGGCAGCTTAACCTTGATGCATAGAGAGCCCTCACAAGGATCTGACGGTTTTGTGCCCGAGTCTTCCCCTGCCTCCATGGCGAAAGATCTCGTAGTCGAAAAATATTTCCCCTTGGGCGAGCCTGAGGGTCCAACAAAAGCCCGTGGTACCTGGCAAAGTGACCGGCGGACCACTTGGAAGGAACGGCTCTATAAGCTTCTTGGTGGCTTCTGATGCAACATGTTGGGACACAAGCGAGTTGAAGTTCTGGCAATCAACTCCATTCAGCTCAATTCAATTCCCAACCTTTCCACAAGGAAGCATCCACAATGAGTCAAACAGCCACCATGGCCCGAAGTTTGCCCAGAGCCCTGAGGATTTTGCCGATCCTGGAATGGCTGCCTGAGTACAGTTGGACGGAGTATGGTCTCAAGGCACCCAGCACCCAGCAGTTTCTGCCTGGAGACGGGGCACTGAACCTTCCTGGCAGGACATCTCCGGCGGCATCACCTTGGGCTGCATTTTGGTGGCTCAGTCATTGGCTCATGCGGACCTTTGCAAGGTGCACCCGGGTCCCATGTACCACGCCACCCAGAAGTGTTTACTGTATTTTTCATTGTTTTTTATATGCGTCCGGTCTATTCCTCAAACAGATGTGAAATAAATATGGGGTGCATCTCGAAGTGTAGCTCTGTTCTTAACAGTGTCAACAATGCTATCTCAAATTATGCATTCGGATTCAGAGTTGCCCCGTGTTGCCCCCTCGATTCTCCTGGCATCCTTGTAGCCACCTTTTGCACCTCTGAGAGTTGCCTTCAGCTCATGTTGGCCGGACAGGTTGATTTGATTCATGGACCCTACAGTTGCATTTTGCCACCCATCCTCTATTCCATCTTTGGCACATGCATCCACTCTTCTGTCGGTGCCCGGGGCAGCTTGGGTTATATTCTGCTGATGACAAGCTGACAAAGCAAAGGATCTCTACGTTTCTGGGCCTGCGACGGCATCGAATAGTCACTGCATTCAATTATAACTATTGTGATTCATATTGATCAAAAAACACAAATAATTAAACTGTATACAGTTTTTGGCGATCTGTTTGCTTGACTGAAGCTTTGCAGTACAGGTTGGATATGGCTGGATCCCAACTCACTGCACAGTAAGGCGGAATCCCCGCCCCCAAGATTCCTCAATCCCTTGGTTTTGCAAACGTGTTATATAATGTTATATGTATATATATATATATATCTATCTATCTATAATGTAATTAAACCTATATTTACATGTCGCCTAAACTCAAGCATCTCATGTTTTCCAATTTGGATTATTTATGAGCTTTGTGCCTTTGTTGTCCTTTGTTCACACTTGTTATACCACACACCCGCGGCCAGGTACAGGAGGTCTCATTAGTCTTCTGACTGGTGAACAGCCTGCAGCTCAGCCAACCCAGACGTTGACTTTCTGTGACAAATGGTGTGTTTTTTTGTTTTCGCGAGTGCTTTCAGCTTTTGAGGTTGACATTCATGATTCATGACGCCTCATAGGTGTCGTAGCTGAATAGAAAAGGCAGCCCTTTAGAATTACAGCACTACGCGTCCAAAGCATCCCTCTTGTGCACCTGCATTCAGCCAACGTTGAGGCTCGTAAACTATGGTGATCTACAGCAGCGAACGCACGCAGGCATGTTGAAGGGATGCTGATGTGTAGCTACATGCACATGAGGCATATGAAATGACATGGATGTAAATATGTAATTATAAACCCCCCAGCTCGCCCACACCAGTGTTCAGAGGATATTCAAGGGCGCGTTAAACTTTATATTCAAGGGAATCTTCAACATGTTTCAACAGAGTTTCCAGGGAATCATGAAATCCCAGCCCCCGTTAAACTTTACATTCAAGGGAATCTTCAACATGTTTCAACAGAGTCTCTAGGGAATCATCAAATCTGCACCCCCGTTAAACTTTATATTCAACGGAATTTTCAAGTTGCTTAGGGGTTAGGTTTTATGGTTTTAGGGTTTAGGGCATTTTAGGGTTTAGGGTTGATGATGCTGCTGATGATGATGACGACGTTGATGTTGTAACATTCAACGCACAGGTAGCTAAGATGAAAGCCATGATCATGGACATGTGCATTTTGTCCCACAGAACACAGTGTTTTTTGATCTTCGGAGACGTCGTCGATGTAGGCCCGGGCAAGCTAAGGGGTTTGCCCGTAATTATACATATAATATTTACCTTTATAAAATAATAATAATAATAACAATAAAATATAATATATAATATATAATATATAGGATATAATATATAATATATACATATATATTTTGCATACATATCATATACACATTATATCACATTGTATTTATATAGGTTACTGTACATTTATACATATATACATTATATATATATACTATGTATACATAAGTGTATATGTATGTGTGCATGTGTGTATATATAAATATATATAATATGTAAGTATTATGCATGCGCAAAATCCAAGCCACCTTATACTTGGACTACACTTGGATTAAGGTAAACTGATTGGGACATTGGGAAAGGTTTTTTTAACCCCAACATCAATGGATTTCAATGGGTTGCTGAGCCTTAGCTGAGCTCATGGCCAAATAAGGCAGGGTCAAACGCACTGTCAGGCGCCATTTTTACCCTCATTGTGGGTGTAGTTGGCACCTCAGTGCGCCTCAGTGGGGTATTTACTCATGTAGTGCGCGAGTGAGAGAAAATCAGCCGTACTCAATGCTTGTATTTGGCCTTCCTTGATGCTTCGGAGCCAAGCGGTTTGATTTTGAATTTTGTTTTAGCTTTCCGGAAGGACAAGATGTTGACTCTTGCCAGCTAGGGACTCTTTGGTCCTTGCTACATGTCACTAGTCGCAGTACAAGCTCAAACGTTTTTGCTGTGGCCGAAAGCTTCGCCATGCTTCGCCCATGTAGACCCAATGGATACATCCAAGCCCCGGCAGCCCCGGGGCCCATCCCGAGATCCCCATGGCACGAGGTCATCACCCTGATGGGTGTGTTCCGCTTGGCCTTTCTGGTGCGGTTTCTCTCCAAGCCAGCGCCGCACAGCTGGAAGGGCGTGACAGTCATTGGCATGTTGGATAAAAAAGAGAATGCATCATAATTAGACATAATAATATAAAATATAATGATATTATATGCACACAATGTATTAAAAAAAAAAAAACAACTATATATACTAATACATAATATGTATATATATATAATATGGCATTGTTATTTTACATGTATGTTTCTATGTGTTTTTCCCGGATGTCACCTACGCTTACTTCAAAGGACACAAGTCTATTGCTAGTCATTTGAGGCCGCCATCCGAGGCTCAGTGGCTTCATCACAGCCAGCGCTACTGGGCCAAGATGAATCTAAAGAAAGATATGTAGATCAATCGATAGCAAGCTAGGTAGACATATGGATACACAAATATATATATATATATAATATGTATACATATATACTATATAGATACGGAGATAGATGAAGAAGGATAGGCAGATAGACAGCTGACATGGCCATTGAGAGTGAGCAAGAGTAGCAAGAGAGGGAGTGACAGGGCAACCAAAAAACAAATAAAAACATATTGATAGATGAATATATGGATAGATAAATAAATAAATAGATAGACAGATAGATGGATTGATGAACAGAGATTTGGATCGATAGAAGGATAGAGATATTGCAAGATAGAGAGGTAGATATGCATAGAGATAGTTAGAGATGATTAGAGGTGATTAGAGACAACTATATAGAGAGATAGACCTATAACATATATAGACATAGATAGAGAGAGATAGAGAGAGCTAGAAATATAGATGGATGGATAGATAGCTAGCTAATTGTTGCAAAATATCTAGATAGATAGCCAGACAGCTAGATCGATTGATGATAGGCTGATAATCCTGATACACATAGAATAGACAGGACAGCTAGGATAGATTGGATAGATACTAGGACAGATAGACATGCTACGATGGGACTGGCAGTTTCATGCGCATGGCTCAGGCTATTCTCATCATGGCCTCACAGTTTAAACCGATGCTGGGCCTGCCAAAATCTGACACCGGAGGCATTTTTGTGCCTCGCCTAAACGTGACTTTTATCGTTTGGCATGAAGCACAAAGATCTCAACGGGTTTCAAGGTTGGTGCCAAGGAAATGTCAGGATTTTCATTGTAGACAGTAGACATGGCCAGTTTCCCAACGTTTCCCGTGAGCAGATTCCACCGATCAGAGGCTATTGCGTGGTTTCACCCTGATGAACTTGGGGACCTTCGGCCGGCGACAATTGCGGTGAGCATTTGTCCTTTGGCCTGTCCAGTGAGCAACGGATAAAACATGCAACGTGGTAACCCAATGCCATAAAGCTACCATGACTGGGGATGGGTTTAATCCCACCCGTTTATGGTGTTTTTTTTATGTGTTTTTGAGATCGTTAATTATTGTGTTTACGACACTATTGGCTCATGAAACACAGGCCAGGACATTCCCGAGTCAAATCAACAAGCACATCACTTTATCAATACCTTCCATACCTGTTCAACATCTATAGCAAACCTGTTCACCGTGTAAGTGTCTATGCACCATGCTTCAGGTAAACAATTACTGTACTTACTGAGCTGCTTTTGATTTTGACTGATCCATGTAGGATAGGTTTCCCTCTCATGCGTTGCATGATGACTTATGCCCTTACGTACTTCAGGTAAACAATTACTGTACTTACTGAGCTGCTTTTGATTTTGACTGATCCATGTAGGATAGGTTTCCCTCTCATGCGTTGCATGATGACTTATGCCCTTACGTACGGATTTAGAACTTCACACGAGCACACGCAACATTAAAAAAAACAAAACATACAGCAACATACAGCCATGAAACTCTATATATATACACAAAATGCAATGCACCTGTGCGAAATTTGGGCCCCGTAGCTAAGGGTCCATCATTTTTTCAGCCCCTTAAAGTAGAAAACAACCCTGGCATTTGTTTTGAGATGTCTTGAGCAATGTCATGTAATTTAAACATGGCCGTGTAAGATCATCCCTGAATCATACCCAAGTAGTTTTGTCAGTGATTCCAAAGCTACAACTGTTGGTGCCTCCTAGCACCTAATCAGCTCCGCGCAACTGCTTCATGAAGCAGCAGCCCATGAGCCCAGCTCCCCCACCGTGAAGGTTCTGCGATTAATTTTTCAGCTTCGCCACTGAAACATCTCTGAACTCTAACAGGAAGCTGACGTCAAACCTGCCAAAAGACATTTGGAATGTTAAAACGCTCCAAAAGTCAAAAAATGACGTTAGATAAAAGCCAGCCAGATTTAGGCTTGGGGCCACAAACACTAGACCCTGAGGAACATGCAGGTACATAAAATATACACGAAAAAGGTCTCGGACTAAGTGTGCGTATGAGCATCATCACAAGAACAAACATACATATATACGTATATATATACATCACGTAATGACGAAACTCTTGATATGATTCTCCATACTCCTCTTTCGCTGTGCGAAAGTAGAGGGTTTGTTACTGCTGGCAGTCAGTCGGGAATCAACAGTTGCCCCATTCTGCTTTGACTCCTGCTGCGGCTCCCACTTGAGGCGCCATCGCCTACCTGTCGGTCACTTGGTCTTAATCGTTTTTTTTGGTGACAGGTTGGAGCAAGATTTGATTTGACTGGTATTTGCAATTATTATTGTTGGTGATATGAAGATATGCCAAATATGGATAAATGTGGATGAGATACACCGAATCCAAAGAGTTCGGACGAGTTGGAATGCCAGCATGTGCCAGAAACTCATTCCATCCATGGGTCACTTGTTGCTGAGTCCTTCAATCACTTTTGGTAGGGCTGAGCGATTTCTAAACGTTTTTAACACTGGCTTGTTGGCAGCTAGACATCGCTGTCAACGCTCGACATGTTTCCAACTCATTCACTTGGAATGAAGGCATGGACGAAGGAACTGTCGGAAACTGGCTTGAAACCCTTGATGGGTTAGTTTTCGCGCCTCGAATATGATGAAAAAACACATCCAATGAAAGTGAGGACAACACATCACCCAAGTGTCACTCTTGCAATGCTGAACTTTCAACATCCTCAAGATCAGAAGTTTATCATTCCACGAGCTGTTGCTTCTCGAGTCACTTAGGTAATCAAGAAGTTGAAGACAGCCCATTGGACTTTGAGAATCCTTGGTGATTTCAAGGAGGGGTTTGAGTTTCAGTCTACTCTGGCTCCCTTTATGAGCTTCTTCGACACATCAAGCCAGACATCCTGGATATATATCGTGCGTGATTGAACGGAGAAATTGCACAAGACCCCCGCGGCCTTCACAAATGGATTACGACACATTGTGGCCAGTGAGGTCGTGGTTCCGATTTGCCCCCAAAAGCGCCCTTAGGTTAAACGGTTGGGAAACAACAGAATGATCAGAATGGTAGGCAGTCCTTGCCCGAAGCGTCTTGACTGAAGGAGCTCTCAGCATTGACCTTTTCTGCCATTGTGGCCAGCAGGCGCTGACCAGCGAGAGTAATTCTACACCAGGATGTGCATACTGTAATCTTAATCCACGGGACACCTTGGTTCTAGGTGCTTTGAAACGACTCAGTAAAAGCAGACAAACAGACATAATTATATACAGGTCATGCAGACACAGACACAGACACACACACACACACGCGTAGATTATTATAACATATATATATACATATATATACATATATACATATATATATATATATATATTATATTTATATTGCCGCCCGTCTTCTCTCTCAAGTATGTTTTGTCAGATGATGTCCGATGTTCTGTATATAGCTGCATACGTACTGAATATTTCAGATCTTTGAAGATAGCAACGGCCTGACGGCCTGAACATGCTTCAGCTGTTTCCATGTTTTTTTTTGCATCGTGAGGTTTGCCTCAGAGTTGGGTGTGGCAGTTGTGGGAGCGCCTTCGACACCGATTTGCTGGGGCGGGTGAGCAGTTTGGCTGTGGGTCATGACTTATTATGATGGCTCATGAGGAGATGGTGAATAGAGTGAGGACAGTTGTATATACTGCAAAAGGTGTCTGTATCTGTATCTAGCAAGCTTTGCTGCGAAATGTCGCTGGCCTTCTGGAAGCTGAGCAGCTTCTGGCAAGGTTAGACCCACTGCTAGCTGCGTTTGATTACTAAATAGCCATCCTAGTGCCATGCTCAAGCTGCTCAGGATGTGCCGGCAGGCTTGCCTGGGCTCACCTGGCCTCTGAACACCAAGGAAGATATGGCCTTAGCCAAGGCTGGAGTCATGGTTTTGCCCTCCATGATTTTTGATTTTTCCATCACTATATTTTTTTTACTCGAATTTACTGGACCATTTTTCTGAAATATGTGTTTTTTCCATCAATACTCCTGGGTTATTTTTCCAGATTTGTCCTAGTAAAATTACCCTCAGCTATGGAAAATCACAATTTTTAATGGGAAAATCCACTATAAATAGCCATTTTCAATAGCTATATTGTTAAATTACCAGAGGGTATCTGTCCATGAACCAAATGCATCTGGGATCACTGGAAGCCACCCATCATTCCACCGGTCAGGAGATGCTGCCAGGCGCCATCATGGTGGCTTTGGAGCCTGGGCTGCACGACATTTGGAGAGGCTAACAGTGGCGGCTAGCAGCTAGCGGCTAATATTTTAATATGTGTTTATGGTGATGGTGATGTGAGGACCTTTGATCCTTGTAAACGCTTGTAAATGCACAGCGTTCCACACTATGGAGTTGCCAAGAATGACATGTGCCGGTATACAGTTATACGGTTATACGACATCTAACTTCCATTCAAGGTTTCGTTTACTGTAACTTTCATACATCCACACTTTCATCAAGGTGACCAAACATAGCCACATCATGCCCTCAGCTAATGAAGGTCACTTTCTTATCCTCTTTTGCTGGTGCAAAGAAGTGCGGGCTCTCAGTGCCATTCCGGATGCTGCTGCCAAGCCATGGTGGCCATCTAGTGATTCGATCACATGGTATTCACATGCATCAGTTTTACTGCAGAAAGCTATTGAGACTATGCTTTTGAAACCGCCACCGAAAAATCCAGACATGGCAGTGGTTGTTGAAGTTATGAATCAGAAACAATCAGAAACACACCAAATCACCCAGTTTGATGGACATACGGGGCAGAGGGGGCGAGACGTTCTCAGCTACCCATTGATGTCACCCGGCCTTAACCTAGGTTTGCCATGCAAGCAGGTTACCAGGCAGCGGGAGCAAGGGAATTGTTCGTTAAATTTATAGCTACTCTGAGGGTAAACTGACGTATACGGGGAAAAGCCATGAAAATCCGGCCACCAGCAATGTAGGTCATTTCCAAGGGAAACCCAGAGAATTCCATAGCTATGTTGGTTTACTGGAGGGTGTAATGGCTGGATACTCCCTGGCTTGGTAGCTTCAAGGGACCACCGGCACCATCTCTTGTCGGAATGGTTCTCGCGATTTGTTTTCTTGGTGCAAGCTTTTGTGGCAGTAATGTGTAAACCCGAAAACAAACCTACTCGTACCATTGATGGTTATATTGGGGATGGCTTATAATTAATTGATTGGATTGACATGAGTTGACCATGGTTTACCACATTAGATTAGGGTGCCAACCTGTTTCACTCTGCCATGGTATCACTAGGTGATCGCAATCAACGAACTGTTGGCCCTGGGCTTTGCCAATTTGGGCGGCGCCATTTGCGGTGCTGTGCCTACACAGTCGCTCGGCGCATCAAACTTCTCTCTGGAGCAGTGGGGCAACGCCTAATGCATGCTTTGAAATACTGATCTACAATAGGAACAGATTAACAAAAGATCGGTTAAGAGCATTGGGTGAAGCATACTCAGTTTGTATATCGCATGGTCAGTGATGCTACCAGCTGAGGATTGGTTTGAGTCGCAACTTGGTCGGCATGACAGCCTGCGATGAGGATGCAGTTTGACGAAGATGCTGTCGGTGCATCATGTGAACTCAATACAATCAGATCTCCATGTGATTATCGCACAGTTATCCTTGCGCGCAAGAATTCAATTTACATTTGCGAGAAGTTTTAGAACATGTTAGAACATGCCACACAGAAAGTGGACCATTTACGGCCAATACCATGCAGTGCAGGACTGATCAAAGCATTCAGAGCGGCAAAAGCTGCATTTAGTGTCACTTCTGCTGAAAGTTCCTTGCGATGCAAGGTATGGGCATTGCCTATTCCACTGGGGTCATGAGCCAACTGGGTGCCAACGTCTATGTAGCGGCTTCTTGCCCGCAGATGGCATCAATTCTTTGAAGTACCCTCCGCGAAAGATATCAGAGAACGAAAGCAGTCAGTGTATGCGTCATTTCTGTGGAAAAAAGCGCTGGGATTTGTGCGTGTGCCTGGCGCAGCGAAGAAGCATGCCGGTGGCTAAGAGCCAGAGATGTTCTTCGAGTTCAGGTCGTAGTGGCTTTGGTATTGAAGCTATTCAGTGCGTACCTCTTCTTCGTTCCAAGATGCGTGTTGAATGTGGCGTGGCTAAACTTACTTGAGGTTGTGATGGTTGTGCTTGTAACAGGTGTAACCCTCAGCAGCATATAGCCTGATTTATCCGATGCAGCAGTATTGTGCGGGAAATGCTGTTGCCAATGAAAGTGGAAGCATCTCAATGTTACTTTCTCTGTCCCTAGCGTTGCTTGATACCCAAGATACGCAAGGGTCAACCGCAAGCAACAACAGCATCAAGAGTGACATTTACAAACAAAAAGTGGAAACACATACTGTAGTGTATATATATATATATATCTCTCTCTCTCTCAAGTGTATGCTTTTCATTTCATGAGTTCTGGAAAAACATGTGCTGGAGATTTGGTGAAGCTACTGGAAGGGCCAAGCAATCAGGTCATCATTTTGCTGGGAGCACAACACCTCACTGAGTTCCAGCCCCTTGGCAGGGCGATCTCAGATGCCCCAAGAAAGTGAGTTGCAATTGGTGATCAATGATGATCAACTTGATCAACCATGAGATTTTGGGGTACCCTGGGTACATCTGGGTACCGTAGTTTCAGACACACCCATTTATTCCATTTGACATCATTTGACTGCATTTGAGCCTTCAACCTTTTGGTTCAAGTGACGGCACCCACATAAACTCTAGTAAAAGGTAGCAAACTTCAGAGATCGTGCAAGGCACATGCGCTGGCTGTTGTCGCTGAGACAAACGAGAACTCGCCAGCGTACTTATTTGGTGGACTTCAGCGTCTCTTGGCATGGTATGAATGGCCCTTCTGTCTGCTTTTAGAGATGTTCATTGTTTTGTTTGTCTGTATAATTGTTATAGCTTTATGATGTTTTATGTCTAAAGTCTTTGCACAAACCTCTATTTATATCTATGTTGGTCTGTGGTGAACATGCCAAGGCAAATGCTACACGTCTCTAAAGCCTTCAAGGGACTATAAATAAATGGTTACCGTGATTGACGGGCATTGTCAATCTTCAACCAACAAAGTTGATTGTATCGAAAGCTGTCAGTCTTTAAGGGCCTGTTGCTTCCCACGGCTGGTTGTTATAGGCTGGTGGATACATTGTATGTGCGCTGGTTGCTTCTCCTTTTGCTGTGAGTTGTTGCCAGGGTATGGCAGGCAGGAGTATTATATATATATTATTATTATTATTACTATTATTATTATTCTATATATAATAATAGTAATAATAAGTATTATTATAAAAAATATAATAATAATATAATCATATATATATAATAATAATAACCATATATAATAATAATAACAATATATAATAATAATAATAATAAATATATATATATAATAATATATATATAATAATATATATATATAATAATAATAATATATATATTTAATAATAATAACAATAATAATAATAATATATATATATAATAAAAATAATATATATATATATACACATTCTTAAACTAATATATAATATATAATACAACATTTTATAATATATAATATAAAATATTTAAGATTTAATCAATAGTATAAAATGTTATTTAATATAACATAGTTAAACCATAAAATGATGTATGTTGCGTATGTTTTTCTACAATATGTCCAACAAAAAAGTCATTGTAGTGTGTTACTATGTTTGCCACATTTGATATTACATGATACTATATAGATAGATAGATAGATAGATAGATCTATATTTTCACACATCATATGGTCTAAAACAGCATGTGAGCTCTAGTCTAATTCGCATTTATCATAACTACTATTTGAACCTTTGGGACAGTTGCCATGTTCAGTGCTTTCATGGCTGCAACCGCAGATTCAAAAAACGGCCCAAATTGTATGACCAGCTGCATCATGCAAAGGAGAATTGAGTCAGTGCCATGGGTATAGTTTGATATTTAGCACTCCTGGCCCATAAAACACAACAGAAGTCCAGCCAGTAAAGTATACATTTAAGAACGGCCATTCGGGCCTGTGAGGGGGGGTCTCTGTGAAATCAATGAAATATAGCCATTTCCTGGTTGAGGCACTTTTCGGACATAATTTGGTTTTCATCGAAATATTGATTTATGGCAAAAAAGTCCGTATTTGCCAAATCGCGATTTAGGCAAATTTTCACTTTTTTGGCAAATTTTCTTTTTTTGCGTTTTCACTCATTTTGGAGAATTTTGAGTTTTTTGCTGTAAATCCGCAATTTG
>Ga0126342_10016298_pt1 | contig 12963 bp, 12 predicted proteins | sample Cyp1metagenome_FD_92528 | JGI IMG/M metagenome (GOLD analysis project Ga0126342, IMG submission 92528) | Coral microbial communities from Lord Howe Island, Old Settlement Bay, Australia - Cyphastrea 1 metagenome | ecosystem: Host-associated > Invertebrates > Cnidaria > Coral ... | reverse complement strand
TCCTCCAAAAGTCCGCCCAACTCCGATGCAAAAGGTACCCCAACAGGCGCCACGCCCGCACGCAAAAGCGACGACAAGGCCACAGGCTTGAGAAGCAAACGGCCATATGTCTGTCTTGCTGTCTGTCTCCCTCTCTCTCTCTACAGTACCCCCCTCCAATTAGGGGGGTCGGCGGCACCTGGGCGCTAGCCCATTCTATATCTGAACCAGAGACTGAAAAACCTTCCCCATGCAGTGCAACATCGCGCTGCTGGCACCTTTCACTCCTTCTGCGAGGCCTGCTCTCAGCTTTGTGGCCTTGGGATCTGAAGCAGCGACCAAGACGGGTGTTCTTCGATCTATTGGAAATGTTGGCGCTTCCTCCCCTTTCCATGTCCATGCTGATCTCTCAAATGCCACCACATCTCTATCGCAAGGTTCGTTGTCTATAAATGATTTCTCCTGAGAAGGCTTTCGGGTTAGCCGCCGGCTGCAATTCACCACAAGTGCCACCTAAGTGCAGCCCGCATTTCACCACCCTGAGTTCCCATACGTCGCACGCCTTGGCTGCCTTAAGTCGAGTCGAGTGATGTCTGCCAGATCAAAGTTCAAGGAGAAACGACCAAGCCGCCTAAGCCACCCACCTGCAGAAAGGGTGTGATCAAGTCCTGGCCAACAGATCACGGCCCATGAAATCTGCCATGAGAATCATGAGATACGCCAGGTGAGGTTCTTGTAGTTTGCCAAGTCGATGTCTCTGTATATAATTGTATATACTGCCAAGGGAATCTTTGGTGTGTTCGGAGTTTGAAAATTGTTTGGACGGATTTTCTGGATTCATTGAGAGCCTACAAGATCTCACAGGGTGCAGATGGATTTATTGGTGCCACATCTCATGGTGTCATTTCTCCGTGAAACTGCGAAATGCTCAGTGCATTTTTGAAGCGTTTCGGCCCACGGACAATTCCGCTCTTGGCCTGGTCGAATCTCACCATCCAAATATCTCTGCCTGACAGAAACAGACCATTCTCAACAGCATCTCTCAATGAAAATGCCTTCGATGATTCGATGATGGACTTGCCATGCCCCGGGAACCCCGGGAATCCACTTCCTTTCCGGTCACCATTCCAGCCGGCACCTGGTGCAACATCCGTGACTTGCGTGGCCAACTCTCCAGGCACTCGCAGGGGAACACAGAACTTGGAGTTGGGCGCAGCTGCCTCAGGAGCCGCGGGTTGGGAAGGTGGAAAGTGGAAAGCACATATGAATTCAGAAGATCACCGGGAACTCTGCTTCAAATATCATGAAATCACGAAAATTGGAATTCACCATAATTGACCATGTGCCAAGCAGAGACATCTTCCACGCCTGTAAAACAAAACTCAAACCATGCAGCTGCCTTGGGGTCTTTCGCTCCAAAGTTCTCCGAGATTGCTTCCAAGCTTGGGAACTTCGAAGGCTCCTGCAAGGTCTCACCCTTAATCCGTTCCAACCAGTTTTTAGCTCCTGAAAATCCTTCAAGGATTCTCTTCATATGCAAGGGTGCAAAACGGAAATTCTGCCCATACAATGGAACTAATGGAACGAAAGAATTCGAAGCTACGACAGCTACGAGTCCTTCTGCGTTGCTGGTAGGATCGGCGGAAGCACTCCCTCCAGGAGCTGGGTCAAGCCCTCCTCGACTGCAGGACTGGGGTGATTTTGGACTATGGCCAAAAAAAGCCACTTGTCAGTGGAACTGTACCCCCAAGTTCAGCTATGGAAATCCCTCCTAGCTGTTGGTCATGTTGGAAAATGTCCAGCTGTTTTTCTGTCCCACTTTGAAAAATCAGAGTCATCCCAGCTCTCAGGTCCTCTGCACAGTAAGCGTAGAGGATGCTATATCCTTGAAAGTGGTCCCTGAGATCAGGCCATGTACAAGACAGCCGCCAGTCATCTCAAGCCAACCATGAGTGGAACTGAAAAAAAAGCGGCCCTGGATGTTTAAACACAACAGATACAGTAGATACAGTCGCTGTCTGATAGTGCCCAACTCTGTGGTTTCACACCAAGTCGTTGCACCTCCCTTGACACTATAGTATCCACAAGTCCCACTGGATCAAAGACATCTCTGCAGAATCTCCTTAATGTCAGATGGCTGGGGCTGCCACTGACCATGGGGAACTACAATCGGCTTCTCCAAGACTTTGCATTGCGTTGTGGTCTGCCAGAAATTCAGCACAATTCATACAGCCGAGGGCAGGAGCTCTGGAAAAAAACAAAAAAAAACATCACTGCCTCGGTCCAAAAGCCAACACCCAGGGGCGTATCGGCCTGGCACATCTTCGATCATCTTCGCTATCCGAAGATCTCAACACATCCATAGATCCACAGCTACGAAAAATGGAAGTGTCTATCATGTGCGTTGATCTTCAATCCTTATTGCATCTGAATGAACTGGCCTGCAGCTTGTGAAAAAGCCTTTTCTTGCCCCGGCCGAAAAGGTGGAATCCATGGATCATCAGCTTCAGCAGATTCGGGATAGCCATAAAATTAAATTATATAATATATATATAGTTACATTTTGGAACGCGAAAGCCATCGAATTTGGCGCTCCAGTCATTTTATTGATGTGAAGATGATGATTTACATGACCATGAGATTTTGGGGTACTTGAATTTCAGACAAATCCACATAGGCGCTGCCCAAACCCAACACTCCCCAGAAGCAGACCCTGTAGCCGTAGCTTTCCGGAAGTTCGCCTTTCTGGTTTCGGAATTGTGCCTGCCGTCGCTTGCGGTAGAAAATTCGGTTGGCTCAAACCTATTCAAAGCGATGGATGCTTACCACGGTGGGATGAATATCCATCCATTTCCTAGAGGTCCTAGCTATTTTGCCGTTCGCAAGAAAAGATACCGCTGGATCTCCACCATCCCAGCAGTTCATGTCATCCTCCAAAAAGTCGGCGAGGCTCCCCATAGCCTGGCATGGATCAACATCAACTGAAAATCGAAAGCTGGTACCGGTGACTTCTTGTAGCTGTGGAGTTGCAGAGATATTGACATATCATTACATATTCATCTCAACTGGGATGGGGAAGTCACTGATGGCTGGCCAGCTACTCTGAAACTCAAACAACGGGCGCAATGGTTTTGGCTCGCGCAGATCGTCATTGGATGTCAAGCACAGCAGTAGAAAAAACTGCAAACGGGATATTCTCATGGATCCACCTGCCTCCAATGGAGATGGATCAAGCAACGCGTCCGTTCTCCTTCCAGTGGTTCGTGCCTAGTGTGCATCCACAATGTGCACCTTTACACTGTGAATCAACGCAGGACCACCCCAATGACCTCCAATTACATCCGTTGACACAGGCCCAGTATTGACAAGTCCTGCACTGGTGGCAAAACCAAAAGTGCCAGCGGCCACACTTGGAACAGTTTACAGGTGCACAAGGGCCATGCATCATGCTGTTGCAAGTGCCGCCCATATTGCCCTTTTTGACTGCTCTGTGCACTTCTTCCTCGTAGCCTGCTTGATCTCCCTGTTGTACAGCAGCTGTCGCTCGACGGCGGGACTCATTCACATGCTGCTGGATCTTGAGGCTTGTGGTCTGAACTCCAACAACGATGCTCTCCAGAGTTGAAAGAGCCCTCGAGCGAAGCTTGTGAATTTCACTGCAAATGTAAGGCTGTAAGGCCCAACGGCAACTCCGAGGCAAAAGGTGACCAATGGAAATAAACCTCAATCATAAAGGCCTGTAGCTGTCGCTGTCTCTCCAAAGCACTTATAGTCGGCTTGACATGACCCCATGAGAGATCAGGAATGCAAAATGGGGATGCAAGTGCTCCGTAAACTCGAGCACTACAGTAGCAGCTGTCAGCTGAAAATCTGGAGCCGAGAATGACAACGGAGAAAGGATCAAAAAGTAAACAAGTGTCTAATGAATGACTTTCTGCATAATGGAATCGCATGATGCGAACTGTGGAGGGTTTTCCTGTTCTCAGTTCTGCAACTGCAAAATTGCTCAATGCCCCCATCAGCACAGGACTGCAAACTGATGCCCCAAACTCAACTGCTACAAAAACAAACTCCTTGAACGACCAATTCGGTTTCCACAGCACCTCGTCTGCCAAATCACTTGGGGGAATTGGCCTGGCCCATTAGAACAAATACCGGTCACAGGACTTGGTGAATACAAACTTGATTCCCAACGACAACCTCGCAAATGATTAAACCTGATCCTGGATGGCAACCTGATATGGACAACAGGAGTTTGATGTCTCCTCAGAGACTCGTCGGGTCATGCTGATTCAATCCCAAACTCGCGTTGCTCTTCCCAACTGCCCAGCGCACCGGAGTCTACCAGGGAGAAGCACAAGATGGGATGCGAATCCACAAATTTAGGCTGTTGGACTGAGCCGAGCAAAGCAGTTTCAATCTCTGTCAGAACGACATGCACAACTTGACTTCTACACTTGCTGTGACCACAAGCATGGAATCAACGGCTTCATGGCACATGGCCGGCTTCTGAGAGGTAAGAGATTTGCATCTGAAATCTGCAAAGGATATGAGTGTGCTGCTACTTTGTACCAGATTGTTGCAATGGTGGAGGATCAATCGATATTTTAACTCCGAGCAGGGGATTCAATATACAAGGCGCGTAACGGTAACAATGTATAATGTGTATGTGTATATATATATATATATGTACAAGAGCAACTATCAATTTATCCAGGCAGTTCCTGATACTTCCCTTTTTGATTTTGACATCAAAAGTATTCAAAAGTTATACATTATTTATACAGCACCCCTCCTGCTTTTATTGAAAGACTGGACTTCTGGGTTCATGGACAGTTCCATTCAAAGGTAGAAAGAGAAGTGCAACCAGCCATTCACAGTCCCAAAAACAGGATGCCACTGAAAATCCACATGTTCAGTAAGTAAATTCCCTTTAGGTTTGGGAGTTTCCAATTACTACATATTATCATAGAGTACCTGACCGTTCAAGAACGACTCATTCCCTCGTTGTACTCTTTCTCCTCTCATGTTGAGATGCGATGGAAGTCTCCTTCCAGGCAAGGGACGAACTACGTGGCCAAGCTTCAAAGCAAAGGACTGGCCCATCTACCATGGAATGTTGCAAACGGGAGAGCTATATCAATGTTGATGATGTTGGTTGTATGTGTTGTACGTTGGATCTTTCTTTTAGCTATGGTTTGTTTTCACTTTCTTCAGGCCTGAATTCGTGAAACACCCAGCACCATGACAGGTCGCATGCAGCCTGAGGCACGCGGAACCTGCTGTACACTTGGCACCAAGTTGGAGCCTTTGCCCTCCGCCGCTACGGCAGAGATTCCATAGACAACTAGTTTTTCATGTACATGGTCAATGTATGAAGAAGAACTCTAAGGATGATTTGTCAGATGATGTTTCTTCAGGGCGGTAAAATGGCTAAGTATGAACATGTTCAGACACGAGGTTTGAGGACTCTGTTTAAAGACTCTCATTGAAACCTTTCCTATGGCATTGTTGAAACCTGTAACCTTGCCAGCAATAGTGACATATGTGACATTCTATTCGGTTTGACACCACCAGTATTGGCATTTTCATGTTTGCATTGACCGACTTGGAGCAGTCAGCGAATTCTCACGGATCCTGCTCGTCATACCTCCAAAAGCATACAGTGATGCGGATTGGTGACCCTGGTCGACATTTCAAGGGATTCAAGGGATTCAAGGGATCCTGCTCGACCCAGAGGTCCCAGAGGTCCCAAAGGGCACTGATCCTCCTCGGCTCTGGAGTCCCCGTAGACCCCACGCTTTCGGTCCTGGTGCTGGGGTTGGGGATGGATGATCTTCGGGGGAATGAGCATTGGCGAATTTTGCTGTGAAATAGAGCCTGCCAGAGTTTCAGCCCATATAGAAAACAAGCGACTTCTTCTGCAATTCTTGAAACCAGTTGTTTCTTGTATTTTGAAACACAGAACAAGGAACGGCCAAACAGGCTTGACTGGTTAGAATTGAAGGAAAATTACAGAAAATCCTGAACATCAAGAAGTCACAAATAGTAGTCATAGATAGTAGTCATAGCATCAAGTTTTCGCTCATGATCCCAAAACCGTCTCCAGTCGCAGTCATTGTCTCCTGGTTGGGCCTTTGTCGCAGCTTTGCCTGACCCGGTAGAGCCGTGTTTGCCAATGCTGGAGGTTCATCCACTAACAGAGCCAACGCAGCACCCCATATCATCAATGGGCAAACACGAAGCCTGGGATTGCTGCAAGTCCGGTGAATTTGGGGAAATTACAGTTATATAAGTTATACATATTCCGCGAATCCTCCAAGATCCGATGCGGCAATCTGGACAAAAATAAATCGCCAGCCCATAGCGTAATGTGGTTTGCTGGCGATGGCACTGCCCTTGGCCTGAACGACCCAAAAGACGAAATGCCAATGTAAATCCCCAATCGTATGGGGCCCTGCCGCCTTGCCTGCATTAACGTGTGGCTGACCACACCAATTCGCACCTGGAATGACATAGATTGTTCAAGCAACTTGCATACATGGGTAATGTGGGTAAAACAATAATAAACCATCCCCCAGTCATCACCATAATTATAGCTGGTATGATTACCATTCCCAGTCATGGGTGGTTTATAAATGTTCATTATTGCTTTACCCACATTATTGTAAATGTTTCAACCACAGTGGGCAAGTGACTGGCACCTCCAGCTGCCGAGTGTCTGCCCTCAATCTCTTGAAGGCATCCTTCGTCAGCGATGAAAAGGAGCGCCAAAGCTGTTGTTTTAGGCTACCCCGTTCCACTGGTGCATCATTTTGCCAATGTTCTCCATATGTTCTCTATGGTTTTTATGGCCATTTCATGGCCCTTTGACGGGGTTTCCATGGCATTTTCAGACACTTTCAGACCGCGGGTGATCTCTTCAGCCTTCATCTTAACGATGGGCGTGGTATCTGTCACTGTCGAGGACTTTTCCTGCAGGTGACGCACATTGCCGGCGCGTCATCAGAATCACAATAGTAAACACATGTAAACACAATCATAAACCTCATCAAGTCACAAAATGTCATAAACAGTAAATCATATAAATCATATTTGGCAGTACAAACAGAGCAGTCAGTGTGTCTTCACCAATTTGCAGACAGTGGTCTTGAATGACCCTCCCAACTACAGGATGGTCTTCACCATTCCTCCTAGCTCTATACGCTGCTCGCATGAGTCGTGGCCAAGATCTTCAGGCCCTGAGTCTGTCCTCCATCTCGTTCTTGACCATGTCGAGCTCTTCACTGACATTTTTGAGCTCAATCTGTAAGTTCATGACCTTGGAAACTATCTTTGCAAGGTTTACAGAAGATGGGGTGTGTCTGAAGAGTCCAAGCATGTTCAAGTAACGTCATATTGTTATAATCACTTTCATGAAGACGTCTATATAAAAAGAAAAGCCTATCTGAATGTTCCAATTGCATGTGAGAAACACTTTGTCAATTGTTTCATAACTTTGCGATAAATGTTCAACACCCCAGGAATGTGTTTTTGTTACTTTGGCAATTTCGGCGATTTGTTGTAATGTAACAATACAAAGATACGTCCAACAGAGGAAGAAGGGTTGGTGGTGTCCAAAAGTCAAAAGCCAAATGGCATTTGTTCGTGCGTAATTGTAGAATGTGAGTCTATCTTCCAGGTTCCAACCCACCACCTTTCTGAAATCGAATCACTTGGCAACCCCCGCCACTTCGTTCAGCTCCGTGTACTGCTGCTGAACCTCAAGTGGGGTTTGAAAAATGCATCCTTGCAGTGGTTTATAGTTTGTGCGAAGAGTCTGGGGTAAATTCGGGGCTGGTTTATGGTTTTGGGTTTACCACCATGATTATGATGCTGATTCTAATTTCATCGTTCCTTGCGATTCTTATCAATATTTATATTTATATTTATCATGATTGTTATCACTGTTATTACCATTATATTTATATTATTACTGTCCTTTACCCATTATCAACATTTATAAACCATCCAATTCTTCAGCTTGCCCCGTTTTTTCGCCCCGGGACTCCCGTCTCGACTCCCCGGGCACCTGGGTCAACTCCTCCTGCTGCTGTCGATAGTCCACCGCACGGTGGTCGAACTGCGTGTTGATGAAGTTCTGGCGACGTTGCCATGAAAACAACAGGTTATGTCGAGGTATGGATGACTTCACAACTTGGGAAAACATGGGAAAACTAGACCTATTGGATGGTGAAAAAAACCCTCCAAATTGCCTGAAAATACCAAAGGAAAAACATTAGCCATATGGATTTTAAAAGAACCGGAGTAATGTGGCAAGATATGGCAAGAAATCGACCAGGGCCTGGACCATCAATTCCGGCAGAATATGTTGCACGATGGCTTCAGTGCACCCTTCAACTCTTTTTTGAGGCTTTGAGGCATCAACGGATCAGCCGTTTACATCGTTTACCCACTGTACCTAGAGTTGCACAGCCAATCTTCAGGAATCAAGTCAGGCCTCCTTGGACTTGATGCGATCCATGGCTTGACTAAGCTGTGCGGTCAGTTTGTCCAGCTGCACCTGTCACTTCCAGGTTGAACAAACAGTTCGACACAGTACATTATACATGTTCATTCAGATTGCTCACTCCCCAAGTCTGTGAAAACCTTCCAGTTTGGAGCCAACATCAACTATTTCCTCTATTTTCCAGTTTCACGGTAAAATGTGCAGACCTCTTTTTTGTCAAGCTTTCGGGGAACCATGGATCGAACTCGGCACCTTCGAAGCTGGAAACTGATTTTCGATCACCTGCAAAGTCGGGGTCCAAGAACACTGGCTGCTGCTTGCACTACCTCTAAAGCTCTAAAACATTTTGGGTTGTGACCTAAGGATCACCCCTGCACTGAATGAGTTGTATTCCTGAACAGTTCGGCTGAACAGATGATCTCATCAGTTAATGCTAACCGGCTGAACCTGCAAGGAATATGGCCAGGACGCATGGACCTAGCGGGACCTAGCGGGACCTAGCGATCAAGAGACCTCTTAATCAAAGCATATCACAGCAGTGCATGGTGCCTGTTTGTACTGCTTGGTCTGCTGCAAGTGTGTCCTTTCATGGCAGGTGCCCATCATGTCCCTTTTGTTTCAAGCGGTCCATTATATATCAGCATCAGCAAGATAACTGGGCAAAAGCAAAGACTGCGCCCTCATTTCACCCTAATTCACCATAGTGGTGTGTCTGAAAATGGGGGGTTACCGCCAATTTCATAGGGATGCTGATGATTAGCTAGTACCTTATTTGCAGACAAACCATGACAAACCATCACAAACCATCAGAAAGGAAGTGCGACAAGTCCTCAACAAGATCCGCTCCTCCACTCCTTTGAGTCGTTAGGCATTGTCACTTTCAGCCTCGATGAGACCCGTTCGACCTGCATAGGGACCGATCCCTTGGCGATTCGAACGGGTCGCTGGTGCAGCCACCAGTGCCTCCAGGAGCCATTCTTTCGGGTCCACGTTGGCCTGCAGCACCTCCCAACAGATGGGCCAAATTGGATTTAAGCTGCGACCAACGTTGGGAACAGACAGAAGCAAAAGTTGGGTTTAACAAACGGTTTAACAAACGGTTTAACGAGTCAAATTGGGAACATGGACATACCAAATGGGATGGCTCAAACATTGTGAAAAGCGATGCGCTTTTCCTTGGATTTTCCCAGGAAGGACATCCACACCAGCTTGAAGTACAGGGTACATCAGGGTACATCAGGGTACCAGGCTGAACATGGCTGAACTGACCCATACCAAAATCTGAAAGCCGTGGCCGCCGAGGCCGCCGAGGCCGCCGTGGCCTGATGATCGTCCCCATCATCCTCAGGGGGAGGTTTCGGTACATCTTCCTGGGCGAAGTCAGCCGTTGTGGACCGCTTTGTCCCAACAAAAAACACCGGAGTTCAAAAAAAGGATCTGAGAAGCGGAAACTGCTTGGGCCATAATTGCACTACAACACAGCAAGCTGCGCCTGGTACATGAGGTCATCCTCTTCACCGTCGCCAGGCATCTCATCCTGTCAGGGTTGAAGGCTGAGCAAATCCGAAGCGAAATGTTGCCATGGAGACATGCAGATTCCAACCAAAATCAACCAGTCCACTGGGAATCAGCACCCAACTGCACTGTTTCTCCCTTTCCCCTGAGAAAAACATGAGTCCTCCCCAACCGAATGGATCTCAGCATCGCTGTCGACATCAGCTTCATCTGCCATGCCCTGCAGTCAAATCGCTATAGCATCAAAGGGTCGAAATCCAAGGGGTCGACCGGAGTCAAACCTAGGAAGAGAGTTGGTTGAACAACTGGAAGCTCTTCTGCTGAAAGCTGTGGACACAATGTGGATGACCCGTGGGCGATGGCACTGGCACGGTGCATGTCGACTCCAAAACTGCCCAGGGCCTCATCTGGATATGTGGGAGCGTGGAATTCAAAGCTCACCCGCCGTAGGGCCTGCACAATGGGACCGAGGACCGACGTGCAGAAAGAACCAACCTGGTTGGGTAACCTGCGCAAAATCTCAGTTATCTCCCTATTTTCTGTGGAGGTTTTTCACTCCACCAACATCTCGACTTTTTTGATGAAATGTGGCCTCTTGATCAGCTTGACGGCATGAGCGTGCCAATGACATCGCCATGGCAGTGAAAACCCAAAGCTGGATGCTGGATGCCAAAGGGGTGCAAATTAGCTGTACATCAGACCAGTCAATCTTCCAATCTCCCTTTGGAGGTGGATGTGAGACTGGTGCTGTGGCTATGGCCAAACCAATTGGGGTCGACAGCAACGTAGCAACATTTGGCTCATGACTTGGAGTTTGTCTTGATGAAGTCTGCCATGGTGTCAAGAAGCACAGACCTGTTTGATGCAGGTCCCAGGATATGACCGAAATCATGTGATTCCAGAACTGCTCTACCAGTCTTCGCTGCCAGCATTTCGCTCTGTGCATAGGGGACCAGTGGATCCTTCCTGCCAGCAACAACAAGGCATGGAACCTTGTTCTGCTCTAGGCTGGAGATGTGCTGCTCATGTGACTTTGCAAAACTCGCCCAGGCCAGGGTGGAGAATGGATTCATTCCTCCATAAATATCCATCCAGCCCTTGTCATAGTCATCTTCAATGGCCTTAGTGAGTATAGCCTGCCATGGGTCCCCCTCAGCAACCTCCCACATCGACATCTGAGAAGGTAACAGGCCCTTCACGCGCTCTTCCTTGCTGGACTCTGGGGAAACTGCCGCAGCCGCTGCCATCAGCTCCTGTAGAGCGGGGTTCTCAAAAGGCGCTTGGGACGGAAGCACTTCACAGGAACTGCTACAAATCACCGCAGAATTCAGGCGATCCTCCTTCAATTGACACATCACAACTTGTGCGATCACGCCTCCCGTGCTGAAGCCAATGACACTTGCCTTTGCAATGTTGTGCAAATCCATGATAGCAACCACATCGTCGGCCAAATCATACCAATTGTATGGGGCATAGAAATCCGAGTCCAAGTTCATGCTCCCATCAGCAGAAAAGATTTTGCCCATTTCCTCCATGAGATTCCTACCTTCAGGAACCATTGCCTCCATCTGCCGAAAGATTTCTGTGCCACAAACATCACGAGGGTTGTAGTTGATCACAAAAAGATCACGTGCTGCAAGGCTTTCAACAATAGGCATCATCATGTTCATCGAAGCACCGGTGCCAACAATGGAGATCACACAGGGCTGTGCCGGATCGCCATGCAGAGAAACATCGAACTTCAAGTCCTTGCTCTTCATGATGGGTGCTGCCATGGCGTAAAAAAACGACGTCCTATGAGATGATTCAAATATACTGAGCCAAGTCTGCGAGGCTCTTCGTGCTTGAAGCTGTTGTTTGATTTTTTTCCCAAATTGGATGAAGACAGGTGAAGGGATTTGTTCCAGGAAACCTCTAGTTTTACTGAACAAATATGCAGGGAGAATGCCGCTGCATCCAACCCCGCAGCCTCGCTCAGCAAGGAATGTAGAACCTGGCAGACTGTGTCGCCATAGCCCGACTTCAGTTTGCCCATGCCACCAGGCACCTCAGGCTGGATGGAGATGGAGGCACAAAGGGCAGAGAAAATCAGGGGATATGTGTGTATATATATATACATATATAATTATATATATATGTATAAGTCCTTGCTGGAGTTGGGATCCTTCACTCATCCAACAATCAACAACCCATCGGCAAACTGGCCTGATTGAAATGGGGAGAGGGTGAACATTGCGTTTCCAGCCAAATGCAGGACGCATCAAATACACTACATGCGAGGCTTCCAATCAACATCAACTGAAGCGGCTTTTTCCTGCGGCTATGACTGTACAAGCCAAGATGAAACGTCTCACCACAACGACTCCCTGCAGAAAGTGCAGAACCTGCAGACCATGTGTACATATGTACAAATGTACATGGTGAATCGTATTAAAGTATCTAACCAAGGTTGACCCAGTATATACAGAGCCAAAACATAAAACCTTCCTTGAAAAGAAACAAAGCAATAACTACATTTCCGCAGCAGTCAAATCATTTCGCTTCGCAAGGCGTTTCAGCCATGCTTTCGGCTCAAGCTATGCCACTATGCACCAGCACGCGACGAATCGATACTACAGGAACGTTTCCTGCAGACTTGGTGCAGTTATCGCAGCCATGTCGCAAGCCTGGCGAAGCGGTGAAGTCGCGGTTCTGTGGGTTTATCAAATATGGGAATATGATGTGATACATCATATATTTCTGTATATATATATATATATGTATATCATGCATATCTACACATATATATATATATATATCATATATATAATATGTATATACATATATGATATATATATATATATGATATGTATATATATATATCATGCGTATCTACATATATATATATATATATATCTCATATATATATAATATGTATATATATATATATGATATATATATATGATATGTATATATATATA
>Ga0126342_10016297_pt1 | contig 12963 bp, 11 predicted proteins | sample Cyp1metagenome_FD_92528 | JGI IMG/M metagenome (GOLD analysis project Ga0126342, IMG submission 92528) | Coral microbial communities from Lord Howe Island, Old Settlement Bay, Australia - Cyphastrea 1 metagenome | ecosystem: Host-associated > Invertebrates > Cnidaria > Coral ... | reverse complement strand
CAAGTGTAGTATCTGTACACTACATGACATGCAGACATACCTGCGGTAGGTCGACAACAACTTTCCTGCCGTAGGCTTCTTTTAGCCCAAGAAAAACAGGTGCTCACGCTGCTCCGCAAGCAGATTCAAATTGCAAAGGCAAAGCGGCAAAGCGAAATGATGTGAAATGGCCTCCATGGCATTCTCTGGGTGTGCCGTCAAACCGAAGCTGGGTGCCCTGAAGTTGGAAAAGCTCAGCATTGCATGGCTTCGCAGATCTCAGCATTTAGGAGCACTTTACACATTTGAAAGTCTGGCCGTCTGGCCGTGCCTGCGGTTTTTGGGTGAGCCTGTCAGGGCGCCAGAAACCGATAGCCGGGTGTGCATCCCACGTGTGGCGCAATGGTTCAAGCACTGTGCGCTCCCTTAAGCCTTTGCCTCCGTACATACTATTCACCTCGGAACGGCATGCACCACATCGCACCGCATAGAATGTAGGGAAGCAGTTTCTCCAAGGAAGCATTATGTGATCGCTACAGGCCTCTGAAATCTCGCATCTAAGAAAACATGACTTTAATAAAACAAAAATTGCTAAGTTAGGATTCTGAACTGTCATCTTTTTGCAAGAAAGGGTAAGCAAATCTTGAATCTTGGCCTGACTGCGAGTAGAAATCTGGCCGGAGTTGCAAATCCAGCTGTTGACAGGCATTCCTGCAACGAGCAGAATGAGTCTCTACCTCTGGATTGATCTGCTGACTGCCTTTGATGAAGGAAGCACCAACAGTGATCAGCAGAATATCTGCACACATGGGCAGGCATATCAGCATCAGTCCACAACCCACTGCGCATGGTCACGGAGCTCCATATGCAACTTCCGAACCTGTGAGATGCAGGACCCGTCAACGACATGAATTTTGGATCGACAAATGTTCCAGGATGTTCCAGCCATGCAAGCACAGTGTCAAAAGCCTGGCACATCAAAGTCGTCAGATCGATAGCCTGTCGACATGCTAGCGATGGCTGACCTATGCAAAATCCATGTCCACCTCATATATGCATTGCAGAAAGTGCGTTCATATGCAAAATATGTTGTTGCATTATATATGATACTAAAAACATGTTTTTGATTCAATACAGGTCAGTTTCAGTTTGCAAATGGCTGCAATGGTGCCTTGGCTGGGCCATGAATTCTGCAACACCCAGCTATAAACTCCTCCACGTCGATGAATCCTTTCATCGCGCAGTTGAAGTTGAAATAGCAACAGGATGCCGTCGGAGGAGACAAGACCAAGAAGAAGAAGAAGGAGAAGAAGAGGAAGAAGGGGAAATAGCAACAGGGAAAGGTTTCAACACCATGACTTAAGTATACTTAAGTGGCAATGCCAGCTGAACACAGAAACCATAACAAGATCATTGGCACCTTGATCATCAATGTCCAACAGCAGAAAGAGGCCTTTGCACAGAATGATGTCATGTACACGAAGCCCCAAGCGCTGGTCAATTTCAATAAGGAATGGAAGGCCCCGTCGGCCGTCGGTGTAGGGATCCTGTAGTATTTGATTTTCCTGTGCAATGAATCCCCATCCCATCTTCAAGCGTTTTGCTTGTCTTTGAACAGGATAGGGAGTCAATCACTGAAGCTAAACCAACTGGCACGGGAAAGAATGCAGTCCCCAGTGCCCACTTGATGCGCATTGGCATCATTGTTTTCATCATTCATCAAGCGCGCGATCCAAGGCGATCTCTGCGAATTCAATGACATTGTCCCAAACTTCGACAGAGAAATGATGCCCCAGATCTTGAAAGGCGCTGAAGGACACCTTAAGGCTCCACCGCAAAGATCCGCAAACTTCGGAAGTTTCCAGATGTGTTCATATCAAGTTAAGTATATAATAGTAATACCATGGGAAGCGATGTAATACCCATGTTACCTCTTCTTGCAAGTCTTGAAAGACATCGAAATTGCATTGTTGCCAACTGCCAACTTTGCTGAGACTCTCCTCGATAACCATAAGAGCCTAGAGCAGGAAAACTCAAAAACTATAGGAAAACATGGAAGAAAGATAAACAGAATCCTGTAGAAACAGGATGCTGGCAGATCATACACACTTTGTAGTTCAATGCTTGCAGAAACATGGTGCTCGTGCTTCAGACGCGAATGAACCCACGAAAACCTCTTGCAAAATCACTTACCATAAGAGCCTAGAGCTTCTCGTTGTTGTCGAGCTGAAGCGATTGGAACGATCTTGTCCTCTGTTGCATTTGCCAAGGTAACGGTGTCACAGAAATCTTAGAAGCAAAGGAAGTGCAAAACTGTTCCACTGGGTCATGATCCCCCATCCTCCACTCCATGCGTCAAGAGGATGAGCTGGTCACTTCCAGACTCAGCCTTCAGGACATGGTGACATGATCCAATAATAGTCCGATAATGGTCCAATGGAGCACTTGCAAGAAAGGGGACAGCAATGGGGACAGCACGTGTTGGGCTACCCGACTTGTTGCTCAGGGAAGCAATCTGCCAGGAAACCTGAACATGACCTTAACAAGACGACGACAAAAGCGATGACAATCAGATCTGGTGTGCTGCGCCCTGCTGCGCCTATCATTGTGGCAGTCAATAAATCATTTAAGGATATTTAAGGATGCTACCGACGATTCCCTGCAGTAATGTGAGTTATCTGGACTATCCATGACTATCCATACAATATCATACAATATCTGTTTGTTCTCAGCATGTCTCGACATGCTACAACCAGCCCTGTGTTTCAGACTATCCAAGGGACACAAGCCCAGCAAGCTGTGGGAAGAGCAATCCAAGCAGCGCAGCAGTGCCACCGGCACCGAAACCACCCAGAATCACCGAGGACAATGGCCATCCTCCCGCGCTGGCCTGCAGGATGCGATGGCTGATGGACCACTTTGCAATAGCGGCTTCAAGAAAAAGATTTGGAGAGCTACACTTGGCAAATGGAGTAGTCCCTAGTAGGTGAAAACATGTGAAAACCTTCCGGAAGATTTCCCAACTCTATATAAATCTCTTAAGGCCGCCCACTACACCAAAATACAAACCACACGCATAGAACAAGCGGTGTGCCTTTCGGAGTTGCTCTGTGATTTCATCCAGCAATGTCCTTCCAAAGCTCTTGCCCTGCACCAAGTTTGTTGAGAAGGTGAGATCACAAGAGAGCCGGTGGAATCTTCAGAAAGAATCATCACATGTCATCAATGTCATCAACTCATTGATGTCGTGATATTCGGTGGCTTTGGGTGCTGCAAACAAAATCAAAGGAGGTGGGGTTCATGACTCTTGCATTCACAGATATTCCCAGTACTTCAACACGGGCTTTGCCCCTTCGCAATCCTTCGCACCTCGCGGCATGGAGGCACCCGTTGAAGAATCAATTGCACATCAGGCAGGCACTGATGCAGCCTGGATCAAGCTATGTGGCTTTGAGCAAACTCCCAAACCTAAACATCGCAGAATACCCGAGCCTTCCAACTAAAATGTGCTCGTCTACATCTCCGGCAATGCTAGCATCGTGCATCCAAACAATGCACCCAGTTGGCCGCGGAATCCTCGAACTCTTCACAGGAAACAGAATGAAAACCACATGGTCCGACTTGTTCCAATTGCATCCAATTTCGAATCAAATGTCTTTTTCGGACTGTGGTTCGCTCTTGCGAGGGCAGTCTGGTACTTTCACTCGCCATCAATCCATCAAAGGAAATCAATCCAATGCCCTCCTTCCTGCCAAGGTTTTCCATTTACCAAGTTTCGAGACTACTGGGCAGGGTTCTTCCAGTCTTTGTGGAAGCAGCTGCCGATAGAAGTCCATGATGTCTTCAAATTGCAAGGTGCTCAACTGATGTCTCAATCCTTTGAAAGTAATCAAATTCACCTTCTTGTAGCCCAAAGCTGCCAAGGCTTTGCCTCAGCTGCACCAGAATTGATCAGAATTGTCCAAAGCTGTGCTGATAGGATCAAGATGGATCAAGATGGATCAAGTTATGTCAAGTTCAAGTCCAAGGCGCAGCTGCTTCGAGCCACTTCAATGGGAACCATGGAATCATCAAATCCATGGCACATCAAAATGGGCATCTCCCACCTTTCAGCTGCCTCAGCTGCCGGCATCCCTGAAGATAGCCATCCAGCGACAGAACAAATGCCAGCCAAAGTGTGAGGGAAGGAGAGGCCAGCTTGCAACGCCAACGCTCCTCCTGCCACATCAAATGTAAAAAAGAAAGCAGGGCGAACAGTGAGTGAAAAAATGGAGACACACAGGAATATCATGCAGTGTTGAGTCCTCAGTGGCTTGTTAGGAAATGAATGGAGTTTTGTTAGAAACAGGATGTTAAGTGGGGTTTTTTAAAATATCGAGAAGAAGGACTTCAATTGGCAGTATTGTTCAAAGCTATGGAGGGCTCAGGGCTGTTGTGGTGCCTCCTGGTGGCTTGAGGAGGCTGCTTGAGTGTGAGCATGTCAACTTTGGTACTTTCTACATAGATCATAGATCCAGTATCTTCTTTGGCGTAAACGTGGCAGACTGTGATGCCCAAGGACGTGGGGATAGGGCATGATTTCTGCACGGCTGACGTGAAAAGTGGACTCCCTCACCGCAAATGTCGATTGTCGAGAGACAATAAAGCAATTATAGATAGAGAATAATAAAGCAATGACTTCGTGAACGCCGGGGAAACACAAAGGCAAATCTGGATATTTCAGGTGCCTTGGCTGAAACCGCAGAGTACAATGCGCTCCGGAGGAAATCCTGCCAGGATGCAAAGCTGTCAGATTTTGAGGAAAGCTGGCAGAAGCAGCTCGTATTGCATATACTGTCTACTTAACAGTGAGGATATGTGAGGATCCAATCTCCTCGACAGATTATCCAGGTACTATACATGACATAGAGTTGCATACGAAATGCAATCAATACATTGCAGAGCCTTTTTAGATTTTTTACAGGAAATGTCATTGTTTATTCTGTAGAATCGCCATGGGCAATTGTAGCGCTTCAAAAGACACCTGCTTCAAGGAGCAAACGCCATGCTTGGCACCAAGAGCAAACGCCATGCTTAGCTTAGCCCAATCCCCTGATGGCCTCGATCTACAGCTGCTTGTAGCAAGCTGTGGATACCTCATCTCTGAATTGCAAAGAGCAAGAAAAATTACTGGTATTGGATTCAACTTCCCTTTCACCATGTTTCAACTGTTTCAAGTAGTTTCTGCAAATACTGGCCGATGCCTTTAGTACTGGACGAGGAACGGTCGATAGCCTCCTGCATGCCCGCATGTTCCTCTCCGTCAATGATAGGCTGTCGATGCAAATCGAACCAACCTTGGAAAAAAGTTGCCAGGAAGTAGGAAGAGGGGTGCGAGGGAAAGGAGTTTGAGGTATTTGGAAACAACTAAGCCACAACTAACAAGTTGAATCAAAATGATATGAAACTCTTGCGTATCCAAGATTCGCTTGAGTCTCTTTTGAGGAAGCATCGTCAATTCTCCAATCTCCTTGAAATTGGAATAGGTATGCCCGTTCGCAGGCGTCTCACAAATTGACTGTTGCAGGAAGAACCAAACGGATCCAAAATCCTTAAATAGATCAACATTTTTGTTGCAAGATCCATGGATGACATCGACCAAGGTCTGAGTCAAGGAGCTGATTCTGGCAACAGCCATTTGACCCAGGGGAAATGGTACCGAATCCTCGCACCAACGTAGCTCAGCAAAATTGTTGGGAAAATCAGTGGCAGCCAACCTCTCCTGGTTGCGATAAGTAGCTGCTGGATGTGACAAGCACAGGATTGCCTCTGCAGAGGTTGGCATTCTTTGAAGATTGTTGACATGACAAACAGATTGCTGGGCGAATTTGCGTGAATCGTTGAGCAAATAATCTCATCTCAGTTGCAATCCATGCAGCCATATCACCAGCGCAGAAGCTTCCATGAAGCACAAGAAGACACGGGAAGCATCAACCAAAAGAAAGGTGAATCTCATGAATCATGAGTTCAAGTTCAAACAAGGCAGTCTTACTTTGTGTAGCCAAGCTCCGCTATTAACAAAATTCCCTGTTTCGTAAGACGTGATGGATGTGTTGCCTCTGACGTTTCTAAGCATGGTCTGGCTCAAATCTGCGGGAGCAAATCAAGAAGCCAGGATCATGTGAACCGTGAACAGCAGACATGATGACAGCTGCAAGCTCTCGTGGCTAAAGCGGCCCAAACGGCCATGGCATTCGCATTCACTGAGGAGCCCGCTGCGTGCTTCTGTCACGCTAAGGTCAATGGACTTGAAATATGCCTGGCGATGATGCAACATGATGCAACAATATTACCGTAAGTAGTGTGCGGAAACCGCCTTCTCAGCATCGAATTACAGAAAAGTCTGAACAAGTTTGGGATCTATGCAAGCCATGTAAGTATGCAATAGTGTGTGTGTGTAATATATATGTGATATATATATATATATATATATATCAATTTAGAATGAAATAGACTGTAACAATAGATTCAATAGGTCTTACATGAATTTACATCATCTTATAATATATCTTACTTTGTAAATGCTGTCCTTATCTGTGCATATACTAACCGATATTACATATGAATCATATGATATTGCAAACGATCATCACCCGACTGTCGTTGACGGGTTCGGTTCGTGGCCTCCATCACAGGATTGTCCAGCTGCCCTTCAAACTGCTCCCATGTCATCTGCCCAGACCTTGGCGAATCGAACCCCCTCCCTTTTTTTCACAACGTTCCTAGGGAAAATGATGATGATAAAACATGATAAAACCATAACTCATATAAAGCCAATACAATATATATATATATATATAATTATATATATAAACCAGTGTATATACCATGGATTTGGGAGTTAAGTATAGTAAACAGTAAACCCATATCCATTCTGGCGCAGTTCCAATTCAGAGGATTCAACGTCAACTCTTTGGTACCAGGCTCGTTAATGTTCATCTGTTCCACAATCTCTCGCATGCGGCTCACCTAGAGATCCCGGCTCAAAACCACTGTACAGCAAGGTGGCTGGAATTGGTTAATGAGAAACAAATGTCAGAAAATAAGACGATATATCATATAACCGTATAATGACGTAATTATATGTAATGGGCGCGGAATTAAGTTGGCATTTTTTTTTGTTGTTTTTTTTTGGTTCGGGGTTGGGTTCCTTGCTTTTTCATTGCTTTTCCAGCAGTCTTCATCAATTTTCCAATTGTTTTCGCTAGTTTTCCAGCGTTTTTCTTCCATTTTCCATAGTTCTCTATGATTTTCTAGCGCGTTCCATCAGTTTTCCATAGTTTTCAAAAATTTTCTAGCGTTTCCCTCAGTTTTTCTTCAAAAGCCAAAAGCCAGAAGCCAAAAAAAACAAATGCCACCCCTCCACTTTGTAATTATATGATACTACTCCTTTTGACAGCTCAACTGTGCCAGCACGACAAGGGGAATGGTCTGCACAGAATGACATGCGTGCAAGAGTATGCAAGAGCGCTTGTTAATACAAGATAGGCCTGAAAGAGCAGGTTGGTCTAAGTCCGACACGACTGTGACTGTGTTTTCCTCCTCGCCGGAAGGAAGCGGAAAAACACGACTTTGACGGAAAGCACGGATCGTTCGCAGGGTCAAAAGTGCAATACATCATATAATACAGTATTTAATAATACATCTATTGTCGGAGGTCCCGTGCGCTTGCCATGGCAGACTCGACAAAGACGCCTGGAAGCCAAACAACTGCTGTCCAAATGGGCACGCGAAACTATCGCCCTACCGAACTAAACACACTACATTTCCAGGTGCCTGTGATCACGTTCAGCCTCAGTTGATAATTCTGACAAAAGATGTTGGATTGCGGCTTCCCAAACAAGCAAACACACTTGGACATAGAATTGATTGAATGTGTTGTACAGTTCCAAATCATTGATGTTCCCGCTCTTCCAAATGGGGTGGGACTGTGGGCCGGGGTACCAAGAATGCCTGGATAACAGAATCGTTTATCTGTATGCACTTTTGAGATATATCAAGGTGCAATCAATGTGAGATTCACATTCGGCCACTACGAATGCTCAATCATTGAAAGCATTTCAGCATTTCAGTCTCAAAGGATCTCAAAGGCATTCAAAGGCTTCATTTCTTGCACAAGCTTCCAAAGTGGTCAGACAGTCTTCAACTGGGGTCTAGACATTGCCAGCGCCGCAAATGCAATGTAGACGGCCTGGCTGTGACGACGGCAGTCTGATATATTCCCGTGTCAATTCAAAGAACCAAAAGCATGAATCGAATCCAAGTCACAAAGACGAGACCCATGACTGCTGAATGTCTCTCCTCGACAAGCAGACTTACAATACCACAGCATAGTACAGCCACAGCCTACAATTCACCAACCGCGTGTGTGTTTTACTTCTCAGAGATCTACTAACGGCAGTGATGCATCCCTCCAGCTGACCTCACGCGTCATGGCAACTCTCCAAATGAACCATTCCATCGTTCCATTCATTGACATTGATCACTTGATCCCGGTTTCCATTGTCAGAGTGGCTGGATCCGACATTTAAATACATTTAAGACGTCCAGGTCTGATTCAGGTCTGACACGAAGGTTTGGGAAGGTTTGTGAGTGCGAACTCTTAGCACAGGGCTCCGCTTGTGATTGATTGGTAGAGCGACATGACCTAGCAAAAGAGCACAAACGTTTGACAAACATTATCAAAGATGCACAAGTGGCTTCAGCAACATCTCAGGGCAGCGCTGATCTCATGAGCGATCCGTAGAACCTGGGGTGAAAATGATGAAAGCCCACAGCTCCAAAATGGGGAAATGGATGAAAATGGATGAACATTAAATAACATTAACAGGCATTAATGAACATTGGATAAGATCGACTCATTTTGGCTTCTGCTTCTGGTATCTTCCATTCAATTTGGTCAATTTTTTCTGAACTTGATCAACTTCTTCTGGCTGTGGCTTCCGGCTCGAAGGTGTCCGTTCCCTCCTGCAAGAGCTGCGGCCTCAGACGTCAAGTCACTCGGGAGCTCACTCGGGAGCTGACGGAGCTGACGGAGCTGGGGCTTCCCAACGACTCGGCAGCGACGTCGGCGACAACTTGTGTGAAGCAAATGCCCACAACGAAAATCCTCAGCTGTTGAACCCGTTGAACGTTAAACGTTCACCAAGAGAGTTCACCAAGAGAGCACCTTCTGCTGAGATGCCGGCAACAAAAGAAGCAAGACAACTGTCCACAGCAATGATGTCATCCTTAATGTGCGTGAGTTCAGACCGGTTCATGCCATCTTCGAACAAATGCAGAGAAACATTGACTTCTCACTAGCAAGGTACGTTGAGGCAATCGATTGCACCAAGGTCCTTCATGATGCAGCAACGATTCAAGCCAGTCTCAGAGTCACCTAGATTATCCTAGATTTATATTCCTATCTGTTGCTTCCGTATCATCAACATCGAAAAATGAAAAAAAAATGATGTCCTGAGTTCACGGATAAGGCGTAAGACTCTAACCTGGCACAATTGGACATTTCTGATGCAGCATGAAGACCAGATAAGACCAGTGTTCACCTGTAGAACAGCCAAGCTTAACCTTTTCAGCTACTCATTTCACTCATTTCTCCTTCCTAAAACATCTAAAACATGTCCAGAAGGCCAGCCGGACAATCCGAACCAAACCTCTAACGCCAAGATTTCAGAACCGTGGCTGAGCACTGAATCGGGAAGCTCAAAGAATTCAGAGTCCCGAACGCAACACCCTCAAAATCCGCATGAAGCTGAGGTTGACAGAGCGCGAGTTGTCTGCCCCAGTGTAGGCCTGATTCACTATCAAGAAGTCCCAGACATTCATATTCAATTATGTTGAGCGAGGTAATTTGAATGAAAGATGTGCGGTCAGATGCCAACCAGCACCAGCAAGAGCAACAGCAGCAACAACACAACAGCAGCAACAACAGCAGCAGCAACAACAACAACAGCAACAACAGCAGGAACCCTTGGGGCATCGCCGGTGTGCGGAGCCCTACAATAATTGGAAGTATATTGCTATCATTTGCCTCATGTTCTGCTTTTGGAAAAGACATGTCAAACATTCCGAGCTCTTTCTTGAGGAAGGATAAGCTCTGTTGGTCTCAACAAACTGGAAAAGGGATTGCGGGCCTGAAAAAAAAAAAATCTTGATTCTGCTGTAGAGTAATTTTGCTATTGCTGTGCTCTGGGTGGTGCTAGCAGCAATGTGGACTCAAAACAAATCTCTGCAGTGTACAGCAGAGTCCATGGTTCATCTTGAGGTGGTGGCAGCTGCAGTCACAACTTCCTCACCTCAAGGCAAATCAAGTGAAGACATCCTGTGCTTCTATGCTCCTGTGTTGCGTACTGATCTGAAGGAACACGAGGGTGAAATCAAAGACATTCCATTTCCACCTTGGAGTGTCGTGAAACTCAAGAAGCAATACAACGTGGGACGGACATCTGCAGAGGTGAAAGTAGAGTTAAAGCATTATAAAACTATGAACAGTTTAAATGATTCAAATCTATGTTTGCAATTGGACTTGCGAGTGACACTCAGCAAACTCAGTGATCAGCCCAGGTTTTGTGAAGAAATCCAAGCGGTAGGCAAATATCCGCAGGACCTAAGAGATACGCAAAATGCTATAGCTGCTATGCAGAAAGTGTCAACGATGTTTGTTGCCAGCTGCACTTATGGGTCGCGTGCCAATTCAATGGTGAAGATGACACCAAGGACAACGGCAATCTGAGATCATGCAGAATCGCATAGGTCAGTTTTTCCACCGACTGCTCAAGCACTGACAGAAAAAGGAGTCTTCTTGCCGAGAGACAGCTGAGATTTTGGAACATATCACAAGTCCACCACAGCATCGTAATAACACAATGCCATTAGACATCATTAGACCACGCATCGATGTACCCCGGGAAAACTTAGACTGGCATGGTCAGCTCTAAGATCAGCTCTGCGCGCACAGCTGGTGGCTCCATTGCACCAGTGCGTGCACTCTGAACCTCAGATGTTTAGATCGGGGAGCAGGTCGATATCAATAAAGTCCAGACACAAAGAACATCCAGGGACAAAAGCGGTTTTTGAATTCTGGCTGAAAATGAGCACTTGGTTTACTTGAGACATAGATTAAGAGTGAATTGAATTGCTGCTGTTAGTTCCACCAATGTGAAGCTCGTCGAAGCAAATCGAGAGATCCTTTCACAGGACTACACCATTATATAGTTTGAGCGCAGGATGAATTTTTGGCTACGGAATGAGGGAGTGTTTCCAGCTGTTGTGATGCAAAATGATGGAAAGTGTTGCCTTTGGTGAATGATGAATGCGTGGATACCATGCACTCCTCAAAACTAAGCGAGCTGCGGCAAGATCTGCTTGAATGCCCATCCTGATCAAGTATTTGCAGATATGTGAGAATGGACTTGTGTCTTCTGTGTCTTCTCTTCTGGCTCAATTATCTCTTCTTGTGTGTGTGCGTCTACATGTACATTGTACATGTGTGGTCGGGGTGAGCAGCTTCTAGTTCTGAGTTCCGAGTCAAGGACAGAATTGCATTTGCGAAAATTGCCAAACCTCGGCTGCTCGATTGTTTGACTGTAGGTTTAGTGTCTAAAGTTTTCGACAGATCTGACATATCTCTGGTTCCCACCCATAATATAGTCGAAGGCCTCCAAGCTGACCTCGTCGCGTGTCGAGCGATATATCGAGCGATAGGAGTCCAGCCACAGTACTGAAGCTGAACTGAGCAACTGACAAGCCATTGGCACTTCTTCTGCAAAAAACTCCATCGGGATAAACCTTGTGTCAGACTGATTCGCACGGACACAACCTACCAGAAACCGAGGAGCAAGCTTGAGGCTTCCTCCTTCTCATTTTCGTCTATTTCCTCGCATCCTCCCAGTTTGGCAGCGAACAACTGTGAGAAGCTACCCAGCACAACATTCACCAAGTTTTTCTGCCAAGCTTTTCTGGCAATCTGGCGAGCAGCATTGCGCATGCTTTAACCAGCAGTCCTCCAGTCTCCGGAGCGAATCTGCTCATGTGATGCCTCATTGACTTCACAAGAGCGTCAACGCGATAAAGTAATATAAAGATATAGATATACATATAATATACATATATTATACATATATATATATACTGTCGCATACTGTATATGAAGTAGCTGTTTCCATTTTCGGAGTGACAAATCAGACTTACGCTCTCCTTTCTTTGTACACTGTCCAAACGCGTGCAAGAGACTCTCATGTTCTCTCTATCGTCTGAGTTTCAAACACAAAGATACTTCGGGGCTGACTCAAGGCTCTGGAGTTTTTCTTTTCCCCCTGCTTGTGGCCTCTGACTGTTTGAGGCGCACAACTTCTGTAAGTTCAATGCCCGGAATTTGATGGTCCCCAAAGTAAGGCACTTGGAGTGATATGGTGCATCTGTGGTCAGCTTTCGGTGTGCTCGGTATTGGATATTGAATTATATATATATATTGATAGTGCTGGTACATGTTGAGGGTCCTTCTCAAATTCAATATCCATACTATCTCCAGTGCTTGCGCTAGTGTCTTGCCTGGTTGGGCAACAAAATGTCTTGTTCGGATATAGAGCATATGTTCATTGGTTTCCAATCTGTGACATCTCAGTCACGCTGCTTCAAGCTACAACAATTGCACGCCTTCATCAGCATCCTCGTCGATCTTTGCACCCAAACCCGCCTGGAGTTGGGCATGGAAATTCGGGCTTCACAGGAGATCCATGGAGATCCATGGAGATCCCATGTAGGCCATCTCAATTTGACTGAGTCAAGCACAGCGTCCATGGTGGCAGAACGAGAGAAGCCAAAACCTGTATGAATTGGAAACGGGATCGTCAAATGCCCAACTTTTACCACGGCAGCGCGGTATGACTCAAGGGCCCTAAAGCCAAATGTCAACGGGGCATGTGATCACTTGGCTATACAAAATAT
>Ga0126342_10016296_pt1 | contig 12964 bp, 10 predicted proteins | sample Cyp1metagenome_FD_92528 | JGI IMG/M metagenome (GOLD analysis project Ga0126342, IMG submission 92528) | Coral microbial communities from Lord Howe Island, Old Settlement Bay, Australia - Cyphastrea 1 metagenome | ecosystem: Host-associated > Invertebrates > Cnidaria > Coral ... | reverse complement strand
GGCCAGCTCCTAGCAAAAACACTGGTATTTACGGATGTTTCACCATATAACAAAATGTTGTATCTTTATCCGAAAAGCACAAAAATACTGTAAATTACAATGTTTTGAGTCTGCTCTTAGTGTGCGTGGGAGTCGTGGAGGAGGGGGGGGGGGAACTAAAATAACTAGAAATCTCCTGAATAATCAGGTAACGGGGCTGGCCGCCCTCCCCTTTACTTCGTAAAGTAAAACTCAAGGTAGCCCCTCTGGAGCTACCTTTCGTGATATATGTAGCCAAAGGTAGCCTTGTTATAATGCACCCAGATATTATATATATATATACATATAATTATATATATAATTATACTATATATAATTATATATATATACGTATAGATAATTATATATATATTATGTTAGATATTTGTTTTCCGGCTCTTTGCAATGTCTCGGCTCTGGCAATCTTCTGCCGGATTAAGGCTACTCCCCAGCGTTTCGCAATGTGTCGCGTGTTGTGTGCATCCGTGTCTTTTGATTCTCCAAAGGAAATCTGAAAACACCTAGAAGGAGCAGTTGCACTTCAAAAACAAAGATCCATGCTTTCTTCATGGTGCGGTAGGTAAGTCTACGTGTAGATCCTAGGTCGCTCCAAAATCTACTTCTTTCTCTTCTTCTTGCCGCTGCTCGAACTTGACCTTTTTTTTGACACAGCTCAAGGATGCTCAACTGCTGATCAATGTGAAGAAAGCTCAAGAGTCTGGATGAAATTCTCTGAGCAAACAAGCAAAAATCTGAGCCGCAAACGATGAGCGCTTGCGCCGTCTTTTTCTGGACCGCGATCTGGAGGGAGCATTTCTCAAAGTGCAGTCGGTGCGCGGATCATGTTCACAAATTAAATTTCTCAAATAGGAGTTTTTGGGTTTTTGATTGGCAACGACGACAACGCAACAACGGCGACAGCGGCGACAACAACAAATCAGAGATACAACGAAGCCTCTTTTTCTCCTTCTTTTCCTGCTCAGCTCAAATGCAAATGCGAAATGATAAAATGAGAACCATTGTAGATTGTAGACTGCAAAAAGCTTGCATGGACATGCGAATGTCAACAAGCTGTGGCTGTAACTTCATGACATCGCCTTGTTGAGCTCAATGCTGGCTTGTGCAACTTCCGCGGCTTCTTTCAACGCCTGGCGAACCCGGGATGACCTTTCCTTGCTCTGAAACGAAGCACTCCGACTCAAAGCACAGCACACAGCTTCTCACACCTGCGAAACCGTCTCGCCCTGGAATGGGACCTTGGCAATGCAGGATTCTTCAGCATCCTTCCCCAAGATCATGACATGCTCGAATATAATTATCAGACATGATCAGAAGGCGGTGTCAAGGAATCTCCGTGCTCACAAGAAGCAATGCCAAACAAACAAACCAACCAACAAACAAACAAACACACCAACCAAACAAACAAACCCATACTATACAATCATGTGGAAAGCTTGTCTTTTTAGCCTCTGGTACGAACTTAATTGCTCACATTGCATGCTGATGGAACTTGAGACTCCAGCCAGCGCTGGAGCTGGCTCGTTGAGTGGAGGCGCTTTAGGAGGCTCCTGCAGGACAGTGCAAATGCATACTTTGAACATATTTGAAACAAATCGGAATGTAGTCAAGAAACCATGCAGGACATGATATCAATACAACATTCATAGAAGCATGTAAAGATTGTGTAGAAGCACTCTTTATGCACCTAATGACCATCCAGAAGAAGAGGACAACATAAATAAAGCATCACTATTTTCAATCATGCACATGTTGACATCGCCGATCCAATGTGTGATGTTTATCATTTATTTGTTTGCTTTGACATTCTCCCAAGTCCTGTGGCTCTTCTCCCAGCAGCTTTGCTGCCAGGTTGCGAGCATTGGACAATGCCTCGCTGAAGATGCAGTGCACTGTTGAAGTCATGACACCTGATATTTCTCTATCATTCTCATTCATTCTCTATCTATTTTAGATATCTCAGAATCTATATATGCCATCAAAAAATGGCACACCTGTGCGCCAATGTCATCTTACCTGATCTGACAAGAAGTTCATCCATTGGGCCATTGGGCCTGCCGGGTATCATCTGCAATCAGCTCTGCTCCATCTCTGCCAGTCGCACTCCTGGCTGATCATTTGGCTGCCCGTTTGGCATGTCGCACGAGACCGCTCTTGGCACGTAGCAGAGCACCAATACACAAATCATGATAAATCAGCATCAATGCATCAATTACTTGCGAATTACATTCAAATACTAAAACTTTGAAATACACTCATCTCTCCCTGTGGCGACTGCTTGTGCAGCGTCTTGCAGGAAGTTGGCCATGGACCTTGCTTAATGGGTTTGTGAAAGGCTGCGGCTGGGGTGTGTAGAGCCCTACAACCTTCAATAATAGATTCACCACACGGGGTCCTAGAGTATCATAGAGCCTTGAGCTATAGAATTAAACATCTTCAAACATGTGCACACAAACATGTAACATACACTACAAACAACTTTCATTGGTGTTGTCTGGGCATGTCTGGAATGTCTGGATCATGGCATATGGCAATGCGGTTTCTCAACTGAGGCCGCAACTCTAGAGGTGGACCCAGCGCAGCTGCCACAGCTTCTGCATCCTCACATCTTTGTTGGCTCTATATTGTCTTCACATCATCAAACGGGAGAAACCTTGTCTTCTGATGTCTTCTGGGCGCTATTGATGCTATTGTATGCTATTGTTGGAATCTCATGAGTATCGTTTGACCTAAAGTTTCAGGATGTTTCAGGGAAGAAAGAAAATCAACATACCCTCCAGCGACCTTGAATCATCTAAGAATCTAAGCAGAATTTTGACTGCGACTGTGTTTAGGTATGAATGTCACATTCATTTCGCAGCCCCAAATCTGATTGAATGATTGCCAGGGCAACAGCCTCACCCGAAACAGATTGGCTTCTGACATCTTTTGACTACGTTTTGGAAGGCCAGTACATGCCAGTACAATAGCTTAGTTTCAGCAACACTTCACTGACGAGTGCATACAACAATTCACTTCAATGTAGTCTCACCGGCTGTTCTGATTGTGCTGATTGTTGATTCAAGTCCTGACTGGCACTGACAGATCTTGGTCTTTTCCTCCAAACATTCCAGTCCTTAACGAGACCTTGTCATGTCCAGCAGTCAGGAACTTCTTTTTCACAGATGCGTGTTGAAATCACATGCGGATCATTCATTCAAATCATTTCTACACAATTTCTACACATTTAACACCTAGAAGAATGGCATCAACTGTGTTCCTGCAAAGTCCACACAACAGATCACAACAGTCGAGCTCGGCTCCGAACTGTCCAATGCTTTTTTGGGAGTACCCAAATCTACTAGGACATTCTTTGGCAGAACCTGGAGACCATCAGGGAGTTACAGGCCAGGAAGCGCGGAGCCGCACAAAATGCGAAAACGGATGCTTTGAGAAACTTGGGCCAAAACCATTAGTTTCTTTGGCACGGCCAATTCAATCCTTAGGCCACATGAGTTTAAACGCCAAATCTGTGTGACTGCGTTTGTATCAGCCAAGGACTGGTTTTTCTCCGTGTCATCTTCCTCATCCTCTTCAACATCCTTGGCATCACCAAAAGCCCTCGTGTAGTTGAGACAAACGAATCGCCAACATCTGTCGAAGCCTTGCCCCCATAGCCCCATAGTGTATCATAACGACATGACAAGTGAGTTGAGTTGCAGACTCCAAGTCCAAACATATCAGGATTGGCTGGAGCTTCAGTCTCCTCCATGGGCGAACAGTTTTGGAAGGCGGGATCGCGACAATGACAAGCATGAAATCTAAAGGAAAAATAAGGAAACAAAAAATCATCAAACATGGATGGAACATGGCATAGTCTGTGCGCAACACACACACTTTCTTGATCTTTCTTGTGGAACAGGAATGGTTCATGCCCTCATACCTTGAGCGTTCTAGCGCGATCAGTATGTCATTACTTTACTTTCACTCAGGCGATGCTGCACACCGAGCAAGGAGAGAACAGCGTCTCTGCGCAAATCATGAAACCATAATGTGAAACCGAGCTTGCATCAGCTCGCCCTCGCCTTCTTTTTCTCTTCCTTTTCAATCTCAACCGTGTACCGCTGCAGCGCAAAATCCTGTTACAAGGTGCAAGCCTGTGTTGCTGCTTCGATATGGTATGCACTGTTTTGTCAATAGCGTCAACCATGTAACATAGTTTGCGGGCATTCTCACCATACCTCCAAACTCAGATTGAACTGCTGTGAACATAATGCTGGTCAAGGACGCTTTAATTTCTTAGCTTTTGTTCTTGATGACTTAGCTTCATTTGTTGATTTTGTTGCTCGAATCCGGTCAAACAGAGGCGGGAATGCCCATGACGCGATTTTGCCAGCTTTTCCGTTGAGATCTGCTCTTGCTACCAGGTCCTTGCAGATGAATTTTGAAGACTTCTGATTCAGACGTCTATATCTTCTATGGCCTATTTTACAAAATGACGTTGCACAATGTTGCACAATGGTCCTGCAGGAGCACCCGCGATCCATCAGGAAGGCGACCACCGCTTTCGGGAAGCAAGTAGATCACATTGAGCCTCAGTCCGGCGGAGTCAGGATGCTCTGCAACTCCTAAAAGGCCGCTGGATAACGCAAACTGCGCTGACAACACCCCGGGCAAGGCAAGGTTCTTTCTGCTCGAATCTGCTTGCCATAAGCCTCCAGCTCTGCTTGAATGGCAGCCTTCAAAAGCTCCTCCGAGAAGGAGCAGAGTGACACACCCTTCCTAAAAGGTGGAACAAATGCGATTAGAACGTACCAGTGACGTACAAGTATTGATAGATGGTAGTTATCGGCCGTTGATGAGCGCTTAGCAGTTGTGACCTCCCTGTCCAACTTGTTGGGAACCTGAATTGCAGCGAAAAAAAATGAAAAAAATACATGATACTTACAGTAGGCATACTTAGGCTTTTTTCTCCTTCAACATACTCCTTCCGCAGCGAAACCTATCTTCAAACCCTGCGGCTCTTTGGCCACACAGAAGGGAGAGCGGCGAAGAGCATGCAAGTGTTTGCTCCGTCAAGCAATATATATATATAATAAAATATGGATTATGTATGTCTATTCCTTTTGTTCACGACGTCTTCAGTCTTCCTGCTCCCTTTCAGCATATACTAAAAGATCTAAAAGGCTCCTTTTCGTCGTCCTGGAGACCGTTGAGCCAAGATTGCAATTTTTTGAAGCCCACTGTACTGTCTGCAGCGAGAGGAACGGGTCTGCGAGCTTCACAGACTTGTGGAATTGTCTCTGCTTGTTTGCTGCCCACGAGCTGTCATCAAAGAGAGGCTCAATTTAGCGAGGAGGTGCTTGTCTTCAGTCAAGCCATTGGCTGCACTGTCACCTTGCGACAATGAATGGAATGCTCAGTCAAATCTTTCTTTCTTTTCTTCCTGTGAAAAAAACGTTCCAGTGCGAGTAGGGTGTTTCGTTCCCTGAGGCTGTGTAGAGGCCCAGCTCTTTATGAAGTAAACATGCTCTGAATTCAAAACGCTGCAAGGTTTTGAATAGGCTTCAAACCTGCGTGCAACAAACATATTGTGCTATATAATCGATACAAGATCCCTCAACTATCTCAGATCTGTACTGCGGAAATTGATGGAAATTGTGGGTACGTATCTACATAACATGTACAATAATCAATGCATCATCGTTTTCCCATTGCAAATCAGACTATATACTTTCTTAGTAACTTCTTAGTAGGAATGCCAGTTCCCCCGGAGACAGCCTCCAAATCTGGAACTCGAGAAATCAATTGCCGCCGACATCTTTCCGCCTTCTCTCGGGCATCTCCCAGAAGCAAGGCTTCACCGTTTCGCTCATTTACCATAGCCTCTGGTGAAATCCAAGTTTCAAAGCTAAAGAACAGCAAACATCAGCAAGACCCAAATAACAGAAAAAGTACACAAGTTACATCAAGTTACTATTTACATCTATTTACTTTCATTTAAATTCTAACTGCCCTGGGCACCCATGCTGTAAAACGAATAGCTTTCAGCGAGCTAAGAAGAGGAAAGGATGGAAAAGGGAACTGAGCTGTGTCATCTGCCTCGCTTGACAATATGTCATTTGAGGATATTGGAGGCGTATCCAGCCAAAATAAAAGCAGCATGCCGAAATTATTCTAGCAAACAAAGTATTTACTGTGAGGCAAGAATATCGACATGTGGACCACAAGAACTGCGAAAACGCCAAAACTCCCTGATCTCCCTGTGATCTTTTCCTGTGATCTCCCTACGATATCAACAAAATCTCACTGTTTCATCACCCAATTCATCACCCGTTTGGGCGTCGGCCAGGAGTTGCCGAGACACATTCTCCACGAGTTCACTCGCTGCTTGCTTGGCCTTGTGCAATGTCATCAGTTCAGGCAATGCATCCTGCAGCAGAGTGGCAAAGTCATCCACGGCCAAGGTCCGGAGACCAAGGCGAATTTCCACCTTGGCCGTGGGCACAAGGCGAAAGCGCTACAGAAATTACACGACAATTCAATACAATATAATTTAAAATAATATAAAATAATACAATTATATTTTGGGATATTTTGGGTATGACTCAAAAAAAGGGGTATGGAATGGATATGTATGGATCGTTCCACAGGAATCCGGAAGTATGGAACGAGTGAGTTACGTATAAGATCGTATAAGAGGTTTGATCCGGACTTATTACGAAGGTATAAGTACAGGTTGACAGTTTTGGATCAAGGGTAAGGATCATATCCCTTAGGGATGTATGGATCATGGCTATGAATCGCCTGTGGGTCCAGGGTATGGATGGGGGCCTTACATTTTGAGCCATATACAGTACAATTCATATCAATTCATTCACATTCATACATTTTCCAGAACCTCAACTTAACTTATACTTATATTTATACGATAATATTATTGAAAATATTTATAAAAAATAAAATAATTTTAAAAAAAGTATATATAAATGCAAGACCTTCATGAAGCTTGCTGTCCCAAGGGCAGGCTTCCAAAACTTCCAACGGAATTGCTGAATTGGTGCGCGAATGATGACACCCCAAAGATCTCTAGTGCTTGCAGTTCTTGTCTTGGTGTCCTCTTTGACAATCCTCTTGAGGGCAGCTGCTGCATTCCTAACAGTCTTCTTCGGTTGCCTTCTGCTTCTCAACCAAGTCCCGTAGACAGCAACAAACACTGATGCTTGAAGTGTGCCTGGGAAATGCCGTACCCTGCAATGAAATAAACTCTTGATTGACCAGGGACATTTAAGGGTTCATTCTGATTCATTCCACTCAGTAATTCGGCTATAGAGAACTCCAAAAAATTCCAAACAAAATAAGTTCAGCATGCTCAGCATGCTCCCAGTATCGCATTCTGCTTTAATTTTGACATGCGACAACTCCTCAGCTGATGGTTTGGAGGAAGCTCCCTTGCTTGCACGCTGCAAGCGTCGCGTTCAGTGAGGGGGGCATCCCGACAGAGTCTCTGCAAACTAGTTGAAATCAGTTGTGCAGCCATGGCGAAGGTATGCGAATGTTCAGGATGGCTTCCCTGCGACGACTTTGTGCATGAAACACACATTCAGATCATTCAGCTGTCTTGTCTTGCCATTTACCATTCCAATCATGGTGTGTTCCATACATTTCCAGGTGACCTGATCAATTTCCTATGACTGCCCGGAATGGCTAAGACGGGCTATCGGCTATTGGCAGATGATTCACTGATGCAGTCCACAATGCGGGTTCAGAAACGTGCACTGCATGGGACTGCAACGTGTCACGACCCCACTGACAAGGTGGCGGATGTCCTGACCGCGTCGCTCGAAGATGTCCATGTAAAGCCTCAATGGATTTTAATGGTAAAGCTTGTGGCTCTGTTGGGTTTGCAGGGGATTGCAGCAAGAGCTGGAAACAAAGACTAGCCAGGCAAAAGACTTACAAAATTCCTTCAAAACACCAGAGACGCCTGCATCGTTAGTCAAAGCTGAAAAGGCTGCGAGACACCAAAGAACCAGGAGCCTGTGAAGATTGTCTACAAGCTTTGCGAACTCTTCTTCATGCACCTGCCAAGTTTGCTGTAGAAATCGAAGGTGTCTGCAGCAAGAAACAAAGAAATCAAAGAACAGAAGGACAAGAAAAACACAGCGGAAAGAATCAGAGCAACTAAAGTCGAAGAAAGGCTGTAAGACAGACGACAAGGAAGAAGGAAAGAAAATACAAGCTAAGAAGCGAAGAGCACTGATGCGAAGGAAATGAGACACATGAAAGGACATGAAGTATAGCAAGATACAATGAAATGTGGTCGGACGTCGGACATTTGCGTAATTGGAGGGAAAGCAAAATGCTGAAGAGCGAGCTGAACCATGCCTCGCTGAATTTGCCCACAGCCATACCTGCAATCTGTGCATTTGACAAAAGAATGCAGGGATCAATCCCCCGCAAAGCTACCCCAAAAGTTTGAAAGTGAAGTCTGGACGCTGAGAGGAGTCTCATGATGTCTCATGTAGCCTGACTTCATTAGCTCCAGCAGTTTGACCTCAAATTTACAACAGCATAGGACAACTGGACCTTTGCCAGTCCTGCCAGTCAAACGAGATCTTTTCACCTACTGAGATTGTAGGATTGAGTCAATTGAGGTTTGAAAGATATTGAAAGATCTGCGCTTCGTCTTGGGCCACTGCGCAACCATGCTCTGCTAGGGAGCCCTTGACCTCAAGGCCTCGCCAGGGGCTGTCCTGACACTTCTCAATCGGACAAATCTTTGATTAGCGGTTGGCTAATGTTGGCTAAACCCGTCCCAATATACTTCCAACAACTCATCCCTGAGACCATACGAGTGTTTCACCAAGCAGAAAAGAGCTTGCAGTCCTTGTGGGCCAACAGAGATGTCATTGCCCAGTTCATCTGCCTTAGCTCTCGCTCAAGCTGACCCCATACGAAAGCAACTGCCACATGCTCTGTATGCACTGTATATATCTGTATATGGTCTGATTTTTGAAACTGTTGGACAAGTTGGACGCTCGAGCCCAGGAGTCAGGCTTTAGGGCTGTTCTGCACTTGCGGACATGCCGTTGGACAGTCTTTGCACCTTAGTCAAGGTGGGTCTTGGCAGTCCCCTCCAAAATGACTGAGGCATACAGAGGCCCCATTGCAACCAGTTGCCAATTGTTCGTTCACCGCCTATGTCGCTGACTTTCGTTGAGCAAGTCCATGAGCTTAGGCTCCTCAGTGTCAGTGCATCGCACATTTCTATGCAATTTGTTGACATATCTTGTGCAGTAAATGCGTGAAAAATCAAGCGGTCCTCAAGCATTGTGAAAGCACCACCAGCTGCACTTTTGCTGACCTTCCAGCAAGTATACATCCCTTGAAGTCCAAGTCTCCCATATTACTTGATGCATTGCCGCATTGCAGCATTGCTGTATCAGGATTACATTGCCAACTCTCACAATGCTAGCAATTACAAAACTGCACTCATGCTGCCCATGACCTTTGGTTCTACCAGCAATGGCTTGACTTTGTCCAGGAACTTGTCAGCATACTTGGGGCTACGCTCCTAGGTTCCAAGCGCAGGTTCCACAGGCGTGCCATCTGCTGCTCTGGCTCCGAGGGCCAAACCAAAATCTGCTCAACAGTGAGACCTCTTCTCTCCTGTGACACACACCATAGGTCACACCATGGTCACAAGACATGTCACAAGATGTCACAAGATTCAGAAGGATCACGCTCAAAGAATGCAGAAACATCAACATGTCACTTGCTGGTTCGTTTCATGCCAGATTTTGATGAGTCTCACTCAATCAACCAGACTCCTTGTCTAGCTCACCATCATCATCTTCAGAAGATATGTCTTGGAAAATATTGAACCTCAGAATATCTGTGCCACTCTTGAGGGGGCTTAGTGGTACCAAACGACTCACTGCTGTACAGAACAGACTGTGTATGAATGGGTGGAGACGAAAGGAGTCAACTCACGAATTAAATCCAGGACCAAAACTTGTGAGCAAGTTTACGGCCATCGCCACGCATGGCTCTGCCATCTTGGTCCTTTCACATAGGGTTCTGAAGCATGTGTGCAGAGACACGAACATAATATATAGTATATATATATATATTAATTATTGTTGTTATTAATGTTACTGTATAGAATTGATTGCCGTTGTTTTTATCATTGCTATGATCATTATTATCATGATTATAGTCACTATCATTCTCTGATATTAATCGATACCACACACATACATAGATTGCGCGTGCACATGCACAGTGCATCCATGGATCATGGATCTCTTGCAATGATAGTCATCAGGGAGTCAACCGTTTTCGCTCCTTCTGCACCTCAGACCATCCCACCTCTGCTGCCTGACAAAGGTTGAGCAAATACCCAAAGAATATCAAAGAATCTACTGTAAGTCTCCCCAATTCCCTGATATCCCCTGAATCCTCTTGAGAGTTTTGCTGAACGCAATCAAGCCGTGCAAGTTTCTGCCTTCCGATCCAAGATGTGCGCATTCTGCTGCGTTAACATGCATTAGCGCTCTTTTTTCTTGTCCAGCGCGGCCCTCTTTACAGCGTCAAGAGAAAAACTGTGAGAGTCTTTTGCCTCTATGTCTCTCTTCACATCTGCAGGGTCTCAGGCACGACGGATGTCTTCATGATGGCCTTTTGAATCACATAATGTTGTATTGAAATGTATTGAATTTTATGAACCTGTTCAATATGGATTGGTTTATGACTTTATTCACCGTTCAAAGGGTGCCCGAGGCAAAGACGCCTAATTCGAGATGTGGCACTGTATGGAAAACATGGTGGAGAAAGCCAAAGCACGGATCATGTTGCTCACGCAGCGCGTACTTTCGCAAAACTTCTAATGGAGTGAAATCTGAGTTAAATCTGATGGGTATCAAGCAATCTGTAAAGACCTCGGCCCGAAGACCCAACACAAGAATTCGACACTGTGTAGTGTAGAACATGCAGATCATGATTCAAATCAGCAACTCAACCGGACTTGGTTTAAATTTCAACCCTTGAACACTCACAAAGATTGCTGGAGAAGTAACAACTGCATAAGACTGCAAGTAAGCCCTGAACGCAAACCCTCGACATCCACGTTTTTTCAACAGTGGCTGTCAAAAGCCGCCTCAATCCCGTCAAGTCTTTGCAATCTTTGCATCAAGTGCCAGCATCAACAGCAGGGATGGGTCTCCTATATTTTCATTAAAGAATATTAAGACCTGGTTCATAGTAGTTCATTAAGAGCTTTGGAATTCACCAGTGAGTTGCAATGTGTTTTCTTTGGGACTTGTATCATCAGCCTTACAGTGCTAGTGCTGACCTTGCCGTGTCAACAGGTCCTTCCAATCTGTTTCCAGCACAACATTGGTCTCAGCTGTGCTGGGATTTCCATATTATGGCACACAGGTGTTTTGGGTGTTTTGGAGCGAATGTCCCACACACTGAGTACCAAACCTACTCTGGCCCCTGTCCAGCAAGCTCCTCAAACAGAGCAAATTGATTGGCAATACCAAGGAATTTCCGCAAGTTAGGACTCTCAGCCTACTTCGCAGTATGCATTGAAAGAAGAAGATGCGCACTAGGCTAACCTGATATATTGATTCTGTATGTGTATAGTATCTGTATTGTCATGGTACATCAACAAAACAATGTGTTATCAAATATTATAAGTTATATATGTACACACATAGACATATATACACACATAACAGTGCATATCATTGTATACTATCCTTATCATTATTACCAGCGTATATTATACATATACATTGACTATTATATATATATATATATTTATAGCACTAGTGTGTTTCATTGTGTCTGAAAATATACATATAATATCATATTATATTATACATAATATATATATATATATATATGTAATGTCATATATGTAATATATTAAATATTATATCATATATGTATATTATATATATAGTGTATTATATCATATTCGTAGTGTGTATCATAGTATAATGTTTCTGCATACCATTGCATATCTTTCACATTGTTATATATTCCTCGTGTGTATTATAGTGTGTATATATATACGTAATGTTATTGCATACCATTGCATATCTATCACACTATATTGTAGTAGAATTAGAGCAACCCGATATAGTAGATATACCTAATAGATATGGTGTCCCGTTTTGAACCCTCCAGTGCCCCGACTGTGAACAGCTTCTGGATGCTTCTGGTTTTGAATCTTGCTCCCTGCTTGTCTACTGCTGTAGCTATCCAGAGTCCTGGATGTAGGTGATGTCGTCCCAAGGATGGCGGTACAACGGCTGCTTCAGCCTGAAATTCCCAACTCCAAACTTCAGGATCAGGCTGTGTCAGTCATCACTGTCGATGGTCGATGCTGCATTTCATGGCCATTCCATTGCAGTCCTATCTGAATCTACTTCTGACCCAACACATCCCAACACTCCTTAGTCTCACTCTGCCAATACTATTACTGCATGCTACTGCTATCATCTTCTGTGCAAGTGCCCATAAAATCCCAGAAATGCATTCTGATCTGGCCTCAGCTGGTCAAGGTAGTGTCCGATGAAGCCAATAGATCGACCTGTGGGCGGAGAACTGAAGATTGGCAGGCGACTTCACACGGTTGTCCGAATCCTCTGACTCTCATTTCGGATGATGAAAGATGTGCAACCACGATGCCTAAAACGAAGAGACCGTTGAGAGTGCCGAAAGCCATCAAGTCATCACACTCTTCCTGCGGCTGAAGCCACACAACACGGCTAGGAGGAACATCTCACGAATTTGTCATGATGAATCATGAGTCATGAGATGTCATGAGATGTCATGAGATGTCATGAGATGTCATGAGATGTCATGAGATGTCATGAGATGTCATGAGATGTCATGAGATGTCATGAGATGTCATGAGATGTCATGAGATGTC
>Ga0126342_10016295_pt1 | contig 12965 bp, 15 predicted proteins | sample Cyp1metagenome_FD_92528 | JGI IMG/M metagenome (GOLD analysis project Ga0126342, IMG submission 92528) | Coral microbial communities from Lord Howe Island, Old Settlement Bay, Australia - Cyphastrea 1 metagenome | ecosystem: Host-associated > Invertebrates > Cnidaria > Coral ... | reverse complement strand
TATAGAGCGCAAGGGAAACGATCGAGTTAGAACATGCATCATGAGAGTCAGCTGCTTATCCCAAACCTACCTAACCGTTGATATGCAACACACACATATCTACTGCATATACTGCATATATATATATAAACTGTATATATATAGATATATGTATATATGGTCCAGCGTTCCAACCCCCCTCCCCCCCGCCATGGTCATGGGTCAGCCATAGTACTGTCCCCCTCCCCCCCTGTGGTGTGGTGGGTGTGTGGTACTGTCCCCCTCCCCGCCCTGTGGTGTGGTGGAGGTGTGGTACTGTCCCCCTACCCCCCCTGTCGTGTCATGAGGGTGTGGTACTCTATGGATAATAGGTATGGTATGTAAGTCTGTCGGGTATGGTATGTTTGATATGACAGTATGTATGGTTTGTATTGTATGTATGGTTACTATGATGGGTATGGAATGTTTGCTATGTAAGGTAGGTATGGTATGTATGACATGTATGTTTGGTATTGTATGTGTGGGAGGTGTGGTAAGTATGTTTCATATGTATGGTATGTGTGGTATGCATGATAGGTATGATAGGTATGGTATGTATGGTATGTATGGTATGTATGGTATGTATGGTATCATTGGAATGTATGGTAGGCACGGTATATCTTAAACACATGTAGTGTTGTGAGAGTACACAGGTAGTAAATAGGAAGTAAATACATAGCACATGTATATAGAACTAACTATAGGTAGCACGTAGGTACTTTGAGGGAGTATGTGTGCTAGGTAGGTCGTCTAAAGGGTAGCATGTACCTAGTAAATGCGAGGCTGGTAGTCAGAATCGCTGCAAAAACCTAGATACGAGGAAGGACCTCAGAAATGCTGCCAGCAGCTTGCAAATAGAAGGGAACGGGGTGCTACCTGGGGACCCATACCATTGGGGGGGGTAGGAACATGGAACACGAGACCATATACCGACATTATATTACCCCATACTATTCTATATGGGGGGTTTCCTAAAATGGGGGTACCCCCAAATCATCCGTTTTAACAGGATTTCCCATTATGAACCATCCATTTTGGGGTACCACCATTTATGGAAACCCCCAGCAAATGGCTTATTGGTGCTTAGCAGGGAATGGATGAGAATGGGGGAATGGGATGATTATTGATAGTTAGCCAGTGGATCATTCCCTCATTCCCTGCGTTTAGCACCAGTAAGATAGCTTTGTTGATGAAAATTTGTTGATCATAAAATATATTATACCCCATACAGATCCATACAGCTCCATCATCATACTGTGGATGGGCCAGCGAAATCCTTCACCATCTTGGATGGTTGAAGCCCTAAAAGTAATGGGATACCCTCTGGTTATGTCAAAATAGCTATTGAAAATGGTGATTTTCCATAGCAAACTGTTAGTTTACCAGGCCGGGTAAACCACCGTTTTCAACATACTGGTGCTTTGGATTTCGCTGGCCCATCCACCGTCCGTTACGTTGACGAAACTCCCAACCTTGGAGAAGGTGTCATTCCACAGGTGGTGCTTTCGGACCTCGGACGAAACTCCCGAAAGATCACCTTGTTTCATGGGAATTTTATGGGAACAACATGGATAAATATATAGGATCTTATAGGAAAAACAATGCTGATGATTTTTACAGGAAAAGCAATGATCATAAATCGGATCTTATAGTAGAAAACCATGGAAAACCGATGATCATATGTTTTTGGGATGTTGTACTTGGAAAAGCAATGATACAATGATAGACCATCGGATTAGGCGGTCACATTTGGATACATTTGGATTGAAACCCCTACTGTAGCTGATGCAATGCAAAGCCGAGAGATTTACCTGGACATTGCAAGCTCAGATGATCTCAGTCAATCCATGCAAGAGTGGTACCTATATGATCGAACTATATCAAAATGAAGGGCTTTACAAAGGAAAAGCAAGATAAATAGCAAGCCCCCAAGTTGAGACAGATTTCAGTAGAATCCAGTCCACAAATAGTGATAATGGTTACGTTTGGGCATCTTATCTTTCTTGGGGGTTACTTAATATATCATAGTCATATAATATACACATACTGCATATTCTGTGTAAGTATATGTATATATATATATAAGCAATTCTAACATACTATAACAATTCATTGATTATAATTCTATAATATGATAATATATTATATGTACATGGCCTTTAGATTCTATAGATCCCACATTATCCCAGCGTATCGAGGCGGCCTCAATGGCATGTCTTGACCTGGGCGCAAGACAAAAGGGGGATTTTAGCAACAAGAAATAACCTGGATTGTCATGGATTGTTGGTATAAATTAGGGATAAGGTTGGTAAATTCACTGGTATAGATTAGGGATACATCACTGATATTTACCATGGGTATTGTGATGGGTATTTTCATGTGGGTAACACTTAAGAAACCAGCCATTTGGGAATGGTTGGAATCCCACCTATTTATGGTGGTGATTTGGGCATTTGGGGGATGGTTTATGACATTGGAAAAACCCAGATTCATGGGGATGTACCATGGGATTTTTTTGTCGATATCGACAGCCACGAATAAGCCCGGCATACCCCGGCTATGGAATGGATGAGGATGGGAGCCTCCCGCCGTGTGCATGAGGCTTTGACATTGCATGGGGCTCTATCCCCACCCGCCTAAAAAAACACTGAATCATCCCAATTGTTGGAATCAGATAGTCTCTGAAAACCACTGGAGTTTCTCGCTTCAACACAACCAAACTAGTCACAAAACTAGTCACCTAGTCACCTAGTCACCTCATGTTACATCTTTCAGATATCTGAACAAACTCCAATGGCCAAAGGGGCCCTGTTTTCCATTGCCAGGCCTCCAGCATCAAATGGGGGGGAAAAAATACCCCAATAGCTGGATGGTTTATTTCATGGAAAAAGCCTCTACTAAAATGGATGATATTAGTAGGGCTACGACTAAAATAAAGGAAGCCTCCTTATTAAGTTACTTACAGTATGAGTGTTATTATTGAAAGACGTGTGAATGATCTCCCAAATTTCAGCCTTGCTGTCTGACAAGTTCTATTCTATCCTCATTCTTGTACCTGGACACATTGTCTGCCTCATAGATTCCACATGGAGGTTTCCTAAAATTCGGGTACCCCCAAATCAATCCAAATCATCCATTTAATATCCATCTTGTGTTGGGATTTTCCATTACAATCCATGAATTTTGGGGTAACCCGCACGGCAATGGGAAAGCTCCGCATGGTCAAGCCCAGCAGATCCCTGGGCGTCGCACTTGAAGCGGTAGCGAGAGTTCCACACGATTGGCAGATCTGCGCTTTCTTCCACCTGCACCGCAACGCAGCGTGGCGCTTTACACTAGCCTCTTGGGGATCTAATGGTTGGGGAAATCATATGAAATCATGGTTCATACATTCTCATAATATATAATGGTGAATCGTGGATAATCAATGATAATCATGGATGCTGAATCGAGTATTGAAGAGGATCTACCCTCCGGTGTCATCAAACATGGCCGGGAAATCGCCATCAAAATGAAGGTTTAGACCTGGGAAAATCAAACGGAGGGATCCCTTCTTTCGGTGATTCAGCCCCCCGAAAAATATCCAGAAATGGCAAAATCGCATGAAAGTTGGACTGCTTATGACCACCAGGTGGCCATCGAACAGGTTAAATGATGGTCACCAGCTGCATCTCTTCCTGACCCTATAGACTATAGCTGGGTGTTATATTTCAACACATCAAAAAAAAAATGAAAACGGTCATCACAACTCAACGCCTCGCCTGAACTCGCTTGAAGTCCAGATCTAAACAGCTCAGTTCCAGTGGAACCAAAGAGCCCTTGATGGTGACCTATCAGGGACCCTCAAAAGACCACAGCTGGAAAGACGGCGAACATCTTCCATCAAACAAGACCTTGTAAAAGAACACCAGTCGCCATTTTCAGAAATCATAGAAGATATTATGAACATATGTTGGATCACACCGTCAGGTGTAGCCATTTATCAATTTATTGTGGATTACGACGTGACCTAATGTGACTACCCTCTGGCAATTTAACATAGCTATTGAAAATGACCATTAATAGTGGATTTTCCCATTAAAAATGGTGATTTTCTATAGCTATGTTAGTTTACCAGAGGGTATCCTCGCCTTGTCAATGATGCGCAACTTGTTTACGATCTCTTTGGAACACAACTCAACGACCTAGGGAGGTGCGGAAATTGAGACTTTTCCGGTCTGAAAAATTGAGGCGATGATTCATTGCATGGCTGGTCAATCTGAAAAATGGGTGCTGAAATTGCCATCGTTTCTGCATGTGAACCATCCAAAATACCTCTAGACTCTAGATATAATCAATACATATCAATAATTACTCAAATTGATATAGATATCTACCTTCCTGAAGCAATTTTGCCTTGGACCTGCTGGCTAGGAGCTGATGTGCTCCCTTTAATCTATTTTCCAAACCGCTCAGAACGGGCAAAAGGAGACCTGATGTGCAAAAAGATCTCTTGGCCCCATGCTGTCTGCGACACCAATATCCTGACACCATACTTCCTGCCGCGCATTGAGACAGCTTGCAATGTCTGGCATGGTGCTGATTTGGACTCCTGAATTTCTTCCTCCACACTCCATAGTCACCGTAGTCCATACATTGGACTCCGTCTTTTGGGTCGCAGACAATCACTTCGCATCATCTCCAGTCTTTCGGCTTCACACCGACACAAGTGACACAGAAGGAGACAACAACCCGACCTCGTTGCATGCTCGATGCTGCTAGCGACACTGACCTTGCCAGGGGAGACCCGCTAGAAAGGTAGGGAAAATATGGGGAAAATGGGGCTGGAAAACTATGGAAGACCAATGGATTTGTGGCTTTTCTACGATTTTCTGATGATTTTCAGATTTTTTTGAGACAAACCTGGGTTTTCCATGTGGCGCAGTGCAACAAAAACGAACAACTTGTGCCATAGGAGCTTTGGTACTTCAAGAGTTTCACAAAGTGATTCAGACTGATGTTTTCGCCATCCCAGAAATATTTGGGGATCATCCCAAATTTCTTTCAATATATATATATATGATAATTGGCAAAAACGATATAATATAATAGATAAAATAATTAGTAATAATAATAATATCACATAATAATAATTAATAATAATAAAATATTAATAATAAATATCATGCCATGTCGTTTTTTCCATCCCGGGCAGTAACCTATTGCTTCACCCTATGGAAATCACCAGCAGTGTGTCCCGATGGTATCCCCACGTTGGGCGAGATATAGGAGGCGTCGATCTTAAAATCGCTTCCCACGGCGCCCTGGCCAAAATGGGGCCCGTTGTTGGCAAGAAAAACGACACGAAACGACACGAAACCGGGAGATTTTTTGATTCAAACAACAAAAACATCGATCTTTTTCCACGGAAAAAATATCCTTTTCGAACATAGTCATATGGCATGGCTCAGGATGACTTCCCGGAGAAAATATGGGACATGACGGGATGGTTGGGGACGAACGAACTCCCGGAGAAACAGGAAAAAAAAACATGTTTCTAACCTACCCCATCCCAATGCTATCATCCAAGAGCTTTCTGACATGTCATGTCAGTATGCATATATTTGGAACCATTTCATCAAAAATTGAACAACATTAATATACATTAATTATATATTCTATTGCAGTAATTTGGTCAACCAGAAACGATCCCAAATCGGGTTTACTATTGGCTACAGTATACCCCCACTTAGGATGATTTATAGCCCCAAATGGCTGATCATCGGCATGGTTATGTTCCCTTTTGTTGGACCCAATCACATGATTCAATGACCTGAGATGCGTCTGAAAATGATGGGCTGTTCCCCAAAAAATGTCGTGGTGAATCGTCATTTTCCCATCGTTTTCCCTCAAAAACGAGCAGCGTCAAAAAAAAAACAAACGGTTGCGAAGTGGTTCGGCTGCAGTTTGTTTTGGCTGCTCCAATCATGGTTGTTTGGCTGATCACTTTTGAAAAGGTGAGTAGAACCCCGATGCTAACAATAAACATTATATTGTAGTGACAATATATCCTGGTAGTATCCCATGAATCCCTTATCATTTATATCCCATTACTATCCTGCTGATATCCCATTATATTGGTACCCATTAGCATCCTATTCATAAACCTATTAGCATCCCATTAGTAATTCCATTAATATGGGGCCTTCGTAGAATCACCATGGAAATTCCTGAAATTGTTTTCCATGACTTGGATGATTTGGGGGCACCCAAGTTTAGGAAACATCCATATTCATTTCACTATTGTTAATTGGATAATTGGTAACAATACAACAATATATAATATTGATACAATGTATGACAATAAAACGATAATAATAATAATCATGTTAATTACTGGATAAACATTTAATTGTCATTAAATTATAAACATCATTAAACATCATAATTATACTAATTATTTATCAAGTGTCAATTTTCACATTATTGTTGATCATTGTGATTTATTAGATCAATATGGTATTATGACCATTATTGTTGATAATTGTTGACTTAACTAGTGTTAACAATGTAATAGTTATGTCATTTTTGTTGATAATTGATAATTGTCATGGCTGTGATGTTTATAACTAAATCATCACAGCCTATAAAAAGTCACAGCCATGACACACACCTCGCCGCTCGCAGCTCGTCACCACATCCCACATGTCTCAACACCCTCCCACCTCGATGGCCCATCCGCGATGGAGTGCAAAACTCAAGTCCACGCGACCTCAAAAGAAGATGTACCCTCTGGTAAACTAACATAACTATGGAAAATCACCATTTTTAATGGGAAAATCCACTATAACTGGTCATTTTCAATAGCTATGTTAAATTACCAGAGGGTAAACCCTGGGATCAATGGATTGGTTTTGTTGGGAAAATCTTAACCGGAAACCCATGGTTTTGACCATCAAATTGATCGGTCTTTCCTGTAAAAATTCCCATCATTCAATTCTATGATGGGATCTTTGGCTTACCCTCTCCCATAGGATCCATGTATGCCATATATGGTAACATTTACCATCAGTCTACCCCAAATGTTAGCATATATACCAGCACCATGGATCCTATGGGTCTGGTAAACGTTTACAGTTTGTGAACTTGAAAATGGCCATAGAAATAGTAAATTTTATCCATGAAAATGGCATGGTGATTTTCCAGTTCGTTACGTTAGTGAATCCCAGAGGGTAGTTGATGTGACCATCTGGTTATTTAACATAGCTGGCTGGAAAATCCCCGAAATAAATGGAGGTTTATAGCTGGGAAAATCATCTATAAATGGGCCATTTTCCATGGCTATGTTAAATAACCAGAGGGTAGTTGTAAGGTCCCAATATTATCATATATCAATATATATTATCTATGCTCAAATGAAGTCAGATGAATTTCGATTTTTCGATGATCTTGTTGGAAATTGTGGCACCATGATTTATATGGATTGGAATCTGGAAACCTGGTGTGTAGATCCCAAAAGTTGAACTTTTAGATGGCCACTTCAGGCCATGTAAGCCGTGTGAGTCACCCATCTCTTCAAGGTGGTGACTAGCAGAACGGCGCAGAACGGCAACAAAAACGTATCTATATATTTATGCATGGGGGTTCAAAAAAACCAAGGAACGTCACAACTACAACAATCAGAGTTTATGCCATATATATAATATCATATAATGTTTCTTTATCATCTACAGAATTTCTACAGTATGGTTTATAAACCAACATGCATCACCAGTCGTTTTTGAAAACCACAGCAGCACTGTGGCGTCTCGTGGCGTCTCTCAGGCACCCAACACTTGTCTCGAAGTCTCTGTTGTAGGCCAGGATGTTGCCGATAGCCGGCCAAGACGGAGGACCTCAAGGGCCCCTTTTGCGCCATGGTTTCAATGGTGTTTTTCCAGGATCCAACAGATGGAGCTACGTGTTTACGTACCATATTTTTGGCCATACTTTGGGAGTATATCTCCTTACATAGCCCTTATACAAGCCTTATTAATATGGTAGGTAGCTCCAATTTGGGTTCCTGGAATGGCCATGGATGGTTGGAAAAAATGGGTGGGTGAAATGATTTTGGGGTCATTTATGGAGCAAAGGAGCGAGCCATTCTGAACGGGATGAGAATAGGAATATCAGCCATGGATATAATGATGGGATGGGATATATTTATAATATATAATGATATATCACACTTCAAGCAGTGACGTATGGGTTTATCTAGAAGTGATATCTAAATTATGGCATTTCAAGTAGAAAAATGACAACTAGATAATGGGCAGTACCACTCCGCCCTTCGTTTTGCCGTGAAAACAACACAAAGTGTAACGACCATTCACGCATTCTATCATTCTGGGATTGCACAAAATCATGGTCCTACAATTTTTTCCTGGTTAAATCATGTTAAATCCCCACCTTTGCCAACCTTTGCTGGACCAATTAACCATGGATTTTGCTGGTCAAAATCCAGTCAGATTTTTGGTACCCCAAAATCCATGGATGGTTACAGGGCACATCAGGGAACTGTGACGACCGCACCGCGCAACAGCACCAACGATCGAAGAGAAGGCGAGAACAGAAAGATCTGCCATTTTCCTCTCCTGCGAAGGGAAAATGGAACTTCGAAAGTGCAGATTTCTGGCTAAGAAAGTGGCTGCCTGGTTGTTTCAAGCCATTTAAGAAACACATGGCAAAACATGCACAAGTCATTGGGGATCTTCTTTATCATCATGGATCCTCATCCCTTGGAAGACGGACCATTGATGATTTAGCTGTTTTCAGACTGGTGAAACTAACCAGTTCGCAAACTAACCAGAGGGTAACTTACGCACATTCCCAACAAATCACTCTGAACCCTCGCAAGAAAACAGAAAACATGGCGCACACACACACACAACGCTTGTTTTCTTTTCGCCGCACGGCCGAAGACGGCCCCCCAATGAAGCCGATGCCTTCAAGCTGCCATCTGGCTGTGTCTGAAAATGGGGGAACATGCTACATCCAAGTTATGGCTAAGAGGGGAACTATGGGGATCTTATGATTAGGGAACCTTTTATCATTCCACTTTTTTGGGAGGAAAAAGATGCAAGTGATAGTAGTTGACTATTGGAACTTGTCTGGTTGTACTTCCGTTTAAGATTATTTAGTCTGGGGATTCATCATTAAGAGCTCATGAAGAGTCGCATTGGCTTACAGTTTCAAAGCATGTTCGACATGTTTTTCAGTTTTCATCCCTAAATTGTGGGATAACTACCATCTGGTTATTTAACAGTTTGCCATGGAAAATCACCATTTTTAATAGGTAAACCATCTATTTCTATGGGCTTATATCATGGCTATGTTAGTCATAACCAGAGGGTACCCTAAACTTTCGTAGCTGAAAACATCCCAAAAAACTCCCCATTCCATTCAATGATTCAGCTCTGCACGGAAAGTTCCAGTTCCATTTGTTTCGTATCCATCCCTATGGTGCAGAAAATCGATACCAATCTTACATCACCACATGGAAATGGTGCTGAAATGCTGCTGAATTCCTGATGCTCAGACAGATTTCCAGCATCCAAGCGTATCAACGATCATTCATGAAATTCATGATCATTTCTGGTTAAAATTCTCCAAGACTTCTTGGATTTTCTGGTGAGCATCCCACCATCCCATTTCTATCCACTGCCTCAGATGGTGACTGCCACCGCCTTGGTTGTGGATGTTGTGACCATAACTTGGAGCTTTGATTTAGTGAATTTAGCGTCATGCTGAAATAGATAGAATATGGAAAATACATGAAAGGCCAAAAAAACAAGTCATGACTAGAATGGGAATATCTTCGAAATCTTTGAAAATTCCATATATTCATCCATATTCTATCTACTTCAGGATGATGATCAACTCAAAACTTCCTTGACATGTTTCCTCATCCCCGATTTTTCTACATCTCCCTGGATGCTTTCTGCTGATCCAGTTTAAGTTGTGGAATGTTCTGGGGATTCGTGGGGGATGTTCAAATGTTCAAAGATGAAGCCATTTGATGCACAAAAAAAAACAAGTTCAACGCTCGAAATCGATGCTGGTGTAAACAGGAAAATGTGCAGAAAATCCATGGGTTTTCTCCCAACCAATGGGAGCAAGACCGGCAAACAAAATCCCTCAAAACCAGTCCAATGATGGATCTGTGTGTGTCCAAAAATGGGGGTACGGTAACCCAAATCATCCAGCTGATTTTCGGATGTTCCATATTTTTCCATTATACACGATCCATTTTGGGGTGCCCCCAGGGTTCCCCTCCATCTGCTTCCGAAATCAGCTACTAGGCCTGCCCCGGCTCAAGCCCTCGGCCCGCGCTTGAGGGGAAACTCCAGCTGTCCTCAACATGGAGAAGATCACAAGCGAAAACTATGGTACCAGGATGTCGACTTAACATACATATATATATATATATACACATCCGAACATGGTACTATATTATATATATATATATATCACTATGTATATATATATATATATATATGTTTGTGTGTGTCGGTACTATATACACCCCAACATGATGACTTAACTATACTCAACTCACATCACGCCGCTAAAGGCACATCTTGATCATCTTGTGTGGCGCTGTGAAAAACACTAGGCACATCACGCTGCTAAAGTCACAGCACGGGCATTGTTTTTTGCAATGATTCATTGCGGCTGCCAATGAATTCCGCAAATCGTAGAAAGTAGGTGAAATGAAGAAAACATTGCGCACGCGGGCAGTCAACATGGATTTTTTTCCTTTGAAATCACAAAACATTGCGCGCGCAGCAATAAATCAGTAATGTACCCTGAAAATGTGACAGTGGTATGTGCGCACTGCCTGTGATATATGGTCATGCACAGATGTACGTTCCCTCCGGGTAACCTCATCTAGCTACGGATCCCTATGGTCTACGAAACAGCGGAGATATGCGTTGGCCTTGTGGAGTACGCTCCCAGACAGGTATGTGGAATAAGATTTTTGCATGATATACGGATTTGTTCAAGGCTCCAGCCACCCTTTTTAGCCAGGAACATCCAGAAGAATGAAGAAAAGGTGAGCTGGCGCGCGGGTAAAACTACAAAAACATATGGTTTAGAAAAAACACAAATCAGTGGATATGACTAAAGCTGAGTTTCGTGTGGCGGGCACCAATCAAGATGCGACTTCATCAAGAAGATGCGACTTAAGTCAAGACCCCATATATGATATATGGGATACTATGGGGGTAACTATGGGATACTATGGGCATGTACAGCTCTTTTTGTTCGTTGCACAGGACCGATTTTACTCACCAAAAACATCCAAACGTGGTCATCCGACGCTTAAGTTGCTGTCGCATATCTAGCCTTTGGACACAAATAGTGTCGCACTCCAAATCTGGAAGGGATCTCTATATTATATAAAATAACAAGCAGCAAGAATCAGTGACGCTTGGACTCTAGTGAACCCAAAATTGCTACAAAATCGTTGAACCATGCTGAATCGAACTGGTATCCCCATTGACATTTCCGGTGTTGAAACCAGCTGAAGACAAAAACTAGGCAACTTGTATCTGAGCGGATTCCACCACCAGACACAACCTGTAGAAGGTTGTTACATTGTAGTTACACCTGATCTCGTGTTAGATGAGAAGTGGCAAGATTCGGGAATCGTCTGGCATCCCATCCTAACCTAGCCTCACTGATTTAGCTGGGTCAAAACCATGGTAGCCGTTTCTTATCTTCTGTTCATATCAAAACAGCTGGCAGTTTTGGATGTTCATCGCTCCGAAATAGGAACCACCAACTCATTCAACACTGCGCAGCTGCAGAGCAGCTGTCCTCACCAGCTTCAAATGCCACCCTTTTTCGACGCGCATTGCTCAGCCCTGCAAGCCTGATGGGAAGCAGGAAAGACATAGGAAGAATGCATCAAGGGAGACGGAAGACATGTGTGTGGCTGGAATCTGTGGGGGGAGCCCGGAACTCGCTACTGAACCATCATTTCCAATTTCTGAATTAAAAGTACCATGTTGATCCATTTTAGTCCATTTTATGGGCATCCTCGTTTTCAGACACACCAGTATTACAGTATGTTGTTTTTCCAACACAATTTTCTAAGAATTTCTATATCGGATAATTGCACCGATATCTTTGTTGTTCCAGCAGTTTGCAACTCGCAAACTGAGGTAATGCTTCGAGCAATGGGAATCTTCATGATGCAGTACAGCAACTATCATCCCCCCCGGGCCCTGCCCTGTTTTGGAAATCAAACATACTCCCAACGAAATCATAAGTTTTGTAATATTTTGTTATAACCCATAGGATCCATGTATGCCATATATGGTAACATTTACCATCAATATACCCCAAATGTTAGCATATATACCAGCACCATGGATCCTATGGGTAATTATACATCACAAATTCATAGAAATCCCGGGTTTCATGACTTTCATGGAGTTCCACGATCTTTCAGAACCAACCATCCCCACCACGTCACGTCCTGCTGCGAAACGGTACACGTCCATCTCTGCTTGTCTGCTCAGCTGTCGGGCGGAACCCCGCCAAGGCCTCAGAGTATTGAAAGCCATGGTGAAAAACAGGGATCCCACATGGGTATGGGTCAAAATTAGGTACCCCAAAATTATGGATGGTTAATACTAAACTAGACTAACATCTGTGGTCCCCTAGGTCTTCCATTTTGACCCACATCCACATGACGACTAGAACCCCCTTTTTACGGGTTTTAACATGTTTGGGGGATGAGAAACATTGATGATAACAAATCCCCAAGAATTTTTGGGGGTGCCCCAGTTTCTGACTGCAAAAGGGTTTTCAGAATCAGGCCTTATGGCTATGATCAAGTGTAGTATCAAAGCAGTGACAGACTGAGCTGTGGTGGATAACAACAACTTTCTACCGCAGGCTCCTTTTAAGCCTCAAAG
>Ga0126342_10016294_pt1:0-7500 | contig 12965 bp, 9 predicted proteins | sample Cyp1metagenome_FD_92528 | JGI IMG/M metagenome (GOLD analysis project Ga0126342, IMG submission 92528) | Coral microbial communities from Lord Howe Island, Old Settlement Bay, Australia - Cyphastrea 1 metagenome | ecosystem: Host-associated > Invertebrates > Cnidaria > Coral ... | reverse complement strand
CTACCAGAAATATGCAGGTATTGCCTGACATCAAAGAATGGCAGAACGCTCACGGCGGCGATGACCGTTGCACCGCAACAAAAAAAAACATGGTGCCGTTGCTTGGGGTTGGCCCTTTGGCAGACCGCAGATCTTGGTCCGGTTTTACCCTCTGGTAATTCAACATCGCGATGGAACATCACCATTTTTTCATAGGTAACACAGAAAAATGGGCCAATGATCCATAGCACACGCTTAAAGAACCCTGTGCTTTTACCATCTAATGGGGTGAAATTTGGTCATGCTGGTATTGAGGATTCAACTCTCGTCCCAGGTCGAGTGGAATTGTTGAGTTCACTGGAAAATGCGAATTCGGGGGAAAATGCAGGGATTTCCGATATCGACTTCGGATGGTTCAAGTACTCAACAGAAAACCAGGTACATGAGGATGTTGCTAGCAGTTACTAGCACATATGAACATATTAACGACACTACTTCAATCCTTGGTTCACGTTTCATCGGAAGAACATCCTGGGGCCTGCTGAGGTACCAGGTGGGCTGCATCTGCAGATGGATACCCTCTGATTATGTCAAAATAATTATGGAAAATCACCATTTATTTCGTGAGTTTTCCCATGAAAAATGGTGATTTTCCCATCAGTTTTTTGTATGTTTACCAGGGGGTAATAGAAACATAGCCATGTAATATGCCAGCGCTCAATGGAATTTTGCCGGTACAACGGTGATTTCTATTCCTTGCGGCATCTTGCGGCCCAAAGATCCAAGTTGTGCCTTCATCTTCCCCTTTTATCTCAAGAAATCAGGCTGCTCTTTCCACACTGGTGGGGTTTTACCCATTACTTTCCATGCTTAATGCTTGACGCAAATTAGGTGAATTCCCTCGAAGATTCGTGACGAGTTGATCTTGTGAGGCTGGCATTGGAATCCAGTGAAAAAAACACATCCTTTAAACCATCTGTTTTGGTGATTTAAATTTAAATCATTTATATTATCCCAATGATTTAAAATCACCCAATACTAAACCAGCCTTTTTTGTTTATACGTACTCATTTATGGTAAGTGGTTTGGGATTTACTAAATTCAACCTGGGATGATCGCAATTCACATCGTTTACTCGTTTATATACTCGTTTTTTAAAGGACCAAACTCAAGAATTGGATATGCAAAGTGGTGCCCCCAAGATAGCCAAGCTGGTTAAGAATTCTAATGACTAGGACTTACTGTATGGATACTTATGGTAGATGTATCTATAGTTAATGGATGTTCATGGGTTTATGAACCAACAAATATAACTGGGGGGGCAGCACCTTGTGTTCCATAGTCCATGGTAACATTGCCAGAGAGTATGAAGCTTTTGGCATCCCAATATACCTCAAAAAAATATTTCAATGGGGACAATGATTATTGAATATCAATATCATTGATATTTAATGATCCAAATCCGAAAAATCTGAACATAAAAACTTCGTTCACTCTTCAAATTTTCCGGTACCCCTCTATCTTGAGAAGATTCTCCGGCGGAGAATGCGCCAGCGCAACGCGCGAAAGCGACGCGCCCCTGAGGTCCTCCGGCGAGGAGATGCCGTGTGCGGCAGTTTCTTCATCAACAGGTTGGGATCGGGGGATCATGGGATAAGCATGATGAGGATATATTAATGGATATATAATTAAGTGATATTAAGTGGCTTAACCATGGTTTATAGTAGATATAACTATAGTATTCATGGGGTTTATAAACCAACAAACATCATGGATCTGGGTAAATTTCATCACGACCTCACTGTGACCGAGCCCTGGAATCATGGTTAGGATTCGGGAAATCATCCCCATTCATGGCCACAAGATTCAGGTTTGGGCAGGGCATGGGCCGGGAAAGGGAAGATGAGTGGCCACAAGATTCAGGTTAGTGAATTATTATAATTTACCCAGATGGATATAATTAAGTGCCTTTTATTGATTCTATTATAATTCTATTGAATTATGACAATTTATGAATTTCTAAGAGTGATCGATAAAAAATCAATTCCTCTTGTCCGTCCGATTTTCTTTCGAACGCGCGTGACTTGATGGACCAAGTCACGTTTGGGTAACGACATGATCCGTGGGAATACATGGGGAAGGGGCGTTCTCACCGCATGGGAAACCACTGGTATACCAATGGCAAAAGGTAAAGCCCCAAATGTGGCCAGATGGATGACAGGACTGACAGGATTAGTCCTATTCCCAGTGCATATCCCTAGATTTCAGTCCAATATAATCCAGGTTTCTAATGGGTAAATGATTCTTTCTCCAGTGCTTAGGGCGGAACCAGAGCTATGGGTGTTTTTGTTGTTCCCTACTCAAGGAGCCAGTTGGAGCTAGAAATTGAGTTTTCCAACACAATGATGCTGATTGTTTTGAAGATCCAGATGTTGATGATTAATGAACAATAACAAACCATCCCCCAAATCACCATAAATAGATGGTATACATATGTATAAACCATTCCAGATGTTAGCTTTGAAAAACCCAAACCCTCCAAGTAGCCAGGCCCTTCGATGGCAGTTTACTGGTGCAGAACACCTGCGCCGAGTGGAGGCGGAGCCGCGCGAAAGAAAAACGCTACCTTTAGGTGAACAAGAGTGACATGAAAGCCATGAAAACCAACGAAAACAGATATGTTGTTTCGGCCTGTAAAAGTCTTTTGAGTCTGTTGGAACAAAAACGAAGTGGTGGACAGGACCTGTGAATCGGCAACCTGGGTTCCGGCTTGTGAGGCTGGGAGAAGACGAAGGCCTCTACGAGAAGCAAGGGGAAAACAATGAACCTTTGAGGCGCCAATGGAGTAAAGCTTGGTGAATGGATTGGTGAATGGGTTGTCTCTCTTTGTTTACATATTATACATATACCTATATAATATATTATATGTACAATATTATACATATAGAACATATATATATACATATCATATATACATGATCATGTTATACTATTTATATATGATGTTTTTCTTGAATAGCCCACTAACTGTAAACATTGTTTCATGGGAACTGAGCGGATGGGGCGTGCAGAGCACCAAAACTTCCAAAACGTGATGAAACACAAAACTTGCCTATCACATTATAATATATTATAATCCATTATTTTGATATATATATATAATATATAATATATATAATATAATATAATATTATATATATATATATAGATATATAATATAATATATATAGATATATTATATATATCTTTCTCCATTGTTTCCACGGTATTTCTCCATGATTCCCCCATCTCCCCAAAAAAAATCCACCGTGGTCCCCTTTTCTTGGCCCATCGCCAGAGCCCATTCTCCGCGCCAGACCGGACGGTGGCGCCTTTGTGCCCAGATCTGTTGGAGATGCCCTTCTGAAGGCTGGGGGTATGGATGACAGCTGGGTACCCGGCCTGGTTTAATGGAGGTTTATAGCTGGGAAAACCACAGGAAAACCATTAAAAAAAATGGAGGTTTACCCTCTGGTTACTATATGACGTTTACAGTTTGCGAAGTTGAAAATGGCCACCATAGACATAGTGGATGACTACCCAGCTAGATAGCATGGTGATTTTCCATAGTTATGTAAACATTTACCAGAGGGTAAATAGGAGGAATAGGTCATAGGAATAGAGCAGATCAGAGTAGACTGCATGATCGATGGATCGATGGATGGATGAATAGCGAGATTTCAGCAACAAAACTATAATGGGATATTCAGAAATTGTCATTTGGGGCACTCCAGTCATGGATCCTGAAATGCGGTGTCAACCATCGGTGAGTCGGGTACTCAGCACAAAAAAAGTGTGCCTGAACCACCAAGAACGGATTTATATGGGATTTATATGGGATTTATATGGGGGATCTAATCTACGTATAGAAAAAAAACATTCCAGCTCCAGCTCGATGAATCCGAAACAGCATAATGTATGCTGCCATCACAGATGGGAAAATACCGGTGGAAATAGCATGACCCATGTTACCCGGCCTGGTAATTTGTTACATAGCTATTGACAATGGCCCATTTGGTTCGTTGATTTACCCACTCATAGCATGGTGATTTTTCAGTTCGTTATTTAACAGGATACCAGAGGCTACTTGATGACTTCGGGCTTTCATGTGGCTAAATCATGTTCGAAATCATCAACCGCGAATCCCCATGAAAAGCACAGAACGTGCCACCTTCCAGACCTGGTGATAGAAATTTCTAAGACGTCTGTGAATTGAATGTCCATGAAAAGTCCGTTCAAATATGCTGGATGTCCATGAACATGGTACGTAGCTATGGTTTTCACATCCCCATCGAAAAGGCCACTTAGACACTGATCCACATCAAATTGCTTGGTCTAAGGGCCCCCCAGTTTTGTTTGTGGCTTTATAAACCCATTCATTATAGTATGTTATAGTTATATCCCCCTAATCCAAAGATTCATCAAATTATGCGCGGAAATTTTCTTCGGCAACTCTAAATCCCATGGAAATCCCCCATTGGTCTTGATGAAATCGCCATTTTCCCATGGTTTGCAATAGGTTTCCCATGGTTTTCCTATGGTTTCTTGGTTAAATCACCCATTTTCCTATGGTTTCGGCAGGTCGATTGGATGGAGCTGCGACATGGTGCTCTCGCGGAGGCTTTTAAAAGTGAAGAACTGGAAAGTCTGTTTTCCTATGGTTTTCCTATGGTTGTCCTATGGTTTTCCTATGGTTATAACCAGACATGTGTTCCGAGAATTGAGAGAAATCCATAGAGATCCTAAATTTCATCCATGTTTAAGTCCTACTGTGGATGGGCCTGCGAAATCCGATGCACCACCAAAAGGAGAGTTATTTCAACCCCAACAAAATAGTGGGATGTCTACCTCCTATGAACTGGTGCAGGATTTCGCTGGCCCATCCAGTTGTAGGATGTCCTAGGCTGACTTGACCAGCGCCGACTCGACCATCGGTTTTGATGAAGAAATCCCCGTGATATGATCTAAGCAAAGCAATGAGATAAACCATCCATATATGGATTCTATGGATTCTATGGATTATCCATGGTTTATCCAACTCATTTAAAATTGGTTTATCATGATAAACCAAGTTTAAATGAGATCATGGTTTATCATGGTTTATTAATGGATTATGGTTTATCCAATTCATTAAAAAAAAACATAGGTAAATTTAAGAGCTAGTGGATCCTGACAGCTAACTTTGCTCCAGGTGCGACTGCGCTACGGTCCTGAGTTGAAGGACGTTGCGCCGCAGTACGCCAAGCAGTTCGAGCAGGTGCGACCGCGACGTATCCCACGGAGGTGGTGATCCCATATGTAACCCATGGTGCTGGAATATGAATTCCAACATTTACCCTCTGGTAAACATACAAAAAACTATTGAACATGGCCATTTATAGTTGATTTACCCATTAAAAATGATGGATCTTTCCATAGTTATGTAAACGTTTACCAGAGGGTACCCCATTTTTATGACCCAGTTTTGTAGGTTAAATATACCAGCACCATGGTGAGCTAATCTGGGGATGGTTTGATCGGTTCTGAAAATGTGGTAGCCCGAAATGAGATGTTGTGAGTATGGTTAACATATGGTAACATGTGTCCTCTTATTTGATAGCCAACTGGAAGGTATTTTGTCCAACGGTTAACATATGGGCTGAGATGCTGGCTGGAGAATTTGGAGCGACCTTTTGATGCTATCTATGAGAATGGAGTAGCAAACCTGCCCTAAATTTCACCTATTTCGCAGGGTGAATGGTTATCATTAAAAATTCTCATGTTCACCCATTTAGATCAGTGAATTTTTCATGAGTTGCAGCTCATTTTCGGCCAACAAGCCTTTCTGAAAGATTGATAGATGACCGATGAATACCGTGTTTGGTTATCATCCCATTTCCAGGAAACCAAGACTGGCCATGCTTTGACACTGGCGTGTCTCTCTTGTGATGTGCCGATACAGGGAAGGCTAACGGGCCTCTTATCACAATTTATATAACCAAAGCGTTCAATGAAAGCAGCTGTTTTGGCCCTTAATTTCAGACATTTCGAAGTAAAAATTGATATTAGTAGAATGGTCTTCCGATTTTCAACATTTGATTTCAAAGTTTGTTACACTAATTCGGGTGATCTACGATCTACCCCAACAGAATTTGATCCATCAACAAACAGCCCAAAAGGCTGTGTTTCCAGCTGGGTGAATCCCGAATGTGACCCCGCCGCTTAAGCAAGGCCACAAAAGATGCTCGAAAGAAGGGCCGGAAAGGCGCGAAAAAAAATCTGTGGAATTTGGTGATGTCTTACAGGTAATTTATAATGGCATTGGTCAACACCGATTGAACAAATTAACATCTTTTGGGCTGATGAACATACTATATATATATATTATGTTTGATGAAGACAGGGTAGCAGGGTTTGAACCGCAAGCCACAAACTGTGTTCGACACTGAGCTTGATCCGTAAAATCTTCAAACCATTGCTGTCAATCATTGCTGTCATAGAATTTCCACAAAATATATATGTATATATACACAGTGTTTTGCTTAATGAACAGATGAATTGATCAAAAACATATTGCTATTGTTTATGATGATTGCTGTTATTCCTAATATTTCACCAGGTGGTGCCATGGTGTCCATCTTGGTGCAGATCTTTCCGCCCAACTACAGGCGCGGGTTACAACACCGTTACGGCGGGTCGTGATGGGAGAATTGAGGAACTTAGCATCCTTTAATGGGATGAAACATGGTTAAATTGATAGGAATATGAGGCCCCCAAGATAGCTAACTTGGTTTATAACTCCAATAACTATGGCATAACAATGGTTTATGGTATTTATAACTATAGTTACTGGGGCTTATAAACCAACTTATAACATCTTGTAACTGGGGGCCTCACATTGATAGGAATATGAATGATTTCTATTAGGAATGGATTATTGTTGAAAATGAACCAGAAAAACTGTTCACCCATGAATAACATGGGAATAAAGGGATTCTTAATTGATTGGTCTGGTCTCTCTTTTGGATGGAAGAATGGCAAGTCACCAGAAAAACCATGTCATGATTCATTCCAATGGGATCATTTTGGGATTAGCCACAAGGGGGAACTATTTCGGGGGTTGAATCATGCGACAATGGGACTAACGGGATTTGTTGGCGAAACCCCGAAAAATTAGACCTGGAAGCTACAGATTGTTTGATCCCTTCCCCCTAATATCAAGCACCCCGAAATAAACATGTTTATCATGTTTGTTGTTTGTTGACATCATGTTCCTATCATTGTCCTATCATTTTTGATGTTGTATCGGATTATTCATGATTATTATGATCGTTGGGATTAGTCTTGGGGTTCAGGTTGGTGGTTTGGAACATTTTTTATTTTAAGCACTTGGACCGAGACCCTCCCAGCGGGAGTGCTGGGCCGGCCGATACTCGGTGTGCTGTTCACACGTGTTTGGTTGCCATGTCGCTTTGGGGTAGCGCAGGTTCCATGACTGTTTGG
>Ga0126342_10016293_pt1 | contig 12965 bp, 12 predicted proteins | sample Cyp1metagenome_FD_92528 | JGI IMG/M metagenome (GOLD analysis project Ga0126342, IMG submission 92528) | Coral microbial communities from Lord Howe Island, Old Settlement Bay, Australia - Cyphastrea 1 metagenome | ecosystem: Host-associated > Invertebrates > Cnidaria > Coral ... | reverse complement strand
GTTAGTGCCCAACTTTTACCACGGCAGCGCGGTATGACTCAAGGGCCCTAAAGCCAAATGTCAACGGGGGCATGTGATCACTTGGCTATACAAAATATACATTAGACAGGTCAAACTCACACTGGTGATAACTGGTGTAATATCGGGATTTCACGCGAGTATGGAAGATTGGCAATCCTTCATTACCAAAAACATTCCCCGACCAAACAAACATCCCTCTGGACTCAGCAGTCAAGTGCGGGGATCAGGTAGCGGTCAACCAGTCGTGTTATGGCAAGCTGCTTTTCTGATTTGCGCTCCCATTTGCTCAGCTCCACTTCCAACAGCGCTTTGTCCTTGGGACAAAATACAAAACATTTGGCGTACACCGCTGCAAATTCCATCAATAGTCTTTTATACAGCTGCAGCTGGCTGCCATCAAATAATCATATGAGTCATAATCGATCATAATCCCACAATGTCGTGAAGTCTCAGAGGTTTGGCTTTGCTTAAGTGAAGCCTAGTCAGATCTACATACCCAACTTGCACATGCAGCGCATTCTTGTGGCCCTTTGCGCACTGTCAACACGTCCTTCAAAAAGCCATCAATGCAGCTAGAATGCCTTTTGAACCTGGGCAAGCTGTTCCTTCAAGTCCTCAGCTTGCTAGACAGAACTGTGCAGCTCACACTTCTCAAAAGATTCAAAAGAAACAAAGCAATTAATTGTGCTGAATTTCAGCTGAATGCTTTCGAAATGTTCGAATGCTTTGGAAATCTGAGGTTTCTGCAATCAAAGAGATGCCTTCTTCGAGGGCTGAATCCACATCAGACTTCTCAGAATCATCGCCGCCCGCCAGGTCCTTGGTGCGAGAATGTGCCAGAGATTCGCCGTACAAAAAACATCAAAAAACACTCATTACATCTCATTACATCTCATTACCCCAATGAAAACAGCAGCCTGTGCCATCATTCCCAACTGGTGCAGCTTGTTCTTTGCTGATCTTTTTCATTCACATGCACTCACTGTGCAGAATGCAGCCATGCGTCTCGCGAGCCTTGGAAACAAAAAACAAACACACGGACATACCTGTACTGTATGTGTATGCATATATTTATATATAAAGTAATTATACATATATATATAATATATATATATATATAATATATATATATCAATCTAATATTATATACGCCAACATGCAGCGACCGTCGGCCATCAACAACATAGTACTCTGTGGTGTACTGTATGCTGAAAGTGGGACATACTGCAGTGTGTTCAATGTGAAGATGCGACCGTATGCCGGTGCCGGCTGGGGTGAGTTGCCAGTCACGGAAATCACAGCGGGGCCTTGGACTACACACGTCATAATGCTGCATACATGCACATACTGCTGCATTCTAGAAACCATTTGAAACCCAGGCTTGCGAAAGAACATGAAAAAAACCACAACCAGAAAATCTAAATATATCTCAATATCAAATATGTATTTCCTCTTTCAGCTTCTTGCAATGAAAGATAACGCAAGCCAAGCAGCTGTACATCTCTATGTAGTGCCTGATGTTTGACAATGCACATCAAAAGGCAAGATCGTTTGAACATGAAAAGCCAAAAGCAGTTCATATCCCCCATGCATCCATGTGCCGCAATCAATTTCAAAGTCAAAACCACAGAAGGGCCACAAGGGCCCAAATTGGAACTTGATGAAAGTTGCTACAGCGAGCAAAGCCCCATGAAACACATCCTGTAGCCCACCAAAGGGTTGTGGCCTTGACGACATGGCAATGGACCAATAGCAGGGAGAACGACAACTCTCCGCAGGACCACCCCTCTCCCTTTCTGCTCGAGCCAGCTACGGCGGGAAATTCATGGAGATCATTGAGGAATCCAACAAACAGCTGGGGCAAACATCGACAAAGGTGTATATATAACTATATATAAAAACATGCATCATCAATCATCATCATATATCCTTTAGATTCCTTTAGCCACCAATTCAATCATTGCTAAAACTCCAACTGTAGAGTCCCGTAGTTCTATCAGGTACGAGAACTGCATCCTGTGCCGGAGGGCACCCGCAAATGAGTTGCCTGGCTGCCATGGGATCAACGAATTGATTCATGGATGGCGAAATCTGAGAAGGGCACTGGGCCACTGGGAGTTGCCTGGCTGTGCCAAGTTTGCAGTAACAGCATCGGAAGATTGGAAGATGCGAGCACGTCTGCAGAAGTTCAACATGTTGGCCATTGGCCAGTAGTGCATCTGCACTGCACATGAAAGTCAAAATATGCCATAACCACCCAACTATAGTAACTATAGTGGACCTCCAGTCCCACAATATGATGGACACTCGAGACTAAGAGCATTTGGAAGAGACCATCAGGCAGGTACAATTGCATCATTGTATTCAGGCAACACAGCGGCAATTAAACTCCAAGCCCTTGTTCCCGTGTTCTTATGTATCGTGCCTTTTTCCCAGCCATGACCTCATTAGGAAGGAGCAAGTCCCTTGTCGAATTTGCGCACAATCCCCGGCGTCATTTTCAAATTCTAGTCACAAGTGGCTTTGCCAATTCTTGTGCTTGCAGTCTATAGTCTATGATATGGCATGGGACATGTTGTATCTTTTTGTGGCTCCTGTGGCCAAGTATGCTCTTTGGCGCCCCTGTCTCTACCATTTGGTTCGCATTAGCGAGCCCTGGCCGAGACAGGGCCATCTGCGGATCTGACACGATCTGACTGCAGATGAAAAATACCCCAGCACTATGCTCTGTGAAAATCACATGGAAAATAGAATCAACAGAACTGCTGTGCCTTCTCTGGCCTCAAAACCCGGCTCTCAAAAGGAGTGCTTGCAAGCATAGAGCAAACACAGAATTGGTGCTAGAACCAAGTAGGATCTCCGGCATGCTCCAGTGGCTCCATTGACCTCGCTGCAACATGTGTGATCGAAATGCATCGAAATGCCAGATCGATCAAACATACCAAATTGACACATATACAATATAATAAATCACATATATATAATATATATATATTATATATTCTATAGTATATATTATAATATATTATACATATTATACAATATAATAAACTATATTAGATCAAATGTTATATTTAATATATTAAATCATATATTATATTTAATCAGCGTGTACATGAGCTTGGACTCGTTCCGTTGGGGTCTGACTTGACACTGACGGCAAACGGTTGGATCATGTTGAAACATGCGCTTCTCCTGGCGCTAACAACTCCAATCAGTGTCAAACCTAGCACAATGATCACAGAAGCAGTACTTCAGACATCTTCGGATCATTACATTTGGAACTTGAGAGCGTGTCCAATCTTGAAACAGTCATATATTATCATATATTAATAATAATTTAATATTATGCAAAGGAATGCAAAGGACGTTCAGCCCCTGCTACATTCCGGACATGCACTGGAAGCAAATGTCTGCCCCTTATCCTGTCAATTCCTGTCATATCCTTGATGTCAAACTTCTTGGAGCTCTGACCCACTGTCCAGGCTCCTCTTCCCAGGGCCAGAAGATGTACACGTTACATCACGTTACATCACGTTACCACCCTGCCACGTTGAACTGTTGAACGATTGTTCTTTCAAGCTCTTATACTGTCTATACTCTATTCATTCCATTTCATTCCCTTCCTCGTTGCCGCCTCGGCCGCCCTAAAGTCACACTGTCCAGCTACTCTTGGTGGTTTGTTGGGTCACTTGACTGCTTCATACTGCTTCTGCATCTTCAGCCAAGAACGATGCGGAAAAATGATGCTCTCAAAATCTCTAAAATGATGCGATATCATGCCTCAAAGATTTTCAAGTTTGGGAGCCAAATCTCACGGCAGATCCAAGCGGCATCCACAGACATAAATGAGCTGGATGTCGGCAAGCCCGACAATGAGCTCGAAGGCAATGGGCTTGAAGATGAAAAGTCATCATCTGATGAGTTTTCATTCCTGACAGAGATTTGCACAGAGTTGAGCAAACAAAACAGCTAAAACAGATTAAAACAGCATTTCTTGTTACGTTTTGTTAATTACCTTGGTAAAGTCAGGGTGATCAGACTAGATCTGCAGATTGCAGCTCTCCATTAGTTTGCGCTGATGATTACTCATGTCTTCGTGGCCAATAATTAGGAAGAAACAATTTTCAAACTACATGGGCACCTACAGTACTTACAGTAGCGCCTTGTGGAAACAAATGTCATTGGATCTCATTGGAAAAAAAATGGAATATTTTGGACTTTCGGCTGTGGCACTTGGTTCCCTTGGTTGTGGTCATCAAATTGCCAAGGAACGAGGCGGTACAGGAACCGCAACTGAGCGGGCCTTAGTCTCAACATTCTCACCATGTCACCAACCAATCCCAGAGATGGAACAGATTATGTCCATCGGATTACTGTATGGCATTGTATAGCAATTGGCCATCCAATTCAAGGCAGAATCAGCATCATTCAACGAGTTGCTAAGATGTGGGTAGAAGCTTCGCAGGAGCATAGAGATGCTCGATAATTCATATCAACTTCTACAGACAGGATCCCATGAAGAGCATCCATCCCACACTGCATGCATGATTTCTATGGGTGCCAAGTTGCAGTACTTCAGAATCTCAGCCTGCACAGATGGAGAGTAGCCTGAGCAAAGCATTGTCGGTTTCTGTTTGGCCAGGCCAACAAGTCTTTGCAGTCATCTTGCTCAACCTCACTTCAATGCCTAAGAATGCGTAACACAAGAGCGCTGCGCTGACACTTGCAACAAGAGTGAGAGTACTTTTATCTGCGGTGCTTTCAATGAAAGTTGCTGTTCATTGAGGGTCCATCTGCCAAAGGTACGTGCAACAGAATGCTCGGACGGACAAATTGAGAAGTACGATGAAGTACTTGTTCAATGTCCCTCCCACTTTTACTGCAGGTCAAGTCACCGAAGCTTTCCTAAGCTGAGTGAATTGGAAAGATGCTGCAGTAGAATCAAAGTTTAACAAAGTTCAGTTCAACGAGTTCAAAATGCTCTGAAGTTGCAGTGCTTGCATAAATTTCGCTCACGTGCAAGAAGGCGCTTGGGACAGGAGTCACAATCAAGCACTTTCGCTTGTCTCGACGCTTGAGTTGGGTACTGTACTTCACCTATATCACAACTATGCACATGCAACTGTAGGCTCCTGCAAGTTAAATCACGGATTGTCATATAAATAATATATATGTAGTTATTTATAATTAATTATCTATACATATACTATCCATATTCTCTCTATATATATATGTGTGTGTAATTATGCATATTGTTTTAAAAAATATACTTATATAATCTTATATACTACTGTACGTATTTTCATCGTGGCTTCATTGAGGATCGTGTAGCGTTGGCGTCTCAGAAATCTGCAGCATTGCACAGGGAAATGACAACGTCATGGATCCCACTCATGGGATCCGTCTAGGCGTACTAATTGCCCATTGAAGCACGCCAAGAAAGCACAATGAAATCCATATTTTCAGCTTAGCATCAACTGCTTTTGAGCAATCATAGCCACGCCTGGGGTTCTTGAAGCTCTACTCCAAATCCAAATCCAACATCTGTTGAAGGACAATCTGGTGCCGCTGTTCAATGCTGTTCAATGCTGTTGCTGCTTGCCTTTCCATCGATTCAATGCTGACTTTAATTGTTTTGTCTCCATCTCCGCCAAACATGCATGCTCTAATCATTAGTAATGACGATCCGACTCCATCCTTTCAATCTCTCTCATGAAAATGCACAAAGTCTTCCGGCAATCTCACCCTAAACATCCCTACATAGTTGAGTTGGCGACCAGTGAAAGCAGGCAAAACCTTAGCCACATTGTGAAAGCTGCAACCCTGTGAGCAGCTTTCAAGTTGCAACTTCAAGTCCAGCTGATGATATACCGAAGCAGTCTTCAATGAGCGGCTGGACAAAACCGCACCACACATTGTTGTCTCCTCTTCTCTCTTCATCTTCAAGTTAGTCAGCTGATACAAGCAGCCATATTGATCTTTCCAGTCCTCCTCATCGCTGCAGTCTGTTCCTGAGCGGGTGCAGGCTTTGAGAGCAAGGCTCACTGAGCTCAGGGTAGGACTACCCTGGAATCATTCATTGCCAGATTTTGCCAGCCTCCTCTTTATATGTATATTATACAATTACAATCAATTACATACATATATATGTATGATATGATATGATCTGATCTGATATGATATGATATGACATGATATGGCATATCTGTAATCTGGAAAAATTAGGATGCACTGGAATTGTCTGCCCTAGGCCCTAGGCATTGCAACAAGCGGTACTGCACAGAACAGCTAGTGAGCACAGCATGTCATGGCATAGCATGGCTTTGGCCCAAAATGGGCCCATCAGCTCCGCTCCAATTCTGCGAAGTTTCCTGGAGAACAGAGCCCGCAGGCGTTTGGACAATTGTCGTGGATGGCCTTCTCTTCCTCTGGACCTCAAACACTTGCGTCAGTCTTGCCAAAGCTCCTTGAACATTCTTTGACATGGAGCGTAGCACATGAATGGTCAACTATGACTAATCTGAGGTCATGGCATCTACTCTATCATACTACTATCATCTACTATCTACTGTAAACATTCCTTACATATCAAAGAGAAAAAGCTCATGATTCGCTATGACTATCTGACTGTCTTGCGATATCTTGCCAAGACGCTGGCGCCGCCCACATTTGTGCAATCATATCCTGGCGTGGCGGGTATCATTAGTTAAAAGCCTTTTGAAAGACCTGCGACCACTGCGATATGAAGAAAAATGAGGTGAATAAAAACTCAAATATCTGGATAGAAAGGAACGCATGGGAAACCAGCCCTAAAAAATCGTCACTGATGCATAGGGCATGGGTATTTAGAGCAATTTTGGGCCAAGTGATGCCAATTTACCATCACGCAGCATAGTCACCCAAAAGGCCTTGCATTCCGCCAGGATAGGAGTTTTTTTGCAAAAACAATGCTGCTATATATGAGAAAATGTATATGTGATTATATGTGTATATTTGGTGCTGTGGCCACGATTTTGCGCCTCTCCAACTGATGCAAGGCATTCCTGGAAACAATGGAAACAATGGAAACAAGCCCAGGTCAAACAATGTCAAACACACTATCAGAAAAATGTGAATTAAACATGCATGAAACGCCATGAAACCTCAAATGGATCTTGATATCAATTCCACATCACAACCCAAACTGCTGGACCAGAACGGTGTGCTCCAGAAATAAATGTTGCAGACTGATCCAAGTATGTGTGGGTGTCCTACAGCATCGAGAAAGTCAACGTTATCGCAACATTGCCGGTTTGTTGCCTGTGGCACGTTGGCTTGAGATGCGTTGATCATATCAGGATATGTGCGGGGAGGTTCGCGTTTTAATGCAAGCTGATAATTTATCAAAGAACCGCAGCAATCTTCTCGGGATGTAACCCAAAAGAAAGAAACAACCCGGAATCATTCCGATGCGCAAGGAATCCCAAGCGTCCCATTGGTTGGATTTTTTGAAATTTATTGAGATTCATTGTTCAGAAGATTGTTCTGCATCAATCAGCTGGCAGTGCGGTGAGATATTTTGCTATCGTCCCTTTGCTTGACAAATTCCCCGGGTGACGTTGACGGGATCTGCAAATCTGAGTCGATTGAAGTTGATGTCCTAAAATGTCCTAAAAGTACACTTGATTCATCTTCATATCAATTTGATGTGAGCAAGGTAATCAAAAACCCGGAGTATGAAGGGGCACACAGACCACAAAAAGACTTTGACAGCTGCGATGGGTTCCAGCCCTCAGGGTAAACGCTGCCAACAAATAGCAAGAGCACGCTCAAATGTGCCCAGGTCACCTTGCACGAAGGGCATCGCTTGCAACTTGCAGGGCACTTCTCCAGCAGGCCCACCTTAGTAATTAAGATTTGTTTAAGAGGTCAAACGCTGTGACTCTAATGTGTGTTCTGATTTTTGTGCGCTCAAAACGATAGTCTTCATTAGGGATGGCAAAACATGTCAAAACAGTAGGCTTGTAACACTAGTTATTTTCAGCAGCCATATACAGCCATCAAGCCTGAAGCAAACCCAGAGGCTCTTTGAACTAGCTTGATGGGCTTACAAATTCTTCTGTCATGGTTTTATCTTCTCTGTATTTTTCCAAGATTTCCTTTAAAACGGAAAAGAGGCGAACACGTAATTATGTGCAAACCCTTGATCAACTCAGCCCTTAACACCTACCGCAAGAACCCCATAGTGTGAGCACACTGTTTGGGGAATAGTCTGGGTTAACTGCCGACAGATCCCCAACGATAAGCTGCCTCTTCTGAGTGGAGTCCGCCGACCATCTGGTCAAGGTGTTCTCATCCATTTCTTGCTTCTGTCCATTAGTTAATTATCGCATTTCCAGGTCATCAAATCTTGTAATAGTTACTCCATAGTGCAACTTGTCTTTAATCATATTTGGGTCGTGCGTTCAATGTATATATATATATAGTGGGGGACAACCCCGAAACGGGGAAAGACGAACACTCTAGATTCAAGATCATGTCACTTGCAAATGAGGATCGCTACCTCCAACACTGAACCGCTTCTTAGGGTCGGAGTTTGTCAAGAAAAACATACCGCAGAGACTATATATCTATATACTGTAATTGACTTTTCCAGTTTCCAGCGGGTCACCTTCCCTAATGGAGTCGATAACGCCAATCTGAGGAGCAAAAACTGCATTGACTTACGCACTCTCAAAATCTCTCAGATGCCAAAATGGCAGGCGCTTCTGCTGGACAAGCTGCTTACTGTACGCGTCTTTGCCGCCCATGGGAGAAAAAAAGAAGCAACAAGAACGATCAAGGGCTGCCAGACTATGCCGGACTTTTGGTTGCATTCTTTGGCATCAAAATGGCCTAAAGATGCCTAAAGATGCCTAAAGATGCCTAAAGTATGAACTAGGACACTTATGGATACTTAGCGATGGCTGCACTGTACCCATCTCCTCGCTTCACAGCACAATGCGCGTGGCAGTTCCCAGTATCCCTATGGTCGGATACTATCTTACCATGTCTTACCTCTGTCTGCCTCATTCCGACCACACACAGGTGCCAAGGAACATTCGAGTTACTGTAGGCGACGCAGTCCTTAGGATAGATATCGGATAGCGATGCAGCCAAACAGTCACGAAATGTAAATGAGATGTATTGAACAGTCAGGTTTATGCAGTATCACCGGTAGCTCGCGGCGGTGGTCTCAAAGACACAGGGGTCCACATGTCTTAGCGCCAAGCAACATAACCCGTCCATGTATGGCACTCCTCCGCATAAGTATCGAGCCAATCGGGGTCATCGCAACCTTCAAACTTCAAAAATGAACGCTACTCAACATCAAATTTGTCAAATCGATTCACATGGCACATTGACACTCATTGACATCGGACACTTCATCCGTGGACCATGGATCCTCCCATAGCACGCGGGATATCTCAAGGTCAGTAAACCAAGGGACAGGAATTGAAACACCGTGGCCGTGGCATCTGGGACTGCGCTGGAGGTGAGCTGAGAATGCCATTTATCCAATCCATATAGGTAAACCTCAGAAAGTCTCTTGCCGTGCAACTTGGACAGAATCTTCGCGTCCTAGAACAACATTTAATCAATGCAGCTGCGTAAACTTTGACATGCTCAAAAGTCAAGTCGAGCTACACCCGAGTGAAGTGATCCCTGCCTGAAGCTGTGTAGGAAACGATGCCCACTTGTATGAGTTCACCATTCTCCTTGCAGCAGTCATGACCGCATCTTTCTATCTCTGATCTCATCTCCGTGAAGCACATGGGTCACCTGACCTTGCATCATCATTGCACAATTATTGAATCATCATCTATCAAACATTATCAATATTATCAGATTACATTTCCATGGCTGTCCAGAAGGAATAATGGACCACCACTGTCTCCGCAGCCAGCGCCCGCAACAGCCTCGGCTAGCGCGTCTCAAGAAAATCGACCTGTGACACAAGAAATACGGAAAGGATTGAACATAAACTGGTTCCAATATGACGGAAAGGATTGAACATAAACTGGTTCCAATATGGTCTGATTCTCATTGCTTTCCGATGCTTTCCGCTATGTCTCGAATTATGTGAAAACCGAAGATGTGAATCGGTCAAGGAGCTTTGTCTGTGGAGTTGATGTGAGCCGTGCACACCAATTCCGTCCAGTTGAAGGTCCTCAAGGGCGGCGCAAAGGCCCATTGCTGTACGAAGAACACCATTCATACTATATTAGACTATATTGTGTTGCATACCATGTGTGTATTATACAATATATAAATATACATATATATTATATATACATATACATGTATCTTATGTATGTGTGTGTGTGTCAGCAGCAGATGTTAAAAGAAAAACTATGGACCTTAAGGCGAGTGAAAGATTCGTTCAGTTTTTTCAATGCTCAATGCTCAGGCAGGTGTCCAATCGGCATGGAAGCAAGCACTGCTTCCCTCAATATAGGTGTCTCCTTCTCGAAGAACGTCATCTATCCTCAGCATCAAACACGCAAACGTCTCAATCCAATTTGGCCACTGCAGAAAACAGTATAAACAGGTGTGCATTTTGCAGAATTGTCGTTGTAGTTTCATCAAACATTGGTCTCTATTTTTCTCACCCCACCTCTAGTATCAACTCAAAGCTTAGAAAGAACAAATGGCCAAAGGACTGTGTGCAGTGTTCATCAATAGTTCCCCAGCCAGCAATCAAAGCCTGACGCAGGGCAGAATGGGAAGTTAAGACTTGGGCCCATACATGAGGCTCTTTGAACAAAATTGAAAAAAGGGACAAAGTTAGCTGAACTAGGAGCGATGTCCATGGAGTGTGTCTTCACAGAACGGCAAATGTGTAGGAAAAAATGTAATATTAGGCAATCATAATATGCCATAATATGATATGATAATTAAGGACACAAATCATAATCAATCAGAATATAGAATCTAGAATGCAAATTATACATATGTATATATATATATCACATTATCATATCGCTATGTCTTTGTGTCATATATGTGAACTGTTTGTGAGACAGTTTGCACCTTGAATTTTGGTTCGTTGGTTTATAAATTGTTGTTTGTGCTCAATGCCTTGGAGCCAGCATGCCGACGACTGCTATCTTCGAGCTTAGCATATTTCGCAGAAGGAAGAGCAGTCGTGACCTTCAAAAGGGCCTGGCCACATGACAGGTGGCACAGTGTGGAACTAGGTCATTGACACCCGCTGAAATGATCATGAACATCTTGACATTCAGTTGGAACCAAATGAATCGTTCCCCTCTTCACTCCTCTAGATGTGTGATGATTTGTGAATAGAGCATGGAAAAGTTATCTAAACGGAAACATGTGTCGACAAATTCCAAACTATTCCAAGTTCGCAACCGGTTTTGAAACGTCAACAACGTATGTATACCAATGTGGCAGAGGCACTATGTCATCCGTGAGCCAGTCCATATGGTAGGCGTGGTGTGCAACCTGGGTCTTGCAATGCCATCTGTGTGGCTGCAGCCAAGGAAGACAGAAACAAATATTTAAACAGAAGATACTGTCCACTGTCTCTAATGCCGCATGCCACTGGGGCCTCAGAGACAAGGGGCCAGGAGCTCAACCCCCGATGTGCTTCCGTCGCTCAACGCGCGCACCTTCAGGCGTGTGGGTCGGCACCCTTCGCACCCTTTTGCATCCAGCAAATGCTTGGGGTAAAAGCTTTCAGAGAAAATTCTATCATCGCCAGCAAGATTCGACCATCAAATAATAATTTGAAATAATTTGAATTGAGTTGGAATGTCTTCGCACCAGACCTGGATGTTGCTCAAGCTTGCAACGCCAGTCCCAAAGCAGTGCGCTGCAGTCAATACCCAGCGTTCATCCAAGAGCGTCCTAAATCGGCAGGCATGGGCCATGGGGAAAGACTATTGGACCGGCCAGAATTCAAAAGCCCTTGGGATGGAAGCCTGAAGCAACGGAGCCACTGCAGTCTAAAATATCTGACATCAGTGGAAAGCTCCAGCATGCTCCAGATTCCCCAAGATTATCAAATTTGGATATAGGCAATAGAGCGATAGGTAGCATGGGGCATCCAGACCTTCATGAAACAGCTGCACTTCCCATATGTTCCTCTTCCTTCTCTACTGGGGCCAAGTGTCCCTCCACAGAAGTGACCATGGGGATTGCTCAGCGACACTAGGTACGGGAAGTCGCTAGCAAATCGCGTGGTGCTCACTGGGCCTTAGCTTGCCCTCATCCTTCCTCTCAGAAACTCATGATGACCGGCATGGTATGGGTTGATATAAATTGCCATCATCTGAACGAAAAGCACGACAATAGTCCCTCCAAGACTATACGCATCAGCGCATGCTGAGTGCAAAGAAGCTACGGTCCGAGTCATTGTAGCCTAGTCAGGCGATAACACGTGGCACATGTTTTCTGGGTCAACGGTCAAGAGAGATCTGGCTGTGTGTGTGTGTGTTTGTTTGTTTGTTTGTGTGTGTGTGTTTGTGTTTGTGTTTGTGTTTGTGTTTGTGTTTGTCTTTGTCTTTGTGTTTGTCTTTGTGTTTGTGTTTGTGTTTGTGTTTGTGTATGTGTTTGTGTATGTGTTTGTGTATGTGTATGTGTCTGTGTCTGTGTCTGTGTCTGTGTGTGTGTGTAACATCTGAACAGATGTAAAACTTCTATTGCTCTAATCTTTTCACATTTGCAGGGGGGGTGCCAGGGATCATTGCAAGTCTGGCACTAACAAAGACACTTGCCTTGATCTGTGATATCAGAAAGGGACGCCTTTCTGACGTACCTGGCAATTTGCAGATCGGTTTCAACTGTTGATCAAGCTGTTACCCTGCGTTGTTTCGAATCTACACGGTTGCCACAATCTGTATTGCCTGCATCAGAACCTTCCTCAGTATTTTCGCCGAAACCATGTCGCCGACAGTATT